>Ga0209922_101520_pt1 | contig 22168 bp, 31 predicted proteins | sample ThiBiot_500_biof_FD_183946 | JGI IMG/M metagenome (GOLD analysis project Ga0209922, IMG submission 183946) | Wastewater bioreactor microbial communities from Cape Town, South Africa - Thiocy_expt_500_biof (SPAdes) | ecosystem: Engineered > Bioreactor > Thiocyanate-remediating > Anaerobic-Aerobic ...
AAATCAAATTCTTATATACAACAAACAGTCCTTTAAATCAATTCTGATTCATTTCCAAATAAATTCACAGTCGATGTTAATGTTGTTGGTTTCATTATACGGAAACGTGTGCCTTGGATGGGTGTGTCGATGTTTGATGAAAGATTATTTGTTTCAGGTACGGGCGTCTGTCGAATAATAGACGTTCGAGTAGTTTTCTTCTTCGGATTGTTTAATTCAGCGAGGGAGTTTTCGTGCATTTTTAATTGATGTGAACGTATTGAATATGATCGATTGAATGTTGATGGCCATGCTTTAATATGACGAAGTTGTCGTTCATATTTAAATAATTGAAACCATTTAGGTGGTAAAACTTCGATAATCTCTTCATAGAATGTCAGATGTTCATTGTCCGTCGTTGATGATGGTTGTAAACGATAGAGATCAACGAAAACCGATGGTATTTCTTGACACATATCGATTAAATCACAAACGAGAAGACGAACTTTTTCTTCACTTTCACAATTAGTTAAATCATAATCATTTCGATTGAAAATATCAAGATCATATTCACTTGCAAATGTTTTTAATCGAAATAATTTCCGTGTCGATTCCCTATCTTGAGACGTTAACGAATCATTTTTACAATCATTCGATTCAACATCAACATTTTTCGATGGCGATTTAAATGTTTTCCATCGATTGACAATCGATTGTGTTAAATGATATTTCTGCGGATTCATTGTATTTAAATTCGTTAAAGTCCACTCATTCGCTTGAATTGTTTTGTTATAATCACGTGCTACTTTAACATCATAATGAAAGAAATTTGATATATCTTTATTTGGTTGATGAAGTGGAACGACTTCTTTAATACGTAAAATAATCAATGCCATGATTATTATACAGATTATATTCACGATTGTTAATAATAAACTACAACATGCTAAGACTGCTGCTTCGCTCGGAATATTGCACGTGTAAAGAGGTTGATAACTATTGTTCGAAGTATTTGTACAAAGAGAAAATGAAGTTAAATCGAAATTATTCGACAATATTCTTCGAAGAAATCCATAAGCAAACAGGAGTCCACAATTGACAGCCGGTGGTAGAAGAGAAGCTAGGAAATAGACAAAATTTATTTATCAATTTATACGTATTTTTGAGAAACGAGCAAGTCTATACCAGATATTGCCACGCCAACAAGTGAACCTAATTTAAAATAAATAAAATTCTGCCTTTTACTTTTGAAGATTCTTACCTGTATTTCCACCGAGAACAGAAAGTGCAACACCAGTCCCACTTGGCAGAGCAATAAGTATGCCCACCCATAGACGCTTAACATCACCACGTGATCTCATTTCTGATGTCGGAAAACTTGATGAACTTCCCCATCGTGTCTCCCAAATAGTTGTAAATAATCTACAGACAGACAGAAGGCCAAAGTCAGATTCAAACTTCATCGTCGTATAATTTTTACCCAATAACAAAACCACAAGTGATACAAATGATCAATCCAATTGTTTCATTACGAAGACCACGTTTCCATAATGAAGGATCACGTATCGAAAGGCCGAAAACAATGCCTAAGATAGGATTCATTAGAGGACTAACGAGCATACTAGCGACAATGATAACAGACGAATTTTCTAAAAGACCAAGTGCTGCTAACATCGAAGCGAGACAGATAAGTAGAACAAAATCAAATGTTATGGCCGATGATGCTCGAATACTCGCAACAACTTGATGAACCATTAATCGAGCACGAACACTCTTCTTAAAATTAGATTCATGAACACGTTTACAAACTTTATCTGTTAAAGATAATTCATCATTTAGAACATTATTATTATTATTATTATTAATTATGATTGAATCTGAACGGGATGATGGTTGGTCAACTTTATCATTAATGTGACCTTTTAAAACAACTGTTGTTGGTAAAACGAATACTTTCGTGCCCGATCGTATTCCGATATTCATTTTAGTTAAATCATGTAATATACCATCGCTAACAAGACCAAATTCAACATAGAATGTAATTTGAAAAGTTTTCTTATCATCCGACATCATCCATGTTGTATCCAGATCAGTTCTTTCAGTATAGTTCTTCAAAAGAACGCACAATGCTGATTGATTTATCGAATTTAGTGGAGGTTCACTCTTCTCTCGAATTCCTGTATTGTTAACTGATGGTACAGCATTTTGACTCATTGTTGTCGTCGATACTACCAATGCAGATATTGTATTCAAAGATGACTTTTAAAAAGAAATATTTAGAATATTCTTCACTCATTTTTTAATACATACTGTACTCGATTCTTGTTTTGTTAAATCAACTGTTTTTTCGATATTGTCACGTGAATTGACAAGATCAAAATCATTTGGTACAATGATAATAAACAATGCATAGTCAGTAGACATACTTCCAGTATATTTATTATCTGAAAATATAATACTAGCGAAAGTATCTCATGACGCCAATCATCGTTAACGAGATAAGAAAAAATATAGAAAGCTTTATCTTTCTTCTCAACAGTAGATACGTACAAATTTCATTTGCCGACAATGAAACAGTAAAGAATTATGTATTTTGTCATTTCTTTTTCACATCTTTATCTTAGTAAGATTAACACACGTACATACATAGATATGTACACATATTGTATCTTTTCTTTGCTTTGTTAGACAAGGTCTTTTTGTTTTATTTTAAAATAAAGAACAAAAAAAGAAAAGAAAATAATCTCGAATAAATTCGGCTTTTTTTGCTTATGCTTTCTTCACTTGTTTCTTTCTTAAATCTTGATCCAACATTTGTAAAACAATTGTTGAATTATTTGCATTTCGCTGAATACGTGCAACTAAATCGTTCATGTATTTCAAAGCTGTTGTTTGTTCTTCAAGCATTTGCTGTTCAATAAAATGAGCAGTTGGATAATCTCGATCACTGTTTGCAGCTTGTCGAACTGCAATCAGATTGTTATAAACATCTTGTTCTAATATATTGGCTTTTTCGATGATTTTTGTCAAATCTGTCATACTAGCTAGATCATCATCGATGTTTATTTGTTGTAATGATATTTCACGATTACGAATATTATAGAAATCTAATAATTTCATGCCGTGTTCTCGTTCTTCTTCGGCTGATTCGAAAAAGAAATTTGCAAAACCATGATAAACACCACGAGTTGCTAAACGATGAGCAAATGTTAAATAGACATTCGAAGCAAAGAATTCTTTTTGAATTTGGTTTTCATAGAGTTGTTGTAGATTATTAACTTGCGCAACGATTGGCAAGATAAATCCAAGAAAAATAAGACCGACAAATATACTCGATGTCATGATGTTGAGAAAGAAGAGAAAGCAGTTATGTAAAATGAAGATTAAAAAAGCAGAAATGTACTGATATCGCACTTATCTCAATTTGCTTAGCCATAGGACAGGTTTTTTATCCGAAGTACAGCTGACTAACGCAATCACATGATATTCATGAGAAAAAACGAAAACGAATCAAATGATTTATTATTTGAAGAAAAAAAAGAGAAAGCATACACACACGTAAATAGAATGTAAATTGTTTTATCTAAGAACTAGCGACTAAATCAGAATAGGAACCTAATTGTTCACTTGAAAGTTCGTATTTTGTGATATCATTTAAACCACAATCATCAATAACAACGAATTTCCTTGGAATACTTGTGCCTTTGTATGTTTCTAATTCGCCTAATTCATAAACATAATCCTACAAAACAGAAACAACGAAAACAAATGAAATATTTATTTTCTATCTATCTATCTATCTATCTTTCTTACCATTCCAGAAATGATTCTTCCAAAAGCAACATGATGTCCGTCAAGCCATCGAGCAGGAACCAGAGTAATAAACCATTGTGATCCATTGGTATCTTTGCCATAATTAGCCATGGATACCCAACCAGGTGAACGATGACTTAATATGAAATTTTCATCAATGAATTTATCGCCATAGATACTTTTGCCTAGAAAACGAATTCATGATGTAAACTATCTTTCGAATTCATAGAAATTCACTATCTATACCTCCAGTTCCATCGCCATTTGTAAAATCACCTGTTTGAATGACAAAATCTCGAACGATACGATGAACGGGTGTTTTTTTATAAGTATATTTTTCCTATAAAGTCAAACATTTGTAATATTTTCAGAGAAAATAATTTTTTCAATACGTACAGTTCCTCGTCGAAGACCTTTGGTAATTGTAATAAAATTTGTAACTGTCATCGGACAAATATCCCCAAATAAACCGAGTACAATTCGTCCTGTTTTAATCGGTTTATTCGATGTTTTCGAATCTCGAATCGAGATATTAAACCAAGCTTCATGTGTCACATAATATTTCGATGGTAATTCATTATCCATATAGCTAGCACCTTTTGCTGAATTTGTCGCTGCCATTACGACAAGAAAACATACTAATGAACTGTAAAATAATGCCATGTTACTAATGAGAACGCAGCCGAATGAAGTTGAAAATTTCCTCGCCGATTTTTATATACTCGTTACGATCATTAGCAACGTGGCAAGTATCAAGATGATACCAAGCTCAACAACCTACTTAAGTCGATAGTCTTGTCCTTGATTGTAAATGACTGTGCCGACGTGGCAACATTATTAATTTTCTAGATATTTTTATATTCTTTTCATTCATTCGTTTTAAGAAAAAAGAAAGTAATAATTAGAATATTATACTTCAATGTTCTTCTTTTAATCAGGTTTTTTTTATTGTGTTTTTTTTATATCTCATTCATTTTGTTTTATATAATTTAACATCCAAACTTCTCAAGCGACGCCTCTATGCGCGTCTTAAAAGATAAAATAATGGCACTCTCGCTCGAAATCATTGTTTTTCAAACATATGATCTCGGAAAAAAAAATAAATGTATCATCGTTTTTACTAAACGCTCACACATATACTCGATGAACGAACAAGAGAAAATATGCCGAGAAAAAAGAAAAAAAATGACAATGATAGAACGAGAGAAACATTAAAATAAACAAACAAAGAGAGAGAATTGGGCTTGAAATCGATAGTTGACCGATGAACCATCACGATTCGCGCAAATAGGAAAATGAAGTGAAAAAGAAACGAGCGAATTCGTGTCGGTCCTGCGTTAGGTGTGTATCCATATGGAAATGAAACGAACATAACATGAACAAATAAACAGAGAACAAAAAACAGTTCTTTTGGTCAAAGAGAAAAAACGAAACGAACAGAAAAAAGTGGCATCACGTGCGAAAGGTTTGATTGTTGATGATGAATGAGATTAAACGTCATGAGGAAAGATGTTAGTCAATTTAGTTTGTTTGTTTTTTTTCGTAGAAATCGATATATTTCATGACGTATTGTCCCACCAACTTGGATCTGCTTGACGATTTCCGTTACCGGCCGCATTTTGCTGCTGATAACGATCATAACCGCCAGCACCGCCCGATTGACGATCGTTGTTCCATGTGTGTCCACCGGTACTACCATTGGCGCCATCCCATTGTTGCTGTTGACGATTGTTATATCCACCTGCTGAATGACCGCCTCGATGTGTTCCATTACCATTGTTACTACCAGCACCGCCTCGACCTCCACGTAATTGTGCTGGATTACGGTAATCACGTGCGCCAAAATTGCCTCTAGAATAAACAAACAAACGAAGTTTTGTAATGTTATTTTGAGAAAAGAAATGGTTTCTACCGTCGACCACCACTGCCACCGTAGTTTCTCTTGGCGTAGTTTTCTCTTCGTGTTTCTCTCGTCAAACCTTCGAGCCACTCAGGTACTTCTTGATGTGCTTCACCCAAAATATCAAGTAAATCATTGGCAATATTGCGATTTTTTTCATTGAAAAAAGATGTTGCTTGACCTGAACAAACACAAGAAATCTCGTTTAATAAACCGCAAGAAAGCATCCTTTCATTCGAATAGTCTTACCAGTCATACCCGCACGACCTGTTCGACCGATACGATGAACATATTCATCGATATCTGTTGGCAAGTCAAAGTTAATGACATGTTTAACATTTCTAGAGAAATACAAATTCGTCGACAATCGATTACAATTCATCACGCTTACGAAATATCGAGACCACGAGCTGCAACACTTGTGGCAACGAGAATTGGTGTTCGAGCGCTTTTAAATGATCGCAATGCTTCTTCACGTTGAGCTTGCGAACGATCACCATGAATGCTATTGACAGCATATTGATGATTGTAGAGAAAATCTTCGAGCATATCAGCGCCTTTTTTCGTTTCGACGAAGACCAATGTCAATGCGTCTGAAGTCAAAAGATGTGAAAATAAAAACAATTTCGATTTATTCGAGATTTCTACCCGGTTGAATATTCAGTAAATCGAGGAGAAATGAACGTTTTTCGGTTTCTTCTACCCAAACGATTTTTTGTGTGATATTTTGTGACGTTGAACCAACACGACCAATGGCCAAAAACACGTAATCATGAAGAAAATCACGTGCTAATTCCTAGAAAAATCAGTTTGTTTTCCCTTCGTCTTCTTTTCTTTGATCGAACCTGAATTTGTTTGGGAAAAGTTGCAGAGAACATTAAAGTTAAACGTTTGCCCGTAGATGGCATATCTGAACGTTCCACAATCTCACGAATTTGCGGCTATCAGACACAAATTTATGCAAAAAATACAACATACACAATTCATCATTACCTCAAAGCCCATGTCCAACTAAAAAACAAACAAACAAATTAAATATTTTTCTCAACAAAAGATTTGCTTTCGACTTACCATACGATCAGCTTCATCCAATACCAAATATCTTTAAGAAGAAGAAAAAAACGAAAATTGAAAAAAGAGAATGAAATCTTCTATACCGAATGTTAGCTAATCCGATACGACCTCGTTGCATTAAATCATTCAAACGGCCTGGAGTAGCGACTAATATATGACTGCCTTTTTCGAGATCTCGAGCTTGAAATCCAACATCAGCTCCACCGTAAACGACGCACGAACGAACCATCGATCGATAAGCAAACTAAACAAAAAAAACAAGCAGTTCGATTTAAGTTTGTTTGTTTTTTCTTCTTTCTACTTTTCGTGCTTCGTCGTAAATTTGTGATGCCAATTCACGAGTCGGCGCCAAGACGAGACAAAGCGGATATTGTTTTCGATTTCGGGCATCATTCGGAGGATTTTGTACTGGACCTTCTTGGAAGATCATGTGCAATATCGGAAGCAAAAATGCAGCAGTTTTGCCCGAACCTAATAACCACAGATGACGCTCGAAGAATTTTCTTCTCCTTCGAAAATCTTACCAGTCTGTGCGCAAGCCATTAAATCATGTCGACGCAAGATCGTCGGCATGGCGTAACGTTGCACAGGCGTTGGTTTACCGTAATTTGCAAGAGCAATGTTATTTTTGAGAATTTCACCAAAATCACAATCCTCAAACTAAAGAATTCATCGAACGAATTTAGAACAAAAGCAAATCAAAAACTACGAACTGAATTTATTGGCGGATAGTCCATATGTGATGTATCTACAGGAATATCATCGTACAATTCAAAATGAATGCCAGTTGGTTTGACACCGAATAATTCTCTGAAAAGATTTGGTTTCGAAACGGAAATCGTTCGTTTTAATGTTTACCTTTCGAGAGTAGGGTTAGGCGGCAATGGTGTATTCCAGTCGGCACCAATCATGTCACCTGATTGACCGCCAACATGCGAATGATACGCTCTATTCGAACCTTGGTCACGTCGATTGTAGTTATTGTCACGTTGTCCGCCGTAACCACCGTTGTTTCGATTGTTATAGTTATTCGAATAGCCGCCACCGCCACCACCGCCTCTAGGTCGTTGATATGAACTATTACTACTGCTGTTACTGTAGGTCGACATTTGTCGTTCGGCTAGAATTGCGTCCCATCGACCTCCTGATTGCTGTTGATTGATTCCATCATTGGGACTTGGCCGATTGTAGGACGATTGTACTTGTGACATATCATTGAATGATCGATTTTGCATCGGCATTTGCTGTTGAGATGCTTGACCATAGGCACGATTGTCGTACGTTTGTGCTGGATTCATTGGACGTGCCATATGCCCCATTTGTTGATAATTATTTGACATAGGTTGATGATACATCTGTGGCGGTGGTTGACCATAGTAAGCTTGTTGTTGAGGCATGTGAACATTGCCACCAGCATAGCTATTACCATAGTTTTGCTGAGAATAACCTGTGCCAGGATTAACAGGTCCTCGATAACCGCCCGACATGTTGTTATTATTGCTAAAATTACCATTCGGCGTATTCATTCGATTTTGCATATGGGGAGGTCGATAAACTTGGGTAGAAGGTACTTGTTGTTGGGGTGCAGTTGTTCCACCACGATTATATCCACCGGCATAAGAGTTATTATTGCCTTGTTCCATAGTTTTATTCTGATATCGTGAATTATCTTGAACACCGCCGCGTGCTGATTGTTGCGACGAGCTTGTATCTTGACTAGAAAACAACAACAACAACAAAACAACGATTCAGCACGAATATAAAAATCGAACTTACTCATTGTTCATCGTATATTTTATCAATAAGTAGTTTTCTTTCTTGTAAGTTTAAGGGAAAAGGGAAATAATTGATCTTAAAATTGATTCTTTTCTTCTAAAAAAACTTCAATAGGGAGAAAAGAAAAAACATCACGATGATTATCCGAAAACAAATAAACAAACAACATAATTGCCAAAGAAAACGAATGAAACGGAATGAAAATTCAATCGAAAATATCTTTTCAACGATAGCTGATCGTTTCTTGTTTAAACTCGTCGATTGAACGAACTAACTAACTAACATTCCCTCTCTTTTCCATGTTGACTTGTTTGTTTATTCTCTTATTTTCTATTATATCTCTCTCTCTCTTTCTTTCTCTTTTTTTCTCATCATCTCATCATCTTTTTTTTCATCTGCCAATGTAACAGAGATTTAATAAAATACACAAACTTATGACGAGTTAATAGATTTTATTGAAATATGCACCAATTATTATTAAGATACTGAATTCCGTTAAAAAACATGACAAAACTAAAGAAAATATTAAAAAAACAATACAAGATAGAGGACGCTACTGATCGATCCATTGTATTCGCAGCAATTCTTCGCATTCAAGTGCAAATCGACTATAGAAATCATAATTTTTTTATTCACCGGATAGGAAATCCATATATTTATTTATAAAAAAAGGGACTTCGAACTGTTCAAAAACACGATAAATACGTATGTGAAGATAGTTGACGAAGCAAAAAAAATACGACATAAAATAAGTCTAGAGAAAGCAAATAAAAATTGACTAAAGAAGGACAAGGAAAGATTTTTCTTTTTACGATCTGAATAAAATAAAATATTAATTTACATTCGAAAATAGGAAACTAAAAAGAATGATCATAATTTTCAAAAATTTGATATTGCACATTCGTTGTCTTCAATTGAGTTTCTCATTCAGTTTTGATTTCCATCAGTATTTTCTAGTAAAGGTTGCTCACTTTCACTTCGAATGATTTCATTTTGATCTTGACGTCGTCCGTTTTCGAAAACTGATGACGATGAGACGTCGCCTGATTCATCTCCGTTATTAATCGGAGGTGATTTGAGTGGAAATATATCTTTGACATGTGTAATCGTTCGAGTGGTCGATTCAATGACGCCGAATGTACTTTCGTTCGATGCAAGACCAGATCGACCGAGAGGAATTAAAAATTTGACATTTTTCGGCACGGAAACTATCGAAACACCTTCGTTTGGAGTTGGACGTGTTTCATCAAGTGATTGATTGGCTGTATTCTGTAGTGTTGATGACATTATTTTAGTGAGTGCAGCACCGAGAACGCTGTTTTCGCTCACGAATTCGACGTCATTCAATGTATCACTGTTGACAAGGTACGATTGATGGATATTCGATGTAGTTTGTGGTTGAACACGAAAACGATTACGTCTATAAGAAAAAAACGAACAATCGATTGAATTTCGAAAGTGATCGATGAATGTACCTTTCTTCGTCTCGTTTAGTTTCAACCCAAGTTCGAAATAGAACCCAATCGCCGAATGCCATCGATAGAACCTATAGAATTCAACAATAACAACAAGTTATTAGACAATTCGATGAGTTACTTGTTTAAGTTCGTCGAGTTCACATGTTGCTAAAACTCGTCCACTAATATTATATTCATTTACATCGTGAACATAGACCGATATCATCGATGGTTTTAATCCTGTGATTTCAGTTTTTATACAATCGCCGATATCTGTTACTGACATTTGACTCAATGACGGTGATAAATCGATCTAAAAAATCAAAATGCGTTTGAAAGAGGATTCTCTTGAAAAAATTGTACTTTAACATTGGCAGATGAATCATGAATTACGTTTAATCGTTGATTAGGAGGTATGGATGATGATGATGGTATAATTGGTGCAATTGTCGATGAAATTGATGAAGTTCGAACGTGACTTTCTTCATCGTCAGCAGATTTTTTCATTGGCATCGATGGACAAAAACGTTGGCCAAGTAAATCAAATGATGGACGGTGTTGATTTCCTGAAAAAAAAACAGTAAAACAAATGATCGCTATCAAATTTTCTTCATTACCAAGGAGATCCGTTGCAACATTACTAAATCTTGTTGCATGATACGAATTCCTACGCCGTGACATTGGCAAACAACCAGTACGTGCAGCATAACTAAAACATAGAGATTTAGTTATTTCTCTTCGAAAATATTCAGGAGCCAAAAAAATAAATAATATTTTCAACAACAAGAAAAAAAACTCGTAGGCAAACATGCGTCATTGAGAAATAGTTTCAAATCTTTTACCATTCCGAACAATGACAATAGTAAACATGTCTGAATGAAAAGAAAACATCGAAGAAAAACAAAAGACAAATCTCCTGTTGAAAATATTCGTTTCATTGAATTCATGTTTGTCAACCTACGTGGAATCTCGCGGAGCAAAGAATCTTGATGCATCACTGGTAACAAATCCATTTTCATCCGTATTATTCATTAGAAAATACGCAGCAGAATCTATTTTGACAATAAAATAAAATCGTTTTTTTCCTATAAACGAAACTATTTGTTTACCTCGAATGAGTTTATTCAAATACGGATCAAGATTACAAGTACATGGAAGGAATTCTGTTAAATCCTTGACATTTAAAATCGGCTCGCCTCGTTCGATACAAAGTTCAAATTTTCGACCATTACGATCGAGTTCTAACAAACACTCGTTCGATGTCGGAATGAATGGCTTTATTCTAAAAATGAAATTATTCAACAACAACAACAAAAAAAACTTTATTTCGTTTTCGTTACTTGTCAAAGATTGTTTTTAAAGTTGTATCTTCGGAATAATCTTGTTCATGATCTTCGTAATAAACGATAATCCAAGATATTCGATATGGCCATTGTTCGACTAAATATGACCAGCAGCCGAGACGTTTCCAACTGAATAGAATTTGATTTGCACGAAGTAATCGACCGGACATGGCGATTATGTTGATTAAACGTTGGAGAATTCGAGGATTTATGTCGAGAAAATAATCCGATTGTAATAATTGATTTGTTAGTTCGGATGTTGTTACCTGAGAAAATAGAAGAACAAAAGATAAATAAAAGATAATCGAGATTATTTGTACTGGTTTAGTATTCGAAAATGTGTCACGTCGTTGTCGACGGCGTTTGTTTTTTGGAAGTTTCGATGGTGTTGCTGTTTTGGCACTGACATCGAGAACTGAGACACCGTTATTTAATGTCTAGAAATCGAAAAATGCAGTTAGAGTTTCAATAAAACGAATCTATCGAACAAACATTTTGTCGTTTCTTCGGAAAACTATCTGGTTGTTTTTTCAGTTGTTTTGCTTTAGTTAAATTTAATTGTAAATAAATCGGCAGTTGTATAATCGATCGTAGATAATCTTGACCATTGACACTCGTATCAAAAACTTGATTTTGTGGTATCGATGATACCATTGACATTGATAGATCTTGCATCATTTTATGCGGATCACAAACAATTAAACTTATAAATGGATCGTTTTCCTTTGTTAAAAGCACGTGAACTTGCTACAAAAAAAAAGAAATAGAACACGAAGATTTTTTTAATGAAAATCGATGAGAATTATTTTTTTTACGTCAAGTATTTGAAAAATACGTTGTTGTTCACAAACATCGAGACCGTCAATTAAAACAACAAGACGTGTATTGATATTTAAGAATGCTTCGACCGATTTGATTATGTACGACAGTTGACTAACTTCTTTTTTTAATCGATAGATCGAATTCTCGTTTAAACGTGATGATCGATCGGAATATTTCATTATTTTTCTTTTCGGTGATTTCATCAGACCGATTAACAATCTCAACCATGTCGCACAACTAATGACTATCGAACCACCAAGAATACTGCTCAATGTTACATAAGTCATGTTTATCGAACGATGAACCGATGGAATTCCATTAATTAAACCAAGAATAATAAGAGAAAGAACGAGAGCAATTTGTATGATGACAATAATAAATGCTGGCATGCAAAACATATATCGAAATCGATGACGACTTAGATCTAATTTCAAGAAAAACAAAAATGACAGAAATAGTTTTGCTTTTTTTTTCTCTCGAACGAACTTTTCGAATGAAGTGCTCGACAAAGACGAGTCGCAACAACTCCGTAGGTTTCTTCAACGCTAACAGCTAAATCTGCGATCATAGTCGCACTTGCTTTGTCGCCTTCGACTGTTGACACTTTGCCATATTCAGTGAAAATAAATCTAAGAAACAATCGGTTTTTGTTTTTTTTTTTGACAAAAATGAAATTCTACTTCATCTTTTGATAATCATTTGTATCGCGATTTCTTAATCGACGATGTGCATATGGATTCATAAAAAGAACTTGAAGTAGAAAACGAATAATTTCTAAGCGTTTTGTTAGAAATTGTGCAACATTCGCTGTCCAAAGATAATCTTTGTGACGAAGAAAATATCGAATAAGAAAGAGAAATCCAACAGAGATAATAATAAAACCAATACTAAGCGAGATTCCAACTATATAATGAATGGAGAAGCCAGTTATGAGACCAAATATTGCCGCTAGAATGACTATGATGCTGATAAGTAGTAATGAAAATTTCATAGTTGGAAAGTCTAAATAAATAATAAGACGAATGGGAATCGAAATTGTTGAAGAAATTTACCAGTTAATTGAGCAAAACTGTGCATTTCATCTAGATAAATTTAAATGATTGTTTATTGATAATCGTTTTCTTTGTACTTTCAATTTACCTTTCAAATGTGTCAATAAAGCCGATTTTCCACTGCCCCATTTCGCATAAAGACCCTAATTACACATTCAATACATTTAACAAACAATGAATTGAGAAAATTTCTTAACATACGACAGTAATTGGAGTTCGAAGTGACGGTTCACTTAGAATTTCTGCTAATGCTGACGAGTAGAGATCATAGCCGAGTATTGAATCATCATTTAAATTCAATGCTCCTATTTATTCAATCGACAAATCTTTTCAAAACAATTCGAATCTCATTCGACTTACGTTGTCCGAATATGGTCGTAAGAATACTTTTCTGTAAACTTGCATCGATTTTATACGGTGTTTCACCACGTTTATTTGGACGATATAAATATTTTGAATGACGTGGATTGGATAATAAAATATCAGCTATATCTCGACTTCGATTACGCAGAGCAACATGTAAACTATTATCTCCATACTAATTTTAACAACAACAAAAAAACGTCAAATTCAGCTCAACAACAAATTCGTTGATTTTACTCGATCAGTAGAAGATAATTTAGCACCATATTTTATAAGCTCGTAAACAATAGTAACTCGTTTTCGTTTCGTTGCTAATAAAAGTGGTGTATCATCATCTTCACCACCGGCGACTTCAACATCGGGATTAAATTGAAGAAGATATTTGACAACATCGAGGCGACCTCGGTCAACAGCCCACCAAATAGCTGTTTTATTATCCTAAGTTCGATATTTGTTTTTTGTATAGATTAAAAGATCAACTCGAAAAAATTTCTCCTTACGGCACCAATTGTATTTATATCAGCATGATTTTCGAGAAGAATAGCTACACAATCTTCTTTTCCACCTTTGACAGCAAAGAAAAGAACGGGATCGCCATTCTAATAACGAACAAAAGATTAAAAAAAACAGACAATGCTCAGATATTCGACAAACCTTATCAACTGTATTAACATAAGCAAGACGTCGAATGAGTTCATTGACAACTTCTGTAAGACCTTGTGCACAAGCATGACTCAACGGTGTTTGTCCATCCTATTTTACAATCAAAACATGCGAATATTTCCCAAAAAGAACTTCAATCAGTTCACATACTTTATCTTGTACTTTAATATCGATATTTGGATGTTCGAGTAAACGAAAAATAGTCTCTTTATGACCAGCTTTTGTCGCTGCTAATAATGCCGTCATGTTTTTCATTCCAATATTATTCACACTTGCGTGATGTTTCAAAAGCAAATCGACAATTTCCGTATGACCTTAAAAATGAATCATTGGATAGTCACATTGAAATCAAATTGTTGAATTTTGAATTCTTACCACGTCGACTAGCCCAAATCAGTGGCGTTGTATTATTTTTATCGCATAAATTTGGCAAAGCACCCGCTCGCAGCAATAGACCAACGATATCAATATGATTTCTTCCTGCTGCCCAACCTAAACTCGATATACCATGTTCATCAACAGCATTGACACTTGCACCACAAGCTATTAAATATTCAACTACATTCGTATGCCCTTGATAAGCTGCCCACATCAATGATGTAAATTGTCCCTATTCAAATGAACAAAACTCTTTGTTTGTCGAAGAAAATCGTTTCTATTTACGCAATCATAATGATCAATTTGTGCTTCATGTTCAACAAGAAGACGAACGAGATCAAGATTGCCATTTTGTGATGCATTCAATAGCGCATTCCAATTATCCTAAATAATCGCAAAATAATTTATCAAAAATCGACTTTTTGACTTTTCTCTTACAATGTCTTCGGCATTGACATCTGCTCCAGCTTCAAGAAGAATTTTAACGCATTCTAAATGACTACACCTTGCTGCTAGAATAAGTGCTGTTTGTTGATCCTAAATACGAAAAAAAAACAACAACAGCAGTTCAATCAAAATAGAGCTCGAATCTTTTGTTTACTTCATCGCGTGTTTCTAAGCCTATGCCATGTTCAATATTCCGTCGTACTGCTTCGACGTCTCCATGTTCGGCATCGAGTAGAAATTGACGAAATACATTGGCCATTCAGATCTATCTACAAACCAAAGACGAATAGACGATAAAAAATAAAACTTTCAAATTCTTTAAAAGAAAAAAAAAGATGTTTTTAAAATTGTTCTTGTGTATGACGTGTTTCAATTCCAGCCATGTTAAGAATGGCTTCTTCTTCTTCATACGATCGTTTAACCTACACAAAGAAAACAAATATCGCGATGTCAATGCATCAAAAACAATATTCTTCTATTTGTTGTTACTTTTCGACTTTTTTCGATTTGTTTATCTTCCCAATCGCGCAGATTTTCTTGTTCTTCAGCACTGGCTTTACCCCCTACACCCCAGACATCAATCGCAGCGAGACGACCTTCACCATGCATATGCTTAACATTAAAAAAGTCACCGTCAATTCGAAGGAATGTACGTGTTTGATCTCGACCAACAGATAAACCTAATTCGGAGACACCACGTAATTTTGTATTCATAAAAATTGTTTGTGAACCCTCTGAAGACAGAAAAAAAAGACGATTCGATGCTATTTTCTTTATTGAAATCGAATTAGTCAATAAATTTACCAACAATAAGTTTAAATGTCGGTTTTAATTGGAATAAACATGCTTGAATACCACCGAAATGTTTCGGCGATTCTCTATTAATTAGATGAGAATTTACATATGAATACTTTATTATCAAATTGATCTACCGAAATTCTTCGTCACAACATAAACAAAATAGATAACCATCGGATATTTCGAATAGCATAACCAAAGGTCCTCGATAACCGAAAATATGATGTTGAAATCTAAAATATGAATTCAATAGAAACAGAAATAATTTCATAGAAAGTCGTGTTTAACCTGTTTAAACTCGATCCATCTCGATGACTATCATACAAATGATCCCACATTCGACCGTGCTATTCAAATGAAAAGTAGAAGAGAACCATGAAAAGTAAATGCATATATTTACGAGAACTGAAGACATTCTTTCGAATAGATTCGTACACGTTTTATCCGATGATAAATAAAGAATAGGAAGATTATGTGTTAAAAGCCAAACCCAAGTTTGATTTAAAATATTATCCATTGGTAATAAAGAGTATGTTTTAGTTGTTGATCTTTCAGTCGATGTACCACTTGCTGTTGGTTGTTTAACATTTTGTCTCAACCATACTTCCAAACCGTAGAATAAACTGACGAAATTGACACGTATCCAATTGAAGAATTGTTCTTGACCAATTTCAGGTATTGTTGTTGGTTCAATATTATTTGTCAATGCTACGAAACATTCATTATCTAACATATTCGGTTGAAAATGATTTTTGTCCGCTATAAATGCTTGTTTAAGATCGAACAGACAACAATCTCGAAAGATCTTCGTGACGTCATCACGAGATAAACTCGGACGACCGTTCCAAATAAGTTTAACAATGATATTGATGAATTCATCGGACAATCGAGGAGTGGAAACAACTTCAATTAAACGAAGGCAAGTTGTCATGTCCGTTCCTTGTCGAAATATACTCAGAGGAAAATCATCGGTATGACAAATCTTAAAATATAACAAAAACAAAATGATGACAAATTGAACAACAATCTTCTTTCGTTCGAATTACATCAGTTAATAACCGGAGAATATGTTCATAGATCTGCATGTATTGCTGAGGATTGCTTTCAGATTTTCTTGAATCTCGTTTTGTACTATTTGATGACGAGTTACCCATGATAAAAATTTGTTAAAATCTGCAAATACAAAAAGAAAACAAATAACTATCGAACTAATTCTTCTATTAAATGAAGAAAAATGTGAAAATGTAATATAAGCCAACGATTTGACGTTCAGCTGACAGACGACCATCAGCGTACATTCCAGTATCAAGGACTCGAGTTTATGTTGGCTGTTTGTATGGTGCTAATCACATATGAGAACAACTACGATAGAGGGCACTAGATCACAATTGTAACACAAGAACATCGTTGTCGAACGATATTTTCAACAAACTATTTCACAGTATATTCATGGATGTGAAATATGTCATTCACTGTCAGTAACTAATTTATATGGACACGAAGAGAAGAAAAAGAGAGAAAGAGAAAAAAAATACATAATAATAATAACCTGTTACGTTTTTTTCAACTTCAATTATCGTACAGAATATTCAATGTTCCAGTTGTGCGTAGATATTTGCGTCTCTTGTGATTTAGGTTGCATGTATAAATAATTACGGGAATACAATCATTTCCTTTGAATTGAAATTGCGTTTGAAAAACACGCCCTATGCTGATGCTACATGTTACTTTTGTTTTGGCTATTTAATCCTTGAGTCATTAAAAATATTGCCTTTTCTATCCTCATATCAAAATCATTTTTCAATATGAGAATGATATACATCTGATAAACGATCGCAAAATAATAAAGCAAAAAAAAACAAGTCTGATTTCAGCCCATTCGTAATAATATGACGAGATAAAATATTCGTTCTTTTCTTTCAAATTATTATATAGTTTTATTCAATAACAAACAAACAGAAAATACAAAAAAAAGAGAGACTAACAATGAAAAATAATCAAGATTTGTTTTTTCTCACAATTTGAAATACGGATAAATCATTTGCGTCGAAATGGATTACTTTTATGTATCTTTGCTTGAGGAATATCTAAATCACTTGGTGATAAATCTTTTCTTTTGTTACTAATTATTCCATCAGTTGTTCCCTTTATTTCATTTGTTGAAGTGTAGGTTTGTCCTGCCTGAATATATTCATCGCGAAATTGCGAACTTATATGTCGAGCCATGTCTAGAAAAGTATAATGTTCAATCGATAAGTTTTTCGTTTAGAAATTTTTTTTTGTCAAAATACCTAAGAAGAGTTTATGATGATCTTTTGCTAGACTTTCTACTAATAATGTTTTTAATTTAAGAAAATAGGTTCGATCCGTCTTATGAGTCTTATGATCTTGTAACATATGTGTAAATCTTGGATAGACACCATGTGGCATAGCAGCTTTCAACTAAATACAAGACAAATTTCAAACTAATTTCGAAGGTAAACAATAAAGTGTATGTACTTGACATAGTAATTCTCGATATTCACTCGTTTTTGCGGATGCTAAAGAATTATTTCCTGAACTTGATGAGGTATCTTCAAACTAAACAAAAGCTTCATTTGAATTAATTCGAATTCAGAAACTATCTGTGCATACTGTTCCCATGGTTGGCAGTAACTTTTTTGATAGAGATTCAGTTCGAGTTGCCTCACGTCGTTTCAATTCAAGCATTGCATCGAAATCACGTTGTTTCTAAAAGTACAATGTCATTGATCTTTCTCGGAAAAAAATGAGAAAAAAAAACTATCTACATCATCAAACGGAATATTTTGTACAGGTACTAAATTTCCACTCTAAATAAAATCGAATTGAATGAGAAAAACAGTAAGTAATGAGTTACATGTTGTGTTGATGATATAGCATCAAATAAAGATTTATGGACAATAGTTGTTTCTTTTGGAGGTTTACTTAAGGGTTTTTGTTCGGCAGTTTTTAGAAATATTTCAGCTACAAAGAAGAGAAAATGAAGGATCAGTCCTATTTTTGCTAATGAATAACACAAACAAGTTTTGAGAATGTCTGCCGAAGAAACGGCGTGAGAATTGACAAAATTTGATGGCATCATTGTTGTAGAATGCGTTACTGGTTGAAAATATGCTTGTTGAATAGGACGATTTGGTTTTTGATTTTCAATAGTTGACGAAAACTAAATCGATCGAAATTAGTAAACGAAAAAAAAATAAACAATTTGTAATTACTTGGGCAAAGAAATCTTTGAGTCCTTTCATTGCACCAGTGAAATCCACTGAATGAATAAATGGTCGAAGCCATTTCGATAAATTCTCTTTATTATCCGCAAATCTGCATTGAAGAAAAGTGAACAATATCAAAGACAAAATCTCGTCTTACCGTTGATCAAAGAAAAGCACAGCACCATAATCATTTCGATGTCGAATAACACGTCCAACACATTGATTTATCGCTCGAAAAGCTTGTTGATTATACCAGACATCTCCAGCTTTTGAATCCTTCTTTAAAAGACAAAAAAGCGCAACAATTCAACTGCAAAAGAACTCAAATAAATGCACACATACATTCGTTGCTCGATTGATCTCATCGAGATAATGTCTTTTAGCAATAACTCGTCGATCTTGATGAGGTGCAAACGGTATTCCAATAATAATAACAGCTCGACAGGATTTATCGCTAAAATCGATGCCTTCACTTAGTTTTCCTCGTGCTACAGCAAATAACATAGCTCCACGTTCATCCGATTCAATGATCGTATTGAATTCTTTCATTTGAGTTTCGAATTTGACTTTATTTCGTTGTTCAATAAGCACTCGTTTACGTTGATTCATCGTTTCAAATGTCGCGTTATTCTATTTAGAATGTTTACAAAAACAATTAAATCGATTCATAGATTATGAAACGAACTTTCCACGTGGCTACAACTTCTTCAATCATTTTATAACAAGGAAAGAAAACCAGAACACCACCGGGAATGTTTTTAATAACATTATGTAAAGTTTGACCTAATGCTTCTTGATATTCAGGATTTTGTCTATAGTAGATAAACGTTTTATTGACGCTTTTTTCTGTTGAACGAAAAAGAATGTACCTAGTTCGATAAACAGATGTGAGAACATGTTTATTTCCAACTGATCGAGGTAGAACAGCAGCAAATAATTGATTTTCTCCGATGACATGGTCGTTTTGTATGACGATATCAAATGGACTGAATGATCAACAGAAAAAGATTTTCGTATTCGAAGTGTTTTCTATAATCTCACATTGCTAGTTGAGTTTTAAACGAATCGATTGGCGAAAGTGTACCACTAGTTAAAAGAATCGATCGAGTATTCTGCATACATAATTGTCTCATAGCAAATCCTGGTGCTAAACACCAGTAATGTAACTTTTTTGGTTCTGAAAAATAAAAACAATTCATCGAAAATAATAGAGACAGAAAAAAGATCTCACTTTTGGAAACGATAATCGATGGTCTTTGTTCAGGATTTGCGCCTTCTTCTTCAACATAAACCTAAACAATCGACATTTGATGTTGTTTCAACTGAAAATCTAATGTAATCTTATCTACTTTGAATACAGCTTTTCGTTGAGCATCCATATCGAATGTAAATAATGGTTGACCATTTTCATCCAACGGATGAACAGTCTAGATTAGTAATCATCATTTTAAAATGATAAATTCGATTGTACAGTTTTTATTTTACTTCAATGAATTCAGTTAATCGAAGAAGTGCATGTCCTTTCGAACGAAAGATCGTACCAGCTGCAAACAAAAATAAATTCGAAGAAAAATAAAAGCAAATAATTCAACTGACATTTAGCTGCCATGAACTGATTGATATCTTGAAGTGTTTGAATATCACCTTGCGGATTGAAATTGATTTCTGCATTTTGTAACCATTTAAAAGCAGTACTACAAAAGTGTCATATCAGATTTTATCTGTTTTTCTTCTTGTTAAACATACTCGCCAGGTGATGGAATATTTCCTTTGGTTGTTTTCATATTATCTAACAGTTCTTCTAATTTCATAACTTTTACTTAAAATAAACAAGAAAAAAGAAACGTGTCGTTCTCTTAAATCTTAAACAGAATCTGATCAGCGTACATTTCAAACTACAGATTTGATCTTGTGTAACATTTAGAGCTAAAGAGAGAACTCGTTGATGGCATTTCAAAGTTTTAAAATCAAATTTTTACCATTGACATCGATATTATTTTCTTCTTTGCCTTCGATTGCTAATTCCGAAGGTTCTTCAGTTCGTGAATCAATCATCCATTGCATAACTTTAGTAATATCATCAAGACAACCAGCCAGATCAAGTGAACTAATCACAACTGATGCAGCATCTTCACACTGCTGTTCAATATTATGAGCTTCATCGAATATAATCACACATTTACGAACATTAATTTTATGAATACGACGAGCCTTTTTCAAAAGATATACAAATTATATGATCACTTTTGTTTTTTCACTTACTTTAGCGTCAAGTAAATAATTATACGGCATGAATATAATATCTGCCTTTTCTTTTAGATCTCTCGCTGCAAAATAAGGACAAAATCTGCAAAGCAAAATATCTCGAAAAGAAGAAGACACTTGTTTTTTTTTCGTACTTTTTTTGTATGCCCTCTTTAACTAAATCTTCGATGTCCATTGGAGGTAATTTAACAATATCAGGTTTGCAAACTAGAATGTAATTCATTGATAAGACAAAAAAACGTTCGATGATGAAATCAATTGAATACTTTCAAAATTTCGATGAAATAAACAAGTTTTTCGATGGACTTTTTCTCTACAAACTGAGATCTTATCGGAACTGTTTTCGAGAGCTTTTACATCGGGATGAATACAAAGTTGATCACGAGAACCCAACACAGTTATTTTCATTTGACTAAAATTCAAACAGAAAAAAAAAATCAATAATCTAGAATTTATTTCCACTTAAACCTATAAGCAGTCGATTTAAATTCTTTCACGACTTGTGCTAATTGAGAATGAGTACGAGACGCGTAGATAATTTGAACAGGAGCCTCTACATATTGTGTTTTTTTAATTAACGAATAACCCAAGAATCAATTAATTCAATTTACCATTGGAATCAGAATTATGTATTTTATATTGTTCAAGCCATGCAAGTGAAGCACATAACAAAGAAAGTGTCTTTCCAGTACCTGTTGGACTTTCAAGAATTCCATTTTGTCCCTTTAAAAATAATTTTAAAAAAATCCATCTTTCGAATTCAATTTATCAAACAGACTCGCATTAAACACTCAATAACTCCTTTCAT
>Ga0209922_101529_pt1 | contig 22080 bp, 30 predicted proteins | sample ThiBiot_500_biof_FD_183946 | JGI IMG/M metagenome (GOLD analysis project Ga0209922, IMG submission 183946) | Wastewater bioreactor microbial communities from Cape Town, South Africa - Thiocy_expt_500_biof (SPAdes) | ecosystem: Engineered > Bioreactor > Thiocyanate-remediating > Anaerobic-Aerobic ...
AAATAAACGAAGAGAAAAGTTTGTGGTCTCGTTGTTGTTATATATATATATATTTTTTTTTTACTCTATTCGAGTTGAATCGATGTGTCGGCGAATAGTCGTATTATTTATTGATGTCATAATTGAAACGCACAAGCGAGATAGAAAAAAAACCCGAAACTGACAAAATAGATTGATGAGCAAAACGAGAATAGTCATATATAATATATATCACGAATCCACTTGTTGATTTGTTCTTTCTTCTTTATATTTGTAATAGATTCTCTAGTATTTCAGACGGTACGAATAGGTGTTTATCAATAATCATCAATTCTTAAGACATGAGTTTATTGACTCACTATGTTTGATTCAAACGTCTTATCAATTTCTTTCTGATATGTAGACGAGAAAAAGGTTGATATATACACGCATATCTATCTGACAACCTTCGCCTTTATTCGTAAGGTTTCTGATGATGTCACAGAGAATGTCGAACAGGAAAAAAGAAAGAAAAGAAGCGGAAAAAGATAGACGTTATTATTAATATTGCTCGGCTGTTTTGTATGCTCTCTCTGTCGATATAACGTATCTAGATAGATTTTGTTTTTTTCTTTAATACTAATCTATTTTGTTTGACTTGGCTTTTTGCAGCGCAGACGTGTGTGTGCTTATTTCGTCCAAGTGATAAGTCTCGTTTGAGAGATTATGGCTGAACAAACGCAACAAACATCGACCGATTCGAATAGTTCGAATTCTCCCGGTCGACGAGAATCGAATCCATTCGTTGAAAAACCACAAGCTTTCGCACGACGTGGTGCACTCAGACAAAAGAATATTTATACGGTTAAAGACCATGAATTTATTCCGAGATTTTTCAAAACACCAACGTTCTGTTCGCATTGTCGCGACTTCATTTGGTACGTGCATGGAATTTCTTGTTCAATCATTGATTTTCTTTTCTATTCGTCTAGGGGCTTTGGTAAACAAGGATTTCAGTGTCAAAGTAAGTTCTTCTATTTTGCGAACGATCGTTTTTTAATGCGCCATTAGAGTAATTTATTGACTTCGAACGGAAAGAGTATGTGTGTTATTTTATTAAATATGAAAAACAAAATGTCATCCAAATAAACTTAATAGTTCCTGACAAATATAACGATTAATGAGATACAATAAATTGATATTTGAGCTATTTAATTGTTGACCTTACGAGCAAGCAACAAGAGTATCGAGAAACAGAGAAGAAGAAGAACACGGCTAGATGAAAGATATTTTACGAGAAGTTTCCGTTTCGATGTAGAAAGCAAAACTGGTTCAAAGTTTCTCTTTTTTTTTCAATATAATAATATTTCTAGAATGTTCACTTGTTGTTCACAAGCGTTGCCATGAATTTATTAGTTTCACTTGTCCTGGTGTCGATAAAGGAGCTGATTCCGATGTAAAATTGATTCTCTTTATTTTCTGTTGATTTTAACATTTCCTTTTTCTCATCTATCGAAGGCACCGAAAAGTAACCATAAATTTCAAGTTCATACATACACATCGCCAACATTCTGTGACCATTGTGGATCACTTCTCTATGGGCTCATTCATCAGGGTCTCAAATGTCAGTGCTGTGATATGAATGTTCATAAAAAATGTCGAAAGTTCGTTCCGGAACTCTGCGGTCTTGATCATACTGAACGTCGTGGTCGAATACGGTTAAGTGTTAAATATGAGAAAGACAATAAATTATATATTGAAATAAGTGAAGCAAGAAATTTAATACCAATGGATCCGAATGGACTCAGTGATCCGTATGTTAAAATTAAACTCATTCCAACAACACCAGATGCAAGTAAAAAACAATTAAAAAGCAAATATAAAACAAAACGCGTTAGAGCAACACTAAATCCGCAATGGTTAGAAAAGTTTGCGATGTAAGTCAGCTGAAGTTTTTCGTTTTTTCACTCGAATCATTGCGCATTTTTAGTGATTTAAATGACGATGATAAAGATAAACGTTTGCTGATCGCCGTTTGGGATTGGGATCGAACATCGAGAAATGATTTCATGGGTTCACTTTCATTTGGAGTTTCGGAATTAATGAAAGATAAATCAGCTGAAGGATGGTTTAAATTGTTAAGTCAAGAGGAAGGCGATTTCTATGCCGTGCCTATACCTGGTGAAGATGGTCTCGGTCTCGTACAACCACCGATAAACGTATTCTTAATTTGAAACATGAACTTTTTTCTTTGTTTATCGATATCGACTATTTTTCTAGGCATATAAATCTGTAATTCGTTTACCGAAAGAAATGGATAATTTAGCATTAGCTGGTGCTAAAGAGCCAATTGATCGACCGATATCTCATGGTGAATCAATGAAAGAATCGGACTTTCATTTTATTAAAGTTCTTGGCAAAGGTTCATTCGGCAAAGTAGGGAAAAAAACAAAATCAAATAGAATAAATCATTTATTGAATTTCTTTCGAAAGGTTGTTCTCGCCGAACGTAAAGGCAAATCAGATGAATTATATGCAATTAAAATTTTGAAGAAAGATATCGTCGTACAAGACGATGATGTCGAATGTGTTATGATCGAAAAACGTGTTCTTCTATTACACGACAAACCGAAATATCTCGTTCAACTCTATGCATGTTTTCAATCTGAAGTAAGACGAAAACGAGGAACTAAAAACAAAGAAAATCATTTCGTTTCGATTTAGGATCGTCTCTTTTTTGTCATGGAATTTGTCAACGGAGGAGATCTAATGTATCGAATACAACATGAAGGCAAATTTAAAGAACCTGTTGCACGGTATCAGAGAAGATTTGTTCAAAGAAAAGAAAGGATTCTCAACGAGAGTTTATAATAGATTCTATTCAGCTGAAATTGCCGTCGGTTTGTTTTATTTACATAAAAAGGGAATTATTTATCGGTATGATGAATGATTTAATACCAAAGAAAAACGTACCTATGTGTTCCTTTCAGAGATTTGAAATTGGATAATGTTTTAATCGATCGAGAAGGACATATTAAAATAGCTGAGTAAACAAATCGATCGAATCATTCAAACAGTTGAAATCTGCATTCGATTTGTTTTAGTTTCGGCATGTGCAAAGAAAATATCACCAATGACCATAAAGCATCGACATTCTGCGGAACTCCTGGTATGACAGTCGGTTTTTCTTCTTTTTTTTTGATAAAAAATTGTCTGTTTTTTTTTCTTTTCAAGATTATATTGCTCCTGAGGTATAAAATGTTTGTTTTTTTTGTTTTATCGATAAAATTTTCTGTTTGAATTCAGATAATTCTCAATCAAAAATACGGTAAAAGTGTCGACTGGTGGGCATACGGTGTTCTGCTATTCGAAATGCTCGCTGGTCAACCTCCGTTCGATGGTGAAGATGAAGAAGAATTATTCTCAGCTATCACTGATCACAATGTGTCCTATCCGAAATCGATGACATTCGAAGCACAACAAATTTGCAAAGGCGTTCGTATTCACGAACAAATCTCAAAAATGAAAATAAAGATTCTTTCGTTTGTTCGTTCAGTTGATGACTAAAAATCCATTGAAACGTTTGGGCTGTCATCCGATCGATGGTGAACGTGAACTCAAAACACATTCCTTCTTTCGTTTAATCGATTGGCAAAAAATCGAAGCTCGAGAAGTTCAACCACCGTTCAAACCTCGAATCGTACGTTTGAAAAAAAGCACAGTTTTCTTCTTCTTTATGTTTCTTAAACCCATTAGTTGCATTTCGTAGAACGTAGTTAGTCGAATTGTGTTGTGCTTCGTTTTTTTTGTTTGTTTTTAGAAAGATCCTCGTCAAGCCGAAAATTTCGATAAAAGTTTTACTAATCCACCGTATAAAAAAACTGAATGTGATAAAGTTGTTCTTTCAACGATCAGTGAAGAGACATTTCACAATTTTTCTTCTTACAATCCTCATTTCAACAAATGAAAAAGACATTCAACCTCCTTGTTCGTTATTGTCTGCTATCTGTCGATGTGTTTGTGTTTGTGCCATTTGCATATCGTTTCTTTTCTTTTTTTCTAATGCATACCCGGTTTTTCTTTCGCTTTTCGTGTTTAAAAACATAAGAGAACGAATCTATGTATCTCCTTCTAGGCAAGTTATCATGATACATCGAATTTCGATGGAGAATTCACCGATGCATCAATTCAATTCACACCTTGTGACAAACAATTCATACATGATCTCGATCCGAATGAATTCGCATCATTTTCCTATATAAATCCAACATATTTAACAAGAAAATCTCTTATTACTATTTAAATCCTTTTGTCTATTTGTCCTCTTATGTTAAATTTGACCTATTATCGAAAAATAAATCAATAAATATTTTTTTTCTTCTTGTTGTGTTTTTTTGCGAATCATTCAAATGCATAAATAGATTTATTTATTTTGTTTGTTTGTTTTTTTGTTACATTAAAAAGAAGAAGACAGATTGCACAAGATTATGGGTCATATCTATGAATGGAAAGACAAAAAAATATAATTAAAAGTCTATTGAAGGATAAAACATAGAGAAAATTACGATTACATATACATTTCAAAGGAAAGAAGAAGAAAATAAATAAATGGAATAATTGAAAATCATTTCTTATTCATATCAAGATACTCAAGATCCAATTTGAAGTAGACGTATGGATAAAATTCTTGTTGCGACGAGAACACGCCTGGAATGTCGATTGGCTAGAGAAAAGCGAAAAGTTCGAGAGAATGATTTTCTAGTTAGGAGATAAATTACTTCTTCAGCTCGTGATTGTTTTCCTTGATCGAGATAGCCGAAGAGTTGATCGAGTACATCACGTAAACGTTTCGTATTTTTACGTAATGGATGAATAACAATTGCAACAAAATTAACCGGCAGACCGAATCTATTTTACACAAGAAGTTGATTGAAAAACAACTGATTTTCTTTAAAGTTTTTACCGTAAAACCGATTCGACAAAAACTCGTAAGGCTTTGATATGTATCGATGCCGAAAAGATTTCACCGAAATGAATCTTCAACCATCGAACAAGATTGGCGTACAATTTCTGTCGTTCAGTTTCTAATTCGTGGATTTTTTCTCGTTCGTTTGCAAGTGCTTTTTCATCGAATGTAAAATCTCTTACTGTAAATCTAAACGAAAGAATCATTCATTCGATTGAATCATTTCAAATTTTACTTATTCTCTCGACATTTATGTCGGAATGTATCTTCGGTCTTTTGGAATAAAGTAACCGAGAATAAAGCATAATCTTGATCCTGTGAAATGAGTTCAGTCGTACGTGGTACGATCATTGAACACAAGGATTCATATTTGGCGTACCAATCATTCATCATTGCCTTGGGAACGCAAACTAATAAAGTTTTAAGATATTCGCTACCCAACAGAAAATGTTCTTTCTTGAGAACATCGTTTAAATTTCGAGTTAATAAACTTCCACTGAAAGAAGAAAAGTCAACGTTCATGTTTTTTGACTCATCAAATAACAAAAGTAAACCTTTGTTTTTTTTCTAAAGATTCGAGATTTTGTTTGACACTATTGTACGATTGACTACGAAGTTTAAGCTCGCTTTCAATATGTGTTGTCGCTTTGGAAATGATTTCCGAAAGATTTTTAAGCGATTGTTTCGTTGGATATTTCGCGTGATCCCATTGAAATTCGGTTATATACCGAATTGGATCGACTGAAGAAAGAAAAGAAAAGCACAATGTGACCATCGAAAAACAACAATCACTCACCACCATTCGCGCCAACAACAAGATTCTCAGCCAGACGATTACGATCACCTTCGAGAACATCATTGAAAAAGAATTGAGTCAACTTTTTCGTTACACTAAACAGACAAAATCCAAATCATTCCTCGTCAAAGAAGAACTTTACCCTTCAATGTATGTATCCAATCGTGCAAGATCATCGGATAGAGCGACTAAGGAATCTAATGTTCCGACTTTCAAATCCGGAATATTGAACATATTGTTTTGTGATAATTGATCGCGTGCTGTTGCATTGCAAACATCATTGTAGCTTTGTTGTGGCGTTGATTTGCCAGGTACAGATATGATCCAATATTCGTCTGACATGATGATTTTGTCGATTGAAATTCGAGAAGAAAAAAATGCTAATCTAAAAACGAGAAGATTTTATGACCGTGTTTGCTTTATCATTTCGTTTGCGTTTTAGAACAAAAAACAGAACAACTACTAACAAAAGAATAAGAGAGAACTCCATGTTTTTCTGTAACGTGATGGTGCGGTGACTTGATTATTTGATAAGATATGATTCGCTAACAAGATAAACCAATGAGAACATTTGCCGAAGAATTTCTTTGAATTGTTAGCAAGCGGAAAAAAGCCGCGCAATCATCGAAACCGAAAACTAATGAGAAAAATCATAATTTCCTAAGTTATTCAATATCCGCAAATGCAAACTATGGATTTGGATTTCATTGAAAATTCATTGCCGACGAATTGTCGTTTGTTTCAAACGGCCGGTCTATTCTTCCTCGTTTATTTATTTAAGTTCGTCAGTACTACACATGTTCGTTGTTCATTGCATCAGTTGACTATCGTGCGAGTAGGTGGTGATTTTCTTTAGACTAATCCTTTCCAATCGATATCAAATATCCTTATTGATATTCGATCTGTACGAGTGCTTTTTTTTTCTCGAGAGAGAATAAGCATAAAAACAAATTCGAACTACTTAAAAATACGAAAATTCATCTTAGTTAATCGCTGTTAGATTCAAACAAAATCAGTTATATTTATTCTCGAGTACAAATCTTGTGTGTTTAGAATAGTCAATCAAAGGTTTCGTTTTATTAAAACGAGAGAGAGAGAGAGAACGAGAGTTACAATATTGTTTTTCTCCTTGAATGTTTTACATATTTGCTCAATTGATCATTAAAATCACAAGAATTCTTCAAATATCAAAGATTAATAGGTCAATCTATTGATTCGAAACACGCTTGGTGTTTTATTTGACTGCAGATTAACAAGTTTATTTACTTTGAACATTTGTTTCTAGATTAGAATGCTCAGTCATCTTCGTCGAGCACATCATCAAGAATTTGAAAGGTACTACTACGTATTTGATGGACAACATTTGTCACAACTAGTTGTTACTTTTAGAAATTCAATGCCTGCACGTTCAATAGTAACTCAATTCGAACAATGGAAAACATCAGGTAAATACCGAATGCGTAGTCTCGTCATTTGCGTGACATATCATCGAACAATTGGATCTGTCGATTTCGTTTCGTTTTCTTTTTGATTATATGATCTGAAAAGAAAATATATACATAGATCGTTCTTTTATTTGAGTATTTTCTTTCTTTCTTTCTTTCGAAATTTATTCGTCTTTGAAAAGAGAAAAAAAAAGAAGAGAGAAGAAGTTTTTTTTTTGAAGCAAGTTTACTGATTCTAAACGGCACAATTATTTCGGTTTTTTTTTCTTCGTTTTCATATTCATCGTACGTGTAGACATAAAATTAACAGAACGAAAAAGAAATACAGAAGAGAACTCGAAAAAAAGGCACACGTCAATCATCAACACTTTAGTATTTTTCTGTCTCTCTGTCTCTGTCTCTCTCTCTCTTCGCTCTCGTTCTTTCGTTTTTCTCTCTTCATTTAATTCGAATGAAAACACAACAATTTTTTTGAATATACCTTCCGACGAGGACCAAAAGCAAAACCTCGAATGACTTATTTTCAAAATCCAATCTTCACAAATTTCTATACTCACGAACGATCATACGGTTTTAGTTTCAAAAGTCTTTAAAATGACCTTGTTTTTTTTCTTCTCAATCATTAGATCACAACAATTCATCATTCTTTTCAACACAGCTTCCACCTGATGTTTATCCAACACGTTCAAGTTCAACAGCATACAACACCGATCTATCACGAGCACTTCGATTCGATGCTTATCTATTAGCCATCGTACGAGTCGAAGATAAACGAAGTAAATTTCGATTTCGAATTGAAAAACAAACAACCAAATGTCAATTTAGATGCTTTCTATTCGGCTGAAGTCGTGAGTAAATTACGTCAAAAAGAACAAACACAGAGTTTTATCAATAAACCATGTTCATTATTTGTCACCGATCGTTCACTTGTGGTATTCGATCGTGCCACACAAGTAGCACTACATGCAAAAAGAAAAGATTGTAATGGAACTTTTTGAGATTTGTAGACAATTGCCGAATCGATTCCATTGGAAAACGTCGATCCAACCTGTGTACATGCTGATGTACCTGATAAACTTAATGATATATTTATGTATCGTTTACTTGATCGACAATTAACATCATTGACAAGTCACGCAAGTAGTACGAATAGTAATGAAGCATCATCTGTTGTCGTATTTAAATGTGCAAATAATGAAGCTAAACTACTTGTGGATAGTATACGAACAGCCACAGGCAAACCATTGAAACATTCGAAAAGGTAGTTCGAAAAAAGAAAAGAATTGAAATTTTTATTGAATGAAACTGAATCTAGTAGTGGCACACTCGAACGTCGAGTTACCGAAAGTTATGATCATGATCTCGCCATCGGAACGGGTCTTATGCAAAAGATGTCAATTCAATCAAATCAAAACAATAGTAAATTCTTTCTTTCGTTCTCTATTAATCTCTATTTTGCAACATGCAAATAGATCAAGCCTATTTGATGAATAATCAACAATCTAAAGTGATAACTCAACAGACAGTAACCGATGCAACCGATTATTACAAACGGTTAACTGAAGAATTGAATAAATGTTTCGATGATATCGAATTGTTTGTTCGATATCTCGAAGCATTAACTGAATATGCCAAAGAATTAGAACGAGATCATCGACGTAAAGACAAACGATCGCCAAGTTCGTTCGATGATTTCTTTTCAACAGTCAGTTTTATTGTTTTTTCTTCTCTTTCCAGTGGGCTTAAAAAATATGATCGACAAACTTCCGGATGATCGTTATTTCGTCGATGTTTTACAAAAATTTAAGCATTCATTCAATCTCCTAGGTGAACTTAAACACATAATTCACAATCCAAATGCACCGGAATTGATTCACTATCTTCTCTCGCCATTACAATTCATTCTCTACGTTCTACGAACGAAACACACTCATCAATTGCAATTAGCACAAGAAGTTTGGATACCGACGTTGACGAGAGAAGCCAAGGATTTGCTATTGAATTGTTTGACATCGAAAGAACACGAAATGTTGAAAAATCTTGGGCCAGCCTGGTCTCGAACAGCGTAGGACGAATTTTTCGACAAAATCATTGCCTGAAAAGCGAATTGTTGTGATTTCTAGTGACGAGTCTTCACTCAAATTTTCCGACTATCGACCCGTATTTTTCGATGGTCGTTCAATTTGGATCCAAGAACCATCGTTCGAACAACTACCAACTCGAGCATTACCATCTATCACCACCACTCAACAATTCGATGAACGACCAGTACAACAACAAACAATTTGGACATCTACTACTCGTGTATGCGATCGAGCAAATATTTCAAATAAATTTTTAATTCGAATTTTCTTTTCAGCAAACACTTGACAATCGAAATAGTCTACCAGCCACCAGCAATCAAACTACGACGTATACTCGACAATTTGAAACCGATCGTTCGGTTAAAAATGGTATTCCGGACAATTTTAACACACAAATGCAAAATGAACATGCATGGGCTATTGATCGAAAACGTGCAGGAGCCAAGTGAGACGCGCCGTGCCGATGAATATTTTCGAAAACATTCGTTTTATTATAGAATTTGTGCAGTGAAAATCGATCGAAAAGGTCAAAATGCAAAAGAATTAACTGTTCGTCGAGGTGAATTGATCGAAATCGAAGATAATTCGAAGAAATGGTGGCGTGCAAGAAATTTTCAAGGCGATGTCGGCCATGTTCCGAACAATATTGTCGAAGAAATCGAAATCGAACATCGACCATTGGTAAATTTGCGTATTCACAACGATTAACATTTTTTTGTTTTCTCTTCTAGAAAATCTCTCCGTCAGCTGTAATTTCGCATCGTGCTCTAACTACTATGGATAGTCGTTCGCGTTATAATTAATTAATTGTATAAAAACAAAAAAAGAAAACTAAGTTTCTTTTAATCTCTCTTTTCTTCTCTTTTTCTTTTCTTGTTGTCATTTTCATGTGTAATCTATTTTTAAAATTTTTAAGGGCAAAAATTTAATAAACAAGGGATAATTTTTCTTTTTTTTCTTTTCCGAGGATTTCGGCGTGTTGAAATTCTCTAACAATATATTTCAATTATTATTTCGTTTTTTATTGATAACTAAGGATTTGAAGAATGAGGAATTTTTTTCTTTCGATAACGAAAAACAAATAATGCCAAACGAATGGCAAATAAACTCGACGCCACGATTAGTAAACCAACTGCAAACGATCGATTTCGTGAAGATACATCGGTTCGTTTGCTATTTTTCGAGACAATACCAGCTAGAGTAAAGATGAAAACAAACCACGGAAGATACGTATAAGCCATTGATGAATAGAAAATGACATTTTCACAAATGAAATAAACAACAATGCCAATAAGAATGAGCGTCAATGCGATGGTTGATGCGTGAACGTTTGTTAAATGATCTTTATGATCGGTATGTGATAGCCAAACGGTTAGATTGATTAATGTAGCGAGATAAAGCCAGACTGAATAAACAGCAAGACCATTGTGAACAAAAAACCGAATGTACCAAATGTCGTTTGTTCTATTTTAAGAACGAAATAAAAACAAGAACGATATTTATCGAATTCTTACTGATTCGACTCGACGTAAATGGGTCGATTATGTTGTAAGAGAACATGCGTTTGAATCATGGGTAGAATTGCAGTTAAAAAAGCGAAGAAAAGAACGAGACATGCCGACTAAAACATCGTAATCGATTATGAAATCTATGTACTTCTGTTTTCAATACTTACGCCGAAGGATTCTCGATCCCAGAGAAATAACCATCCGATATTCAAGCTCATGTTAATAATATAGAATATGAAAATAGAACAATGAAGTGTATTCGGATGAATGTAAAGATAGTTTTCGTTCGATTTTCTCGGTAGTCGACTGAGCGCATAGATCAGCCAAGCTGCTTGCCAGAAATAAATGACGCCCCAAATGCTAAATGTCCAGTCTAAATAAAACGCCTAGAGTTGATTTCGAGAAAATAATTTCTACCATCTGGAGTTATTTCAGTTGGATTATTGTTACTGATGCTTTCGGTTTTGTGATGAAAAATTGCTGAAAATCAATTTCGAATGTTTTTTTTCTCGGGCAGAATAGTTGAATATCTACTCGTTGACATCGGTCGACTTGCTAGACCGTTGAAAATACAAACGAGAATGAAACTTATTAATGAACATATGATTAAGAGAATACGCCAGAAACTATGTTGAAACGTTGGTTTCGAGGGTGATTCTTCCACATCGAAGCTTTCTTGAAGAAAATATAATGTTTAGTAAATTCGAATTTTCATCTCCTACCTCGTCTAGATTCCGTAAGATCCATTTTTTCTTTTTTCGGACTTTATCTTTTTCATATAGATATGATTACCAAAGAAGATAAAAAATATTCTCGGCATTTCAGTTGTTTCGATAGATGGCGCCATCGATCGATAGTCACACCGAGTAGATTTGAACGATTTTCATTACTTTTTTCTTTCTTTCATTTTAATTGTTTTATTTTTGTTAATAAGAAAAAAAATCATCTCGAATCGATCAAATACGATCTTAACAACTGAAAGGTTTTCTTTCTTAAAACTCTTTTCATTCTTAGAAATAACCAAATCAGAAAAAATGGTGGCACAAGTAACATTTGTTATTCATTGGCACGAACTATTAGTAATCTATTTTGACTAGACAAGTTTATACTTCACCACAGGCAGAACAAGGCGATGAAAGAGAAAAAAAGACGGCCGATATTGATAGTCTTCTTTTTTTTTCTATAGAATTTCTGTTTAACTATGATTTTTACTATAAAAGGAATGATATTGTGTAATCGATTCATTTTGCTTTCAGATTTTATTTTTCCTCCGTAAGAATCAAAATGGTTCGTACAATTGGCTCAACCGAAGAACTTCAAGGTGAACTCCAAAATGAGAAAAACAAGGGCAAATTAATCGTCTTAGACTTTTTTGCAACGTAAGAACAGTCAATGACTTTTCTTTTTTTTGGAAAAAAAAAGAAAATGTTTTTTTTCCTCGCTATTAGATGGTGCGGACCCTGCGTTCGTATTGCACCAAAAATCGAAGATTGGAGCGCCGGTGAATTTAAGGACACAGTTGTTTTTCTTAAATGTGATGTTGATCAAGCTGAAGCCGTCTCTCAAGAATATAATATTGAAGCCATGCCAACATTTGTCTTCTTCAAAGATGGCAAAGAAATCCATCGTATTGTCGGCGCCAATGTTGATCAATTGAAAGCCGATATTGAAAGCAAAAGCAAATAAAACCAAACTATAGCAGAAACATTCGCACATTCACATACCCATTTATTCATTCATTTTAAATTCTCAATAGAACTGCTTCTTCCTCGTCTGCTTCTTTCATTCCTATTATTCGACTAACTCAGCTATTTGAATAAAGAATATCACTGCTTAATCTATTGTAGGTTAAAGTTGTCGAATTTTGTTTTTTTTTGAATTCGAGATTTTATTCTGAGATATTCATATTGATGTAAAACAACAACAAGAACGAAGACATTTACAAAAAAAAAGAAGAAACATTGAGATTTTTCAATTTCGATTCTCTCGACACATCGGACAGAACCATTTGCCTTTGGGTTTAGTCGTTAAATTAACGCAATTGAAATGAAACCATTTGATGTCACATGTTTTATTATCGCATAAAATCATCGATCCATAAGATAACTAAAAAATTTCGAAAAGAAAAAAACAAACATTATGAATCCAATGAAAAACATGAAAAGATTTTACTTGAGAACAGAGACAGTAGGTCGTTTCGTCGGATTGCGAACTCGATGAATCATGATTCAATCGAAGTTTTTTGTTCGTATTCGTTTGCGAATTCGAATTGATCGTACGTTGAAATGGTTTTTTCACGTTCGATTCGACATTCAGCGGACATTTTCGTTTGAAATTTTGTGTCGAATTGGTTGTTTTGCGTTTCCAAAGAGATTTCGTTGATAGGGAACGTTGAGAACCTGTTTCTGAATCATCTTCATTATCGGATTCGACTTCATTCGAATTATTATCTGCATTAACTGATTCAACTACAAGAAAAACAGTTCGTTTGTTTGGTAAATCAATTCAAAACGTGAATTTTACTGTATTTTTGTTGGGCTAATTTTAGTTTTCTCGATTGCCGTTCCGTAACATCGAGCATTTGTTGACTTAGTTGCATTTTCTTATCCCCAATGGCTTTGATTTGCACTAACAAATTGATTAATGTTGTTTGAGATTGGGATTGAGAGGAGTTTTCTGTTAATTCACGAATACGTCGATAAGAATCTGTCGAAGAAGAAAGTGAAAACTTGGAAATTACAAATTCGAAAAGATTTTGTTTACCTTGTAAAGAAATATCTAACTGTCGAATTTGTGATAATTGGGGAAAATCAATCGCATGATCGAGATAATCAACATATTCTCTCATATATTCCTGAGCAGGAGTTTCAGTAACTAAACCATTCATCATCGTTGTCGATGAAGTCATCATTCAATCTGAAATATCGCAAAAACAAACTTGACTATTTCTTCTTCTCACTGAGCTTTTAAGCAATCTGTTTGAACATATAAATTATCAATGAAATCGTAACAATGGTAAAAAGACTAAAAACAAGAAGAACTTTATTTAACGTCCAAATAAAACGACGTGGACGAGATTTTTTCGCAGATGTTGGCGTTGTCGGGCCATTGGTAGCTGGACGATTTTTTCGTTTTGTTACAGGTGTTTCGGCTTCGACTGGCGGTGTGATCTCTTCCGCAACGACTGCTGGTTTTGCTGTAGCAGCAGCAGCAGCAGCGGCAATTCGTTCTTTCTTTATTTCTTCACATGTTTCATCACATGACAGTCGAAAATTCTTAACTCCATTCGTTTCTGAACATGGCAATTGCTTTTGAATACGTCGACACGAACAACGAACTTGCACCAATTGCGAACAATCTTTGATCGATGAACAAGCACCTGAATGACATGGATATGTGCAAGGATGATCACATGAAAGCTAGAATACGATTGTGATTTGTATCATCGAGAAATTTTGTTTGTTTTTTTTTTTGAAAGAACACTGCGTACTTTTTTCGGACAGGGTTTATTGCACGATTTGAGTTTTTCTTTTTGTTCTTCATTGGCACTTGTAAATTTTTGGCAATCACTGAATATCACTTGACTGTTGCAATGACAACGCATGCGAAGACGTTGTTTGCATGGCGGACACGGACCTGGATGACACGCCAATGGACATGAATGTTGACAGCCATTGGGACGATCTTTCGAGCACATTTCTTCACACTGAACACACTCAGCTCCTGACTAAATTCGAACAGTTTTTTTTTAAATTGAAATTTGATAAAACAAAGTTGACGCTTACGTTAGTGACAGAATGACAAGCTCGATTGCAAAGATGATTTTGACATTTTAAAACTCGACTGCATAATTGTCCACAGCAAAATCCTTGAGCTGATGAACACGGGAATGTTCTTGACTAAATCAACACGAAATAACTAATTTCAACATTCTATTTTCTTACAGTATGTTGACCAAAACATGAAACCGTCGTTGGAACTTGACATGGAGGACATGGCAATGATTTCTGTGTTAGTTTCTGTTTTTCTCTTAAACCCCAAGGTGTATTCGACGCGTTGACTTCTTCTTTCATCAAAACTGTATCATGACAAACACTTGGACACGAATGTGAACAAGTTTTCAATGGTAATTGACAGATTTGTTTGCAAACAGGACAATCACCAAAATGACACGAATGTTCTTCGCGTTTTTCATGATGACAATCCGAAGGTTTTCTAATTCAAACAGAACCAATATATTTCTCTTTCGTTTGAAGAAGATAACGAGCAGCTACTCCTACCGGCATGGTCGATTACATCGAGGCTTTCGTGTTTGTTTTTCACAACCACACGGAACTGTTATCGATGTTTGTGCACACGCACATGTCACATCGATTTTCTGCGTGCACGGATAACAAGTTCCACGATGACATTCGCTGAGACATTTGTGATTTCGACAGTTCAATGTTCTATTGCAAGTCATTTGGCAAGGTGGACAATTGCCATCACAACACTAACGAAAACAAAAGCAAATGTTTTTAAAATCATTCGAATTGCATTCGTACTTTTCGTTTGCATGGATGTTTTCCACAAGCACGTAAACGCGGACATTTATTTTCACAGAGAAATTCCTGAGAACAAGGAAGAGACTTTTCTTTTAAACCGCATCGACATCGTTTGACAACGACTTGTTGACACTAGAAGTATAAATAAACAGATTCGTGAACAATATTCATATGTCGTAATTACTGATTCACAATCGCCGGTATGACAACGAAGTAAACATCGATGAAGACCGCAGTTTAATTTTCTATCACATGTATCACCACAAGTTGAAACATCTTCCGAACACGATAGATTTTCGTATTCTAAATCAATCTCATTGATTTACTTTTTATTTTTTTTTAAATCTTACTCGTTTTTCCACATGGACATGTTCGTAAGCCTTGCCGTGGACAAGATCCGCATTCACCTTTATGACAAATTCGTTTGCACTCGTGTATTTGGCAATTCAACAATCGTCCACAAGGCTAAAATAGATCGATTTGCTTGAAATTATTGTTTTTTATTTTGCAAATTCGAATTACTTGATCACATTGAAAATTCAATTCATTACAATTTCGTACTGTTTTCATTTTTCCACATTGACAAGACCGAGTACTCGTTTTTCGACATGGCAAACATTCGCCGGCATGACAAGCCTGTTTACCGAGAAAAGTCATTTTTCTTTTCAAAATTCCAATTTGCTCACCTGTTCACATCGATGTTGTTGACAGGATAATAGTTTCGAACACGATTTTCCACATGACCAACCTTTGTAACCGCATCGACGAGCTGTTGGAGCTGATTGATTGCAAAAACATTTGACATTGACTTGTTTCGGACAAGGAGGACACGGTCCTGGATGACAAAGTAGCAGACAAATATGTCCACATTCTGGAACTAAACGTTTGCCACATGTTTGTCCACATGAATGAGGTATGAGCCAAGGATCGAACTGTGGATCGATTTCTTTTCGACAGTAACAATAATAACGTTTTGGCGTGTCCTTTCGATCGAATTCAGTTCGACATTTTGGACTAGAATTTTCAGTGATCAAGTTTGAAGTTTATTTTCAATCAATCAATCGAAATTACCAGTGCCAAGTATTGCTATCGGGCGATTGATAAATGCCGTCTTTAATCCAGGTTTGAATGCAAACAATATGAAATGGCGAATAACAACATGAACAATTCCAAATCTTAACAAAAAAAAACAAGATTTCGAACTCGAAAAGAAGCGAAAATCAACGTACGGCATCGTTTTTTTGAATAAGATCGATGCAAATCAAACAGATATTAGCACCTGATGATAATGAATCGATGAGATATTGACTTGTTCGTCCGAGATCATCAGCATTGAATGAACTTTTTGCTTTACTAATAATTTCATCGATCAATTGTTGATTGTCATTTGTATCATCCGTTCTTTCGAGGTCTTCTTTCGATATCAATCTTCGAATATTTTCTTTATTCGTTTTAGCAATCTGTTCAAAACGTTGTTGATTACTCGACATAGCGTTTGTCTGTCAATTGGAAAGAGAAAATCGCTAGTTCTATTCTTCTTTCTCTTCCACACGCATCAAAATAAATCCACCAATGAGAAAATAGATGCTAGAGGATGACAAACAGCTTTTCGATTGGCTTATTCGTTATTTTCCTATGAATCGAGCCCATAACAGTACTGCCGGTGCAAAAAAAGTTGATCTTTATTAGATTATTAAAAAAATAACAACCTCACTATGTCGAAAACAACGAAACGCGATCGAAAAAAATTTGCTTGTAATTAAAAAAAGAAAAGATAATCGCATTCTTCACGTGTATGTTCTAGTTCGAGTTGAATTTCCTGATTACACAGGTGACAAAGTCGAAACAGCTGCCGATAATACATATCTGTAGAAAAAAAAGTTTTCAAAAATCACGAAAAAAAAACCCGCCTCTTTCGTCTATTTTCAGTTTGCCAGATGTCGGCGAAGAAGCTGTTATCAATTACAATGGCACGGAAGTCGCTATTAATGTAAATATGTTAAACGATATACGTAAACTTGGCTCTGGAAATTATGGTAGTGTTATGTTAGTTGAAGTTGATAAACATCCTGAGATTCGAATGGCTGTTAAAGTAAAATTGAAATTTCAATTATGATGAATCATTTTTCGTTTGTTAGAGATTGGGTTTAATGCCAAGTACGAATAATTTAGCAGATTATACAGCTACGACTGATCTTAAAACAATTCGTGCTGTTGGATCCTGTAATTCATCGCATGTAATTCAATTCTACGCCGGATTAATCGATCGAGTTCGTCTTTTGAATGACAAACACGAATAATTCTCTTTTGTTTTCGATTTCAATAGAAAGAAGGTCAAGTTGTTATTTGTATGGAAGCATGTGATACATCAATGGAGAAATTTTATTCAACAATGCATCGAATTAATGAAACTAAGCATTTGGATATTTTACTCAAACGAATGATTAATCATGTAGGAGAGAAAATCGATTTGTTTTTTTTTATTTGTTTCTTTTTGAAAAAGATCGTTGACGCTTTGAAATTTCTTAAATCGAAAGGCATACTTCATCGTGATGTTAAACCATCGAATATTTTAATAAAACAAAATCCTGTTATATTCAAAATTTGTGATTTCGGTATCTCAGGACAACTGACAAACTCTGTCGCACATACGATGATGAAAGGCACACAAGTTTATTTAGCAGTACGGATCGATCGATCGATTGTTTGCTTTTGACGGTTTTTTTTAATAATATTTACTTTGTAGCCCGAACGGATCGACGCATCACAAGCCCCTGAAGGTTATGGTATTCGGTCAGATATGTGGGCCTTAGGAATTTCAACTGTAAATAGTTTCGAATTTTATTTAACATAATTTAATTTGTCTTTGTTTTTTTTTTCAGTTGGAAATCGCTACTGGTCAACATCCATTTGCTAAAATGAATGCAATTGGTATTATGAGCGCGATTATGACCTGGGTACCTGAACCTCCAACTTTTCTTTCAACTGAACTACAACAGCTCATTGTTTCTCTGTAAGTTTGAAATCAAACTTGACAATTGTTGATTTTCGTTTTTTATTTAGCTTACGAATTCGTCAAGAAGATCGACCACTATCCTATGATGAAATTCTAGCATCACCTATAATGCAATCTTTACCCGAAGAAATCACCGACGGAGAAACGCAAATGGTTAAAACAGTCTTAGAAAATATCCCGTCGATACCCGATGATTATTAAAGAAATAAAAGAAAAAGAATTCGTCTGTGATGCGATGCGTTTGTTCGTTTGAAAACCACCAAATAAATTTCCCCCTGCCATTTTCTTAACTTGGCTTTTATTTTTGGACAATAATCGATTTCTAATTCGTATCACAAACGTTTCATGTAGCTATTTGTGACAAGAAGAAGTTCAACTCGATCTTGTCGAATAAATTGCCAACGAATAATTATGAGAAAAAATACATAGATTGAAATAATGACTACAGCTATTGAGGAAATAATAGTCAATTAAGCAGAATCGATGAATATTGAGAGTACAAAATTTTAGTTTTGAATACAGTCATATGCACATAAATTGCATAGAATGATGGATGCGATATATTTTAACATTTAAAATCTAACCTACTTATTTTTATAGGCTAGAAGAAAGCATTTTTACATTTGTACAACATATTAATTTAATTTTTCGAATCGATAAAAAGTTGCGTAAGTTGTGGTTGCTGAGTAGTAGTTAGAATATGCAGCCATTGTACTATTTCTATTACGTATATGAAATCATAGAAAGAATTTTCTAGCTATTTTTAGCAAAATTTTACATTACGTTTGAAAAAATACTCATCTCGAATAGAATTATTCCATATGCACTCTCAAGAAGCCTAATTTTGTGTTTTTTTTATTAATACTTTATATTAAATTAATGTAAAATGATAACCTTTTAATCGATCATGCATACATGCACAGAGAAAAAAATGGACTTTGTTTTAGAAACACTTTCTGTTCTTCAGCGTTCTGTTTTCTTTTACGTATTCATAATTTGTATTTGGTTATAAAAAAAGATATCGAATAGAAAGTCAAAATGCGGATTTCATTTGGGAACTATTTTACAAGTATTTTATAGTGTAGTTCTTTTTAAAATTGAGCGTGTAAACAATAAAAAGTTAGTAATATCAGAAGCCATTCAAATGAAATTATCCACAAGAGACGATATCTGGCAATCATATAGATTATCAGTAGAACAAAAAGTTTATGCTACAGTTATGTTTAATAATAAAGAAATAACTACAAGACGTTTTAAAATGATCATAGATTGAATAGAGAGATGCAACACCAATGAAAAAAAAACAGCCTCACCATCAAGATAATTATCGATATTATTTTGTTCAATTTCGGAGAGTTTGTTCCAAAAACTGTGTTGTTTAACTTTTCAGCCAAGGCAGCAAACGTTCAATCATTCTTCGAAAATGAAATACAGAACTTATAGAGAAGATCATGATCAATTGCTTCCCAGGTCGATCAATACGATCACCGTGACGGTACAAAACGGTAGCGTATACGGCCATTTTACACAGTTTATGGCCGTGGTAATTCGACCTGGGTTACTGAATATCCTTTTTGTTCACGAAATTGAATCATTAGATTTTCCACGGACAAACACACCTCCTGCACATGTTCCCGTACCACCATTTCAATGATTGTTCGAGCAATTGTGTGTGACGTAACATTTAATTTCATATTATAACATTGAATGATTTTATTTGTTGAATCTTTCGTAATATTTAATTGTTCATTGAGATCAGCACATTGTTTCAATGACTTTATCAAATCATTATTTTTTTTCTTCTAATTTCGAATGTAAATCATTTTTTGTTGCGCTCATAGATAAACAAATATTCCTAACTTTCAATGCACGAAAATCTTGAATACTTTCTTGAAATTCAATATATTGTTCCATTGCTAGAAATGAAAATCTGAAATGAAAGCGGAGAAAATAAATCCGTATTCAGGCATCAAACAGACAGGAAAAGTGGATTGGCATTTAAGTTGAATTAAGACTTGGGGCATTATCATCTGAAATCATTGTTTAACGAAGAAAATATGACAAAGAATGATGGACATTTTGATTACTCGTGCAAATTTTTTTAAAATATTTTATATAAAAGATTTACTCTCGATTATCGAATTATTTTTTAAAAATTAAATGAACTTTCGCTAGACGTCAGTAATGTACACAAATATTCATTGAATCAACGACAGATAAATAGTATTCTCCTTGTAGAACTGAAGGCAGGTAAGTAGTGGTCTGCGTGATCGTGATTCGAACTTGAGTTTTGTAAAAACAATTTTAGCTGTCATATGTAAATTCTTAAGGATTCATTTCAATAAGATTATTCATTTCACGTTTCAAAAGCAAAAAATCTATGAAAACGAAATAAAACATGTTCGAAATATAATCAAAAGAATATATCTTCGTCATTGTCACTTCCACTTTCAATAAGAAAAATTTGATTTTCATTTCGGTCTTCTTCGAAAGAATTAATTCCTTTGTTCCGTTTTTGCGTTTGTTCATCATTAACCACATGTTCAGTGTATTTTCGTTTGCGACTCGGTGTGGTAAAACCAAGAGCAAATTTTTCTTTTAAAATATTCAAATTTTTTTTTAGAAATATCATTTTATTTTATTTTTCTGGGTTCAATTTGGTTCTTTTATCTGTTATCTGTGTAACTTTCGATGAAGATATTCGACGAAAGATAGATAAAGAAACGATATACACGCCTTTTTTTCGTTCTTGCAAATTGATTGGCGAGAGAAGAGGAAAGAAAATCTGGACTTTAGTACTCGTTTTGTTTTTATTTTTATCATTATCGATTCTTGTAAACGAATAAGTTGTGTATTTGATTCAATCTATGGCACCATTTACATTTACACTCTTTGCACCATATAATAAACAAGCTGCATTGAGAGTTTGATAGTTAATTGAATTTAATTGAATAATTCATTTTGCATTTCTAGTTGAAAAATGCCAATGTTCGAATGTTTGGAGTAGATATTCGTAAGATTTCATGATGAATACTCGTTTTGAAAAAGAAAAACCCTCAATTTCTAGTTATGGAAAAAGATGAATCCGATGGATATTTTCGAGCAACTGTTGATTTAGCTGATGGAATTTTTCATTATCAATTCAAAAGTAAATCGTTGTTATCGAATAGTTTTACGCTCGAAGAAAACAAAGTTTTCTTTCTAGTTCAAACAAAATCCTGGTTTGAAAAAGAGCCCGAACCAGCACTACCTAATTACGATGACGATGAATATCGTGAAATGAGTTCGTTGTTTATTTATTTTTTTAATTAAACATAAAAACGATGATATATTTCGATAGCTCAAGAAGAAAAACAAGAAAAAACCGAAGCTTACGAGAAGTTACTCGATGAAATTCGAGAACGAAATCGGCAACGTGAACAAGAAGCAACTTTCACAGAAATCTGGTACACATTCGTCGATCCCTATGCAACTGATGTCGACGAACGAGGAACAGGTTAATTTTCCATTATCGAATTCAAAATCTCGATTTTTGTGATTAGATGATGCACATAAAGCTGTCGGTATTTTAACAATTAAAAATGGCAAACGAATAATCGGTGAGAATGAAAATCAATTTGAATGAATTCATCTGTATTTTGTTAGATGAATACGAATGGAAGTATGATAATTGTTATCTTCCACCTGATGAGGAACTTGTCATTTACGAATTACATGTTGGAGATTTTTCTGGCGGAGAAAATGATCCTCTTGCTCGTGGAAC
>Ga0209922_101530_pt1 | contig 22068 bp, 20 predicted proteins | sample ThiBiot_500_biof_FD_183946 | JGI IMG/M metagenome (GOLD analysis project Ga0209922, IMG submission 183946) | Wastewater bioreactor microbial communities from Cape Town, South Africa - Thiocy_expt_500_biof (SPAdes) | ecosystem: Engineered > Bioreactor > Thiocyanate-remediating > Anaerobic-Aerobic ...
ACCGAGCGCGTGCTGCGCGGCTGACTCCCTCGCGGGCGTTTCGACTCGCTGCGCTCGCTCAACGACCGGAAAGAAATCAAGGAGAAACACACACCATGGCTGAGATCTTCTACGACTCCGACGCCGACCTGTCCATCATCCAGCAGAAGAAGGTCGCGATCGTCGGCTACGGCTCGCAGGGCCACGCGCACGCGCAGAACCTGCGTGACTCGGGTGTCGAGGTCGTCATCGCTCTCAAGGAGGGGTCGAAGTCCGCGCCCAAGGCGCAGGAGGACGGCTTCGAGGTCAAGAGCGTCGCCGACGCGACCGCGTGGGCCGACCTCATCATGATCCTCGCGCCCGACCAGCACCAGCGGGGCATCTACAACAACGAGATCAAGCCGAACCTCACCGCCGGCAAGACCCTCGCCTTCGCGCACGGCTTCAACATCCGCTTCGGCTACATCGACGCGCCCGAGGGCGTCGACGTCATACTCGTCGCCCCGAAAGCGCCCGGTCACACGGTGCGCCGCGAGTTCGTCGCCGGCCGTGGCATCCCCGACATCATCGCCGTGGAGCGGGATGCCTCGGGCCACGCCTGGGCGACGGCGCTGGCGTACGCGAAGGCCATCGGTGGCACCCGTGCCGGTGTCATCAAGACGACGTTCACCGAGGAGACCGAGACCGACCTGTTCGGTGAGCAGGCGGTGCTCTGCGGCGGCGTCTCGCAGCTCGTGCAGTACGGGTTCGAGACCCTCACCGAGGCCGGGTACCAGCCGCAGATCGCCTACTTCGAGGTGCTGCACGAGCTGAAGCTCATCGTCGACCTCATGTGGGAGGGCGGCATCGCCAAGCAGCGCTGGTCGGTCTCCGACACGGCCGAGTACGGCGACTACGTCTCGGGCCCGCGCGTCATCGACCCGCACGTCAAGGAGAACATGTCCGCCGTTCTCGCCGACATCCAGTCGGGAGCGTTCGCGGAGCGCTTCATCGGCGACCAGGATGCCGGCGCGCCGGAGTTCCAGGAGCTGCGCGCGAAGGCCGCCGCCCACCCGATCGAGGCCGTCGGCAAGGACCTGCGCGCCCTGTTCGCGTGGAAGCAGCAGGACGCCGACTACACGGAGGGCTCGGCCGCGCGCTGAGTTCCCGCAGACCCTCGGCGCACCCGCCGGGACAGGCTGTCACAAGCCACGAGGCCCGACCCCGCACCCGGGGTCGGGCCTTCGGCCTTTGCTAGCGTGTCCTCCATGGTCATCGCCGTCGAGATCGCCGTTCAGGACGCCGCCGGAGCGCGCGCCGCCATGGCAGCGGGGGCGGACCGGCTGGAGCTGTGTCAGGCGCTCGGCATCGGCGGGCTCACTCCGTCGATCGGGCTCGTCGAGGCGGCCTGCCGTGCGGTCGGCGGAGAGCGCGTGAACGTCCTCGTGCGCCCCCGCGGCGGTGGCTTCGTCTACGACGCGGACGAAGTCGACCTCGTGGCGGCGGACATCGTCGCGGCGGTCGCGGCCGGCGCCGAGGGAGTCGTCGTCGGCGCCCTGCGCCCCGATGGCAGCGCCGACCTCGAGGCCCTCCGGCGATGGCGGGATGCCGCGGGCGCGGCGACCCTCGTGTTCCACCGTGCGATCGATGCGACGCCCGACCCCGTGGCGGTGCTCGACGCCGTGCGCGCGGTCGGCGTCGGACGAGTGCTCACCTCCGGGGGAGCGGCGCGCTCCGTGGACGGTCTCGCCATGCTGGCGCGGTTGGTCCGCGAGCGCGGCGACATCGAGATCATGGCCGGAGGCGGCATCCGCACCGAGGACATCCCCGCGATCGCGGCGACCGGCGTCGACGCCGTGCACCTGTCGGCGCGCGCCGTCGCGGGTGCGGAGGCGCCGCCGGGACCGGGCGGAGGCACCCCCGGGCACGATGTGACGGATGCCTCGCTCGTGCGCGCCGCCCGGGAAGCCGCGCAGGTCGCGCGCGATACGCTGGGCGCGTGAGCACAGGACGCGACGACGACGCCCTCCGCTGGGACGGCGACGACGATCCCACCCTCGACGACGGCGTGCGCGCCGCCGCCGAGGAACCACTGGCGTTGCCCGACGGCTTCACCGCTGTCGGCAAGGACAGCGACAGGGTCGGTCGCATCGAGAAGGACGGCACCGTCGTCATGCCCGGCGATCACGCGCCGATGAGCAATGCGACGCTCGTCACGCTCGGGATCATCGGCGGCGCGTACCTGCTGTTCACGATCGGCTGGATCGTCGGCGGCCTGCGACTGCAGGGCACCGCGCAGTTCCTCGTGAGCCCCGTCGGCTATCGGGTGTCCTTCTGGCTCGCCGTTCTCGCGCCCGCGCTCTGGTTCGGGACGACGTACCTCCTGACGCGTGCGTCGAAGGCGTGGCTCCGGATCGTGTGGCTCGTCGGAGGGCTGGCGCTCCTCGTGCCCTGGCCGTTCGTGATGGTGGGGGCGGTGGGGCAGTGAGCACCTCGGCATCCCCGGCGGCGGTCACGAAGCCGCGCGCCATGCCCACGTGGCTGATCGTGACGATCGCCGGGCTGTTCGGCCTCTTCTACGCCTACTTCGTGTGGAACGCGATCGACTACTCCGTCTTGCTCAGCCATGGTGAGAGGCCACTCAACGGATACGGGTGGTTCGTTCTGGTGTTCGCCGCCGTTGCCCCTGTCATCGCCTTCAGCGCAGCGTTCGCGATCGGGTGGCGGCGATCCTGGTGGGAGTTCTCCCTGGTCAAAATGACGGGTCTGGCACTGGTGGCTGTCTTCTGGCTGGACATCCTTGCGTACACGACGGGACCCGCCGGCGCATCGATGCTCGGCTGACGTCGCTCGTCACACGGTCAGGAGGCCCCCGCGCGGGCCGGTAGGCTGGGCACGTCCCGCCCCGATGGCGTGCGGCGGGGCATCCCACCCGCCTGCGCTCGCGCGAAGCCCCGAAGGTCTGCTGCTGTGTCCAAGCCTGTCGTCCTGATTGCCGAAGAACTCTCTCCCGCCACGATCGACGCGCTCGGTCCCGATTTCGACGTCCGCTCCGTCGACGGCACCGACCGTCCGGCGCTGCTCGCCGCGATCGCCGACGCCGACGCGATCCTCATCCGCTCCGCCACGAAGGTGGATGCCGAGGCGATCGCCGCGGCCACGCGGCTGAAGGTCGTCGCGCGCGCCGGTGTCGGGCTCGACAACGTCGACATCAAGGCCGCGACGGCCGCCGGCGTCATGGTCGTGAACGCGCCGACCTCGAACATCATCTCGGCCGCCGAGCTCACCGTCGGCCACATCCTGAGCCTCGCCCGCCACATCCCGGCGGCGCACGCCTCGCTCGCGGCGGGCGCCTGGAAGCGCAGCTCGTTCACGGGCACGGAGCTCTTCGAGAAGACCGTCGGCATCATCGGCCTCGGGCGCATCGGCGCCCTGATCGCCGCGCGCCTGCAGGGCTTCGGCGTGACGGTCGTCGCGTACGACCCGTATGTCACCCCCACGCGTGCGCAGCAGCTCGGCGTGACCCTCCTCGGGCTCGACGAGGTCCTCGCGCAGAGCGACTTCGTCACGATCCACATGCCGAAGACGCCCGAGACGACCGGCATGATCGGTGCCGAGCAGTTCGCGCTCATGAAGCCGACCGCCTACGTCGTCAACGTCGCGCGCGGCGGCCTCATCGACGAAGAGGCCCTCTACACGGCGCTGACCTCAGGCGAGATCGCCGGCGCGGGGCTCGACGTCTTCACGTCCGAGCCGCCCAAGGAGGACGGCACGGCGTTCCCGCTGCTGTCGCTGCCGAACGTCGTCGTGACCCCGCACCTCGGGGCATCCACCGACGAGGCGCAGGAGAAGGCGGGCATCTCGGTCGCGCGCTCCGTGAAGCTCGCCCTCGAGGGAGACCTCGTCCCCGACGCGGTCAACGTCGCCGGTGGCGTCATCGACCCGTTCGTCCGCCCCGGCATCGCCCTCGTCGAGCAGCTCGGCCAGGTGTTCTCGGGCCTCGCGACGAGCGCCGTCGAGAGCCTCGACATCGAGGTGCGCGGCGAGCTCGCCGCCTACGACGTGAGCGTGTACCGGCTCGCGGCGCTCAAGGGCATCCTCACGAAGATCGTCAGCGAGAACGTCTCGTACGTCAACGCGCCGCTGTTCGCCGAGCAGCGCGGCATCGAGACGCGCCTCATCGTCGAGGCCGAGAGCCCGCTGTACCGCAACATCACGATCCTCCGCGGCACGCTCGCCGACGGCACCGTGCTGACGGTCGCGGGGACGCTCGCCGGCACCCGCATGGTGCCGAAGATCGTCGGCGTCAACGGCTACGAGATCGAAGTGCCGATCGAGAAGCACCACATCGTGATGCGCTATGCCGACCGTCCGGGCATCGTCGCGATCTACGGCCAGAACCTCGGCAGCGCCGGCATCAACATCGAGGGACTGTTCGTCGCACGTCCGGATGCCTCGGGGCGCGCTCTGTCGGTGCTCACCGTCGACCAGCCCGTTCCCGAGGAGATCCTCGAGCAGATGCGCGCCTCCGTCGGCGCTGACCTGTTCCGTCAGATCGAGATCACCGAGGCCTGATCAGCGCACGGCGGCCTCGACGAGAGCGATGAGCTCGTCGAGGCCCGTGCCCTGGGGGACAGGGCCCGCCACGGCCGTCCCCGACAGGGCGTTGTTGTAGTACAGTCCGTCGCTGACGAGGAGCACGAGGTCGAGCGCCGCCGCGTCACGTACGTGGGGGCGGAGGGCCTCCTCCCACCGGGTGCGCACATCGCGCAGGGCGGCCGCGGCATCGGCGTGCCCCGCCTGGGCGAGGCGCGACGTGGCGATCAGGGCGCGATCGAGCGGGTCATCGTCCATGACCGAGGTGCGCACGAAGAACGCGACGGGTCCTTCAGGGGCCGACGCCATGGCGGCGACGTCCTCGTCGACGAGGACCGTGAGCCGTTCGATGAGCGCGGCTTCGAGCGCGTCCTTCGAGGCGAAGTGGTAGAGCAGGCCGCCCTTCGACACTCCGGCGGCACGGGCTGCGGCATCCATCGTCGCGGCGCGCTCGCCCTCGTCGACGAGCAGCCGCTCGAACGCGTCGAGCACGCTCTCGCGGGCGCGGGGAGGTCTGGCCATGTCTCGGTCCTTTCTGTCGCGGTCCGCTTCTGTTACTATACCGGCTGGACGGTACAGAAATGACTTTGACAGAAGAACTCCGCGTCGCCGACGCCCAGGGCCGCAAGGTCGGCTGGCGCGGCTGGGCTGCCCTCGTTGTGCTCATGCTCCCCGTGCTGCTCGTCGCCGTGGACAACACGGTGCTGAGCTTCGCGCTCCCCGACATCGCCCGCGACCTCGGCCCGTCGAGCGCGGAGCAGCTCTGGATCATCGACGCCTACCCGCTCGTTCTGGCGGGCCTTCTCGTCACGATGGGGACCCTCGGTGACCGGTTCGGCCGGCGCCGGATGCTCCTCATCGGTGCGAGCGGGTTCGCCGCGATCTCCGCTCTCGCCGCGTTCGCGCCGAGTGCCGGCTGGCTCATCGCCGCGCGTGCGGGCATGGGTGTGTTCGGTGCGATGCTCATGCCCTCGACCCTTTCGCTGCTGCGCTCGATCTTCACGCATCGCGACCAGCGTCGCCTCGCGATCGCGGTGTGGGCGGCGATGTTCTCCGCCGGCGCTGCGCTCGGCCCGATCGTCGGCGGCATCCTGCTCGAGCACTTCTCGTGGGGTTCGGTGTTCCTCATGGCCGTGCCCGTGCTGGTGCCCCTCCTCGTGTTCGCACCCCTCCTCCTGCCCGAAAGCCGCGACCCGCACCCCGGCCGCATCGACCCGCTCTCGATCGTGCTGTCGATGGCGACGATGGTCCCGATCGTGTTCGCCATCAAAGAGGCGGCCGTGCACGGGTTCGGTGTGACGGTGCCGCTGCTCGTCGTGCTCGGTCTCGGTTTCGGGGTCCTCTTCGTGCGTCGGCAACTGCGCCTCGAGACGCCGATGCTCGACATGCGGCTGTTCTCCCTCGGCTCGTTCACGGGGGCGCTCCTCGTGAACCTCCTGAGCGTCATCGCGCTCGTCGGGTTCCTTTTCTTCGTCGCGCAGCACCTGCAGCTGATCGTGGGGCTCACGCCGATGGATGCCGGGCTCGCGCTCGTCCCCGGCATGGTGGCGATGATCATCGCGGGCCTCGCGGTCGTGCCGGTCGCGCAGCGCGTCGACGCGCGCATCGTCGTCCCCGTCGGCCTCGCGTTCTCGACGGCCGGGTATGTGATGGTCGCGCTGTCGGCGACCGACGCCGACCTCACCCTGCTGATCTGGGCGTTCGTCCTCCTCGGCATCGGGATCGGCGCGGCCGAGACCGTGTCGAACGACCTCATCCTCTCGAGTGCCCCGCCGCAGAAGGCCGGCGCCGCGAGTGCCGTCTCGGAGACGGCGTACGAGTTGGGCGCCGTCCTCGGCACGGCCGTGCTCGGTGGCATCCTCACGTCGCTCTTCCGTACCGGCATGGAGCTGCCCGACGGCGTCACCGGGTCGCTGGCGGATGCCGCGCGCGAGACGCTCGCGGGTGCGATGAACGTGGCCGATCAGCTCGGCGGCACCGTCGGTGACCAGCTGCGCGCCGCCGCTGCGCACGCGTTCGACTCGGGTGTCGTCGTGACGGCGCTCGTGGGAGCGGGTCTCGTCGTGATCGCCGCGGTCATCGCGGCCACTACGCTGAGAACGACCCCCACGAACGAGGAGAGCGATGTCGCGCGTCATCAGACTGGCCCTGATCCCCGGTGACGGAATAGGTCCCGAGGTCGTCGCCGAAGCGGAGAAGGTGCTGGATGCCGTCACCGCGGGCTCCGACGTCGTGTTCGAGAAGACGCGGTTCTCCCTCGGTGCGGCGCGCTACCTCGAAACCGGTGACACCCTCACCGACGACGACCTCGCGGCCATCGCCGGTCATGACGCGATCATCCTCGGCGCCGTCGGGGGAGTGCCCGGCGACCCGCGCCTGAAGGACGCGAACATCGAGCGCGGGCTGCTGCTGAAGCTTCGCTTCGCGCTCGACCACTACGTCAACCTCCGCCCGTCGAAGCTCTACCCCGGAGCCCCCGGCCCCCTCGCCGACCCCGGCGAGATCGACTTCGTCGTCGTGCGCGAGGGCACGGAAGGCCCCTATGTCGGCAACGGCGGGTCGATCCGCACCGGCACGCCGCACGAGGTCGCGAACGAGACGAGCGTCAACACGGCGTACGGCATCGAACGCGTCGTCCGCTACGCCTTCGACCTCGCCGAGAAGCGCCGCAAGAAGCTCACGCTCGTGCACAAGACGAACGTGCTCGTGCATGCGGGCGGCATGTGGAAGCGGATCGTCGATGCCGTGGCATCCGAGCACCCTGACGTCGCCGTAGACTATGTGCACATCGACGCGGCCACCATCTATCTGGTCACGAACCCGGGCCGCTTCGACGTGATCGTCACCGACAACCTCTTCGGCGACATCCTCACCGACTTGGCCGGCGCCGTCACCGGAGGCATCGGCCTCGCCGCTTCGGGAAACATCAATCCCGACGGCGCGTTCCCCTCGATGTTCGAGCCCGTGCACGGCTCGGCGCCGGACATCGCGGGCAAGCAACTGGCCGATCCCACGGCCGCGATCCTGTCCGTCGCCCTTCTGCTCGATCACCTCGGGCTCGCAGGCGAAGCGCAGCGCGTCACCCGCGCTGTCGAGGACGACATCGCCGCCCGCGGGTCGGCGCCCCGCACGACCGCAGAGGTCGGCGACGCCATCGCGCAGACACTCCAGGCGTAGCCTGGAACCGCGACCAGAGACAGAGGAAAGACCATGAGCCTCACCTACGACCCCGACGCCGGACTCGCACCGCTCGAGTTCGCCGTCACGAAGAACCTCGCCGCGCGCACGGATGCCGAGCGCGCCGAACTCCTCGTCGACCCCGCCTTCGGCACGACCTTCACCGACCACATGGTCGACATCTGCTGGTCGGTGCGCGGCGGGTGGCACCGTCCGCGTGTGCAGCCGTACGGCCCGCTGTCGCTCGACCCCGCCGCCGCAGTCCTCCACTACGGCCAGGAGATCTTCGAGGGGATCAAGGCCTACCGCCACGCCGACGGCTCGATCCACACCTTCCGGCCGGCGGAGAACGGCAAGCGGCTGCAGCGCAGTGCGCGTCGCCTCGCCCTTCCCGAGCTTCCCGTCGAGTACTTCGTCGAGTCGCTCAAGGCGCTCATCGCCGTCGACGGTGCCTGGGTGCCCTCCGGGGCCGACCAGAGCCTGTACCTGCGTCCGTTCATGTTCGCGAAGGAGGCGTTCCTCGGGGTGCGCCCTGCGAACAAGGTCGGCTACTACGTGATCGCCTCGCCGGTCGGCGCCTACTTCAAGGGCGGCGCGAAGCCCGTCTCGATCTGGCTCAGCGAGGACTACGCCCGCGCCGGCAAGGGCGGCACGGGTGCGGCGAAGACCGGCGGCAACTACGCGGCGAGCCTCCTGCCGCAGGCCGAGGCATACGAGCAGGGCTGCGACCAGGTCGTCTTCCTCGATCAGAACCGCAACGTCGAGGAACTCGGCGGGATGAACATCGTGTTCGTCTATAAGGACGGCACGATCGTCACCCCGCAGTCCGACTCGATCCTCGAGGGCATCACGCGCGAGTCGATCCTGCAGCTCGCCGCCGACCGCGGCCATAAGGTCGAGGGGCGGCACGTCTCGATCGACGAGTGGCGGCAGGGCGTGGCGTCCGGCGACATCGTCGAGGTGTTCGCGTGCGGCACCGCGGCGGTCGTCGCGCCGATCGGCGTGCTCAAGGGTGCGGATTTCGTCGACGAGCAGCCTCTCGGGCCGCTCGCCCTGTCGCTGCGCGAAGAGCTCACCGACATCCAGTACGGCCGTCGCGAGGACGTGCACGGCTGGCTCGAGCGCCTGGACGGCTGATGCGGGTCGTACGCTTCAGCCACCAGGAGGCGATCCGCTACGGGATCGTCGACGAGGGCGAGATCGTCGTCCTTGCCGGCGACCCCATGTTCGCGGGGTTCGAGACGACGGGGGAGCGCGTCGCGCTCGGCGACATCGCGCTGCTCGCTCCTGTCATCCCGCGCTCCAAGGTCGTGTGCGTCGGCAAGAACTACCGCGACCACGCCGCCGAGATGGGCGGCGAGGCACCCGCGGCGCCGCTGCTGTTCCTGAAGCCGAACACCGCCGTCATCGGCCCGGGCGACGCGATCGTGCGCCCGCCGCAGTCCGCGCGCACCGACTTCGAGGGCGAGCTCGCCGTCGTGATCGGCCGCGTCGCGAAGAACGTGCCGGCAGCGGATGCCCTGGACTACGTCTTCGGATACACGATCGGCAACGACGTCACGGCGCGTGACCTGCAGCAGTCCGACGGGCAGTGGGCGAGGGCGAAGGGGTTCGACACGTTCTGCCCGCTCGGCCCCGCGATCGAGACCGAGTTCGACCTCGCCGGTGGGGCGCGGATCGTGACGCGCGTCGACGGCGAGGTGCGCCAGGACGGCCCGATCTCCGACATGGTGCACTCGGTGCCCGACATCATCGCGTACGCCTCGGCGGCGTTCACGCTCCTGCCCGGAGACGTGATCCTCACCGGCACGCCGGCGGGCATCGGCCCGTTCGAGGCGGGGCAGACGGTCGAGGTCGAGATCACCGGGCTCGGAACACTCCGCAACCCCGTACGCAACGCGTGAGCGTCGAGGCCGCCGCGGCGACCCCCGACGAGGTCGCCGCGATCCAGCGGCGGACCGTCCGCGTCCTCGCTGTCGGGCAGGTGCTCGGTGGCATCGCGTTCGGGGCCACCGTGTCGCTCGGGGCGCTGCTCGCCGCCGACCTGTCCGGGCAGGACTCCCTGTCGGGCCTCGCGACGGCATCCGTCACGCTCGGTGCGTCGTTCTGCGCGATTCCCCTCGCGCGGCTCGCGGCCCGTCGCGGCCGGCGCGTCGCGCTGACCCTCGGAAACCTCTTCGCCCTCGTCGGCATCGCCGTCGTGATCACGGCGGCCGCGCTGCGGCTGTTCCCGCTGCTGCTCGTCGGGGTCATCCTCATCGGGGCGGGGAACGCCGGCAACCTCCAGTCGCGCTTCGCGGCGACCGACCTCGCCGTCTCCGATCGGCGTGCGCGCGACCTCGGCACGGTGGTGTGGGCCACGACCGTCGGCGGTGTCGTCGGCCCCCTGATGCTGACTCCGGGGGAGGCGCTCGGGCAGGCGATCGGCATGCCGCCGCTCACGGGCGCCTACGCGTTCTCGATCGTCGCCCAGATCGCGGCGTTCATCCTCTACATCGTTGCGCTGCGGCCCGACCCGCTGCTCATCGCGCAGCGGCTGACGTCGACCGGTGAAGCGCGCCGCGAGCACATCGTCGACACGGATCGCCCGCTCGTCGCACGGTATGCCATCTTCGCCGTCGCGGGATCGCACGTCGTCATGGCATCCGTCATGGCGATGACCCCCGTGCATCTCGCTCACCTCGCCCCCGAGCACGTGACGGTCGTCGTCGGGACGACGATCGCACTCCATGTGTTCGGGATGTACGGGCTGTCGCCCCTCTTCGGTGCGCTGGCGGACCGGGCGGGGCGGATCGCGACGATCCTCGTCGGGCAGGGGCTGCTGGCGGCGTCCCTCGTGCTCGCCGCCGTCGCTCCCGACTCGCAGTGGACCGTCCTCGTCGCGCTGTTCCTTCTCGGAGCCGGCTGGAGCGCGGCGACGGTCGCGGGCGCGGCGCTGCTCACCGAGTCGACCCTCACGGCGATGCGTCCGCGCCGACAGGGGCTCTCCGACACGATCATGACCTTCAGCGCGGCGGTCGGGTCGGTGCTCGCCGGCCTCATCCTCGGTGCGATCGGCTACGGCGGACTCGCGCTCGTGGCGCTCGTCATCGTCGTCGCCGTGACCGTGCTCTCGCCCTACGCGCGCTCCACCGTTCGTTGAGCGAGCCGCCCCGCGGTGAGTCGAAACGCGGGGACGAGGCGACCGACGTTTCGACTCGCTCCGCTCGCTCAACGACCGGGGAACCGCCGCCCCGCGCCGGTCGTTGAGCGAGTCGCTCCGCACCGGTCGTTGAGCGAGCCGCCTCGCGGCGAGTCGAAACGCGGGGACGAGGCGACCGACGTTTCGACTCGCTCCGCTCGCTCAACGACCGGGGAACCGCCGCCCCGCGCCGGTCGTTGAGCGAGCCGCCCGGCACCGGTCGTTGAGCGAGCCGCGCAGCGGGGAGTCGAAACGCGCCATCGCCCCCCTCTGGTCGTTGAGCGAGCCGCGCAGCGGGGAGACGAAACGCGCCACGCCACAGTCGTTTCGACTCGCTTCGCTCGCTCAACGAGCGGGGGTGGAGCAACTCATGTATTGATCTAGTGATACACAAGGGGCCATACTTGTATCAAGGCAGTGGTACACGCAGGGAGAGTCGACATGCTCGGGATCATTCTGGTCGGATACGCGGCCGCCATCGTGGCGGCCGTCGTCGTGGTCGTGGCGGCGATCGCTGCCGGCCGTCGACAGTCGACGAGTCGGCCGTCGCCGGAATACGTGTCACTGCTGCGCGCAGCCCGGCTCCGCGCCGTCGCAGCCGTCGTGGTGACGATCGTCGTCTTCGCGGCCCTCGTCTCCTTCGGCATGTCGACGCCTGAGGCGTATGGCCTGCCGCTGCTGCTCGCGGCGCCCGTGGCGGCCACGGTTGCACTCCTCGTCTATGCGGTGATCCCCCCGCGCTCCGTGGCGGTCGCCGCCGACGCGACACGCGAAGCCTCGCTCACGCCGCGCTCGGTCGGGAGCTACGTCGCACGCCCCGATGCGCTCGTCCTGGCGGGCGCCGTCGTGTTCGCGGTCGTCGTCTTCCTCTTCACCGGATTCACGTCGAGTGCCGACGAGCGCGGTCTTTCCCGGGAGATCACGTTCACGGAAGGCGCGGTCTCGAGCACCTCCGGTCCATACGCGGGCTGGTACTACGGGGTGCCGGCGCTGGCCGCGATCATCGTCCTTCTCGTTGCGGGCGCCGTCGCGCTGCGGCGGGTCGCGACGACACCCGCGCTGCCACATGGCGAAGGCGCGGAAGCCGACGTGCACTGGCGACGCGGCAGCGTGCGGATCCTGTTGGCGATCATCGTCGCCGCGATCCTGCAACCGGTGGGCGGCGCGGCGGCCTTCTCTGGCCAGGTCATCCTCTCGGGAATGCTGCCCACGTCGCCCGCAGGCTGGACCGTCGTGGCGCTCGTGCTCATCGTGCTCGGTCTCGCATCAATGGTCGTGAGCATCGTGCTGCTCACGCTGGCGGCGCTGGGAAGTGTGGCGCTCAGGTACCGGCAGCCGGTCGGCCCGCAGCGGCGCGCCGTCGTGATCGGCCCCTCCGGCGCGGCATCGTGATCGTCCTCGATCCGTCGGCCTCGGTCGACCCGTTCGAGCAGATCCGGCGCCAGATCGCCGACGGCATCCGGTCGGGGGAACTGGTCGGCGGCCAGCGGCTGCCCTCGATCCGCCAGCTCGCGGGCGATCTGCAGGTCGCCGCCGGGACGGTCGCGAAGGCCTACGCCGCGCTCACGGCGGAGGGCCTGATCGAGACCAACCGCACGCGGGGGACCCGGGTGGTCGCGGACCAGGCCCTCGCGCCGTCACTCCACCGTGCGGCGCGGCGCTACGTCAGTGCCGCGGAAGGCCTCGATCTCGAGGCGGCGCTGGGCGCGGTGCGGGCGGCATGGGCCGCAGCCCACGGCGAGGTAGGCCCGACCGACGCCTGACGCGGAGTGCCGTCAGCGCCCGAGCGCCGCGGCGGCGCACTCCACATCGTCGGCGTCGTTGAAGACGTGGAAGGCGACCCGCGCGCGGCCGTTCCGCCCCGAGGCGACGATCCCCGCGGCGGTCAGGAGCGCGAGGTCGCAGCCCGTGGCATCCGCCCACGTCACGATCGCGCTCGGGAGCGCCGGCTCGTCGATGCCGAGTCGGGCCCGGAAGGCGGCGGCGAGACCCGTCGTGTACGCGTGGATCTGTGCCGCGTCGGCGGCGGCGAACGCGGCGAGAGCCGGCTCCGCGCCGACGAAGGCCTGCCACGCGGGGGAGACATCGAAGCGGCGCGCGCACCCGGCGAGTTCGGCGTCGCCGCCGTAGCACGAGGTCCACGGGTCCGCGCCCGCGTACCAGCCGGCGTGCACGGGCACGAGCGTGCGGGCGAACTCCTCGCGAAGGGTGAGGAACGCCACACCGCGCGGGCAGCACAGCCACTTGTACGCGTGGCACAGCAGGGCGTCGACCCGACCGGCATCCACCGGCATCCAGCCGACGGCCTGCGTCGCGTCGCACACGGTCCGCGCGCCGACCGTTGCGGCGGCGGCGACGATCGCGTCGAGGTCGGCGACCTCGCCGGAGCCCGACTGCACGAGCGAGAACGCGACGAGCGCCGTGTCGGAGGTCACTGCGTCTGCGAGGGCGGCCAGTGGCGCGGTGCGCACTCGGATGCCCCGCCCGGCGTGGACGAACGGCAGGACAAGAGACGAGAACTCGTCCTCGGGGACGAGCACCTCGGCGCCGTCGGGAACGGCGGTCGCGAGGAGCGACACCTGCACCGACGTCTGCGAGCCGATCGCGACGCGGTCGGTGCCGACGCCGACGAGCTTCGCGAAATGCGCGCGGGATGCCTCGACGGCACGGCTGTACTCGGCGACGTCGGGGCGCCCCGCAAGGTCTGCGGCGATGGCGTCGCGGGTTGCCGCGGAGGGAAGCCCCACGGTGCAGGCCGCGAGGTAGCCCGCGGTGTCGCCGAACTGGGCCCGCAGCGCGGTGAGGTCGTCGAGAAGCGCCGTGGTCATGCATCCAGCTTCGGGGGCGGCGAATGCATCCGTCTACGTCAGGTATCGGATGCTAAGCATGCCATGAGATTATGAATGGATGAGCGACCTCGACCTCCAGAGCCTGCGCATCGTGCGCGCCATCGCGGACACCGGGTCGATCACGGGCGCGGCCGACGCACTCGGCTACAGCCAGCCCGCCGTCAGCCAGCACCTGCGGCGCCTGGAGGCGCGCCTCGACGTCGCACTCGTCGAGCGGGTCGGACGCGGCGTGCGCCTGACGGAGGCCGGGCGCATGCTCGCCCGACATGCGGCGTCGATCTCCCTCGCCGTCGACGCGGCCGCGGAGGAGCTCGCCGAACTGCGGGGCCTGCGGACCGGTATCGTGCGACTCGTCGCGTTCCCCTCGGCGTCGCCCGTGGTCGTCCCGCGCCTCATCGCGGCACTCGCCGCGCGGCATCCGGGGCTTTCGCTCACCTACGTCGAAGCAGAGCCGCCCGAAGCGGTCGAGATGCTGCGTGAGGATCGAGCGGACATCGCGCTCACGTTCAGCTATCCCGGCGACCGCGACGACCCGCACGGCTCGAGCGCGCGTGGCCTCACCGTGCGCAGCGCCGGGCGCGACGACCTGATGCTCGTGCTGCCGTCGGCGCACGGCGAAGTGAGGCACGTCGCCGACCTCGCCGACGAGACGTGGATCGCGGGATGCCCCCGCTGCCGCGGTCACCTGCTCGAACTCTGCGAGCGCGCCGGCTTCGAGCCCCGCATCGGCTACGAGACCGACAACTACGTCGCCGTCGAGGGGCTCGTCGCGCAGGGGATCGGGGTCGCGACGCTACCGCGCATGGCCGTCGAATCGTTCCCACCGCTGCCGGGCATCGTGACAGCGCCGCTCCCTCACGCCGAAGCGCGCCGGCTCCACGTCGTCACCGCGCAGGGCGCCGAACGCGTGCCGTCGCTTGCGGCCGCCCTGGGTGTGCTGGAGGACGTCCTTGCCCGGTAGCCTCGCGGCTATGTCCGAATGGCACGACACCGGCCGCGCGTATGCGGAATCGTTCGCCCTGCTCACCGCCGGGGCCGTGCCGGCGCTGCTGGATGCCCTTGCCGCGCGCGTCCCGAGCGGCAGGTTCCTGGATGTCGGCGCCGGCTCGGGCCTCGTCGCGGCGGCGGCGCAGGCGCGCGGCTTCGACGTCAGCGCGGCGGAGCCCGAGGCATCCATGCGCGCGGTACTGCGCGACACTCACCCGCGGCTCGACGTCCTCGAGGCGGGGCTTCCGGATCTTCCGATCGCCGACGAGGCGTACGACGCCGTCGCCGCCAACTTCGTGCTGAACCACGTCGCGGATCCGCGCGCGTCCGCTGCGGAGCTCGCCCGGGTGACGCGCCCCGGCGGTGCCGTAGCCGCGACCATCTGGCCCGCCGGAGCGAGCCCCCTCCGCCCGATCTGGGAGGCGATGTCGGCCGTGACGCCGGGCGGGTCGCCGCCGAACGCCCTGCCGCCCGAGCGCGACTTCCCCCGCACGCCGGCCGGTCTGGCGACCCTGTTCGAGGGGACGGGCCTGCGGGACGTGTCGGCGCACGCGGTCGAGTGGACGTGGAGCGTCGCCCCGACGCTTCTGTGGCGTGCCGTCGAGGGCGGAATCGCGACGATCGGCAACCTCTATCGGCGCAGCGACGTCGCGACCCGCACCCGCATGCGCGAGGTGTACGACAGCGAGAGCGCGCGCCGTGCCGACGCCGTGTCGGGCCTGCTGGTGCTGCCCCACACCGCGCTCCTCGCGACCGGTACGCGCTGAGCCCCGCAACTAGACTGGACGGGATGTCTGCAGCGATCGATCCCCGAACCACCACCGCCTCCGGCAGCGATGTCCGCGTGCGGTTCTGCCCCTCGCCGACGGGCCTTCCGCACGTCGGGATGGTCCGCACGGCCCTGTACAACTGGGCCTACGCGCGTCACACGGGCGGCAAGCTCATCTTCCGCGTCGAGGACACCGACGCGGCCCGCGACAGCGAGGAGAGCTACCGGCAGCTCGTCGACGCGCTGACGTGGCTCGAGATCGACTGGGATGAGGGCGTCGAGAAGGGCGGCCCGCACGAGCCGTACCGTCAGTCGCAGCGTGGCGCGATCTACGCCGAGGTGCTCGACAAGCTCGTGGCGAGCGGCGCCGTCTACGAGTCGTACTCGACCGCGGAGGAGATCGACGCCCGCAACGAGGCTGCCGGTCGCGCCAAGCAGCTCGGCTATGACAACCACGACCGCGACCTGACCGACGAGCAGAAGGCCGCCTTCCGCGCCGAGGGCCGTGAGCCGGCCTGGCGCCTGCGCGTGCCCGACCACGACGTCACCTACGTCGACCTCATCCGCGGCGAGGTGACCTTCCCGGCCGGTTCCTTCCCCGACTTCGTCGTCGTGCGCGCGGGTGGACAGCCCCTCTACACGTTCACGAACCCCGTCGACGACGCGCTGATGGGAATCACGCACGTCATCCGGGGCGAAGACCTGATGCCGTCGACGGCACGTCAGCTCGCTCTGTATGCGGCGCTGTGCGACGCGGGTGTCGCCGATTTCGTGCCGCGCTTCGCGCACATGCCGCTCGTGCTCGGTGAGACCGGAACGAAGAAGCTCTCCAAGCGCGACCCGCAGGCCGACCTGTTCCTGCTGCGCGACAAGGGCTTCATCCACGAGGGGCTCCTCAACTACCTCTCGCTCCTCGGCTGGTCGATCGCAGCCGACCGCGACGTGTTCTCCCGCGATGAGCTCGTCGCGGCGTTCGACATCGTCGATGTGAACCCGAACCCGGCCCGCTTCGACCAGAAGAAGGCCGAGTCGATCAACGGCGACCACATCCGCATGCTCGAAGCATCCGACTTCGCCGCGCGGCTCGTCCCGTACCTGCACGCCGCCGGCGCCGTCGAGAACCCGCCGACCGCCGCGCAGCAGGCGACGCTGGATGCCGCGGCGCCGCTCGTCCAGGAGCGCATGCAGCTGCTCGGCGACGCGCCGGGGCTCCTCGGGTTCCTCTTCCGCGACGAGGTCTCGTACGAGGACGACGCGCTGAAGGGCCTCCCCGCGAACGCCGGTGAGGTGCTCGTGGCCTCGGTCGGCGCACTCGAGCTCGTGCCCGAGCAGGGGTTCACCGCTGCGGCCGTGCAGGACGCCCTCTCCGTCGCGCTCATCGACAGCCTCGGCCTGAAGCCGCGCGTAGCTTACGGGCCGCTGCGCGTCGCGGTGAGCGGACGCCGCGTCTCGCCGCCGCTGTTCGAGTCGATGGAACTGCTCGGTAAGGACGAGTCGATCCGTCGACTCGGCGCCCTCGTGCAGAAGATCGGCTGACTCAGCCCGCGCAGTCGTAGACGCCGGTCACTCCGGCATCCATCACCTCGGTGCAGTTCGCCAGCACCCAGGTGTGGATCTGTGCGCTCATGGACGTATCGGTCGCGGCGGCTGCGCTGAACGCCCCACCGAACCCGCCGCCGAAGGGACTGCCGCCGCTCGTGAGCACGTAGCGGAGCGAACCGTCGGTGATGAGCTGCTGGAAGGCGGCGAGGGTCGGAGCGGGGTCACGTCCGTTGAAGCCGCCGATCGGCAGGACGGCGTCACCGCCGGTATCGATGATGAGCGATGCCGCCGACTGCGCACCGAACGTCGCGACCAGATAGCTCGCGGAACCACGGTGCTCGCGCAGCCAGGAGATCGTCGCGCCATCCGCGCTGCCACCGCCGCTCCCGCCGCGCACCAACCCACCGAACGCACCTGTCGAGCCGGCCGCGTCTCCCGGGCGCGTCATGGCGGCGGAGCCCGGTCGCTGGCCACGCGTGTGTCCCGCGCCGTTCGCAACACCGCCCGGCATTCCTCGACCGGCGAATGACCCTGCGCCGCCCGTGCCCGGAAGCCCGCCGAAACCCGCGGGGCCGCGCGCCGAGAATCCGACGATGGCGCTCGCCGATGCGCCGCCCGCGACCGGATTGGTCGAGTTCGGCGCGCCGACCGTGACGACCGACCAGACGGCCGGCGTCAGGATCAGGGCGACGGTCGCGACGACGGCGGTGAGCGTCCGTCGCACGCCGCGCCGCGCGTCCCACAGGATGAGCAGCGCGGCGCCGATCGCGAGAATGCACTGCACGAGCGCCGCCGGGACGGAGTACGTGCTCGCTCCGATGCTCAGGCTGATCGCGAGGGCCGTCGCGGCGGCGGTGAGCGGCAGGGCGAGCTGAGCCCACAGCACGCGGCGACGGCGGGCGAACGCGAACGCGGTGCCGATGAGAAGCGCGACCGGGATCGACAGCGATGCCGTGTAGAACTGATGCATCCCGGCGACGACCGAGAACATCGCGGCGAACGTGGCGAACCAGACGGCGCCGAAGACGAGCAGCGGACGCCGGAACCGCAGCGCGATCAGCACCGCGATCGCGACGATCGCGGTCGGGAGCAGCCATCCGATCTGCCCGGCGAGGGCCTCGTTCAGCAGTCGGAAGGGCGACGCCCCGCCCGAGAACGGGGGAGTGAAGGAATGGTAGGCCGAGGCATCCGACGTCGCTGAGCCGAACCGCCCGAGGCCGTTGTAACCGAAGACCATCTCCCACGGGCTGTTCGCCAGCGTGCTGCCGATGTACGGGCGGGCGGATGCCGGGATGAGCGACACGATCACGATCCACACGAGCGACAGGGCGAGGCTCGACGCGCCCGCGATCGCGACGTGCGCGATGCGACGCCGCCACGACTGCCGCGTGCAGAGGTAGGCCGCCGCGAGTGCCGGCCACACCGCCCACGACTCGAGCATGTACGTCTGGAACCCGGCGGCGACGAACGCTCCCGCGGCGATCAGCCACCCGAGGCTGGGGCGTTCGAGCGCGCGCGTCGCGGCCCAGGCCGTCAGCGCGAGGCAGAGGACGAAGAACGTCTCCGGCTGGTTCGAGCGGGCGACGGCGACGAGGATGGGCGTCGTCGCCACGACGGCTCCCGCCACGAGGCCGGCGGCCGGACCCGCCCAGCGCCGGGCGGTGAACGCCGTGACGACGACGGATGCCGTGGCGGCAAGCGCGTTCGGGATGACCGTCGCCCACGGCGAGAACCCGAACGCTTTGATGAACAGCGCCGGGATCCAGAAGGAGCCGGGGATCTTGTCGAGCGTCACCGTGCCGGACGGGTCGAGCGCACCGAAGAAGAAGTTCGACCAGTTCTGGCTCATCGACAGGGCGATCGAACCGTAGTAGTCCGACATGGATGCCCCGACGCCCCAGCCGGTCAGAGTGGCGGCCACCACGGCGAGGAGCGCGACGCTCCAGCCCCACCGCACGCGCGGCGCACGCAGGGTGGCGGCGGTCGTGGGATCCGCGTACAACGGAGGAGCGGCGAGGCTGGTCACGCAGTGACGCTAGGCCCGAAGACCATGCGCCGCCGCGGCGAGGGCTATGAGGTCGCTGAGCGCGACGCGCCCGCGATCCGCCCTGGTTTGGCCGGCCCTGTCCCGTGGGCTAAGCTAGACCCTCGGTACGACTTCGGTCGAACCTCCTTGGGGTATGGTGTAATTGGCAACACGGCTGATTCTGGTTCAGTTGTTCTTGGTTCGAGTCCAGGTACCCCAGCAATATCGTCGTTACTCAAACCCTGGTCAAATGAACTGGCCTCGTTTGAGACTGAGACCAAACTCCCCGCTCGCGAGCGGGGAGTTCTGTTTTGGTCAGACACGGCGTTCTGACGTGCATTTGCGAAGCGTCCGTGGATCTCGCGGATGTGTGCGTTGGCGTCGCGGCGTTCCGCTTCGATCTTGATTCCTCGTCGGTCACGTAGACGACGAGGCGGTTGAAGTACGCGGTCAGGAGATCGCGTCGAACAGCGTCGGACGCCCTGCCGTAGAGCGTCCCAGGGTCCACCAGGAGCGCGAGGAAGCTCAAGACGCTCTCTGCGGTGTACTGCAGTCGGTCGACGGTGAATTCAAGCTGTTCCTCGACGGCCGCGCGTTGCGTGGTCGTCTTCTCGATGCGTGCGTGGATCTTGCTCATCGGGAGCGCGCCGGTGGCTGCAAGCTGAATCGGCCTGATCTTCCTCTCGGGAGCCTTGTCAGGCCGATTCATTTCTACGGCTCTCGATGTCCCATCTTGGAATCTAGATAGGCGAAGATCGTCCGCCCGGCGTTGATCGCGAGCAGGGCTTCTGGGTCATCTAGAAGCTCAAGGTTCGGGTGTGCGACGCTCGCGTTGTTCCGGATCGGGTTGAGCGTGTCGAGCACGTTCGCAAGTGAGTTGAGCACGCGCGTGATGTCTTCGGCGCGGGGGCCCGTCGCCTGAAGCGCTGGATGGTGTTGCCGCAGAAGTTTGAGCGCTCGTGTGGAGGTGGCACCCTCCTCGATCTCGATGCTGGAGCTTTCGCACAGTGCGAGCAGATGCCCGTGGAGTGCGGTGTGGATGCGATCGACTGCACTCGTTGCCCCGCTCGTGCGAACGAGGTTGTCGGCATCTCCCAGCGCTCTGATTACTACAGCTCGGGTTTCGGTGGGGCTTGCGATCGTGATGACTGTCGCGCCTTCAAGCTCCGCAGCCCACTGAAGTATCTGCTTCCTCAATCGCGTACGTGAGTCCGATTGGGTATCCTCGTCCCCGAAGCGATCGATAACGCCGCGCAGGATCTTCGCCTGGTCGTGAGGCTTGCGCGTACTCAGGATTTCGATAAAGCGCTGCCGTGTTGTCCCGGTGTATGTCTCCGGGAAGACATCGTCGATTCCGCAGTATTCCGGGTAGAAATCGGTGTGGGTGCGGTAGGAGAAATCTCCGAGGTAGCCGCCCTCGACGCCGATGTATCGGTTCACGACAGTCATGATCTGCTGGTTGCTGAGCGCCATGTCTAGAAGCGCTCCGGTCGCCAGCCCGACAAATACTTGTCGGCAAGCTGGAGCACCTCGTCATCGCCGAGGCTGTTTCGCACGTTAGCGACTACCTTCTTGACCGCTTCCTCGGATCCGAAGACTTGGACCAGAAGCTCCCAGGCGAGGCGGTCTTCGGTCTTGACCTGTCGAGAATCCATCGACTGTGATCGCGCCGTCGACTTGAGTGAGTGCAGGACCGCTCGCAAGAGGACGGGATCGTCGTTCGGCTCGAGTGGCGGTTTGCCTGTTTCGGTCTGAACAGCGTCGTAGATGCGCCATGCGTCCCATTCGCGTGACGGCTCGGGTGGTGGTGTCTTTCGGAGTCGTGCTACGAAGTCCGCCTGAATCTGCTCGGCAAACGCTTCACTGACGAGCTTGTGGCCAGCGCCCTCGCGGTAGCCCATGCTATGGATGAAGTCGAGTTGCGATGAGTACGTCTCAATGCCTTCGAGAATCTGTGCCACCAGCGCTTCGCGCTCTGACTCATCCTCGACGCGGCGGAGGAGCCGAAGGACGACGCGGGCAACAGTGATGTCGCGGCGTCCGATGTCGAAGAAGCCCCGCTGCTTCTTCTCCGGAATAGCGTCGATAAGGTTCAGTAGCGTCATGGACCCTGGGACGATCATGTCGTTCGTGAACTTCGCCTCATACGAGGTAAGGCCTTCCAAGACGGTCTCCAGCTGCTCGGGATCCAGCCCTGTCAAGTACGCCTTCAGCGCCGCTCCGTCGCTGAGAAGCTCAAAGGCATGCTCGGAGCTTCGAAACGCGACGAGCTCATCTGGTGCAACTCGATCAAAGTAGAGGTTGAGGAAGTCGATGTGTGCCATGCGGTGCGCGGTCCGCCACGTGCTGAGCCAGTCGGATCCGTAGTGATTGTTCTCGATGTACTGCAGCGCAACCGGGAAGACGCGGTTGATGAGTGCACGGATCACGTCATCGTCGTCCGGGAACTTCGCGAGTAGTGCTGTGATGCGCTTCTGGGCCTGCTCGTCCTTGCGTCCCATGATCTCGCGCGCGTTCGTGAGATCGCTTCGGAGAGTCGACAATTGCTGGACTAGTTCGGGACGGAAGACGCGCAGCGCCTCCATTGCGAGGAGGTCGACGAGATCGACTTCATCGCCGAGGCTCTTGATGGTTGACCTCGCGGAGATCGCGTAGCGGGTTACATCCCGCATGTTGGCGAACAGTGGATCGATCACCTCCCAGTAGACGTCACTCCATCTGCTGTCGTCGAGCGTGGCGTTCGCGACTGGGGCAAGGATGCGGTTGAGTTCTTTGAACACCTGAGATCGAAGGAGCTTCTCCGGCGCCTGCGGAACATCGAAGCTCAGCTGGACGATCTTCTCGAGATACGCCCGCCCAGGTACGCCGTCCTCGGTCAGCGCCTGCTCCACTCGCTCCCGGTCGAACGCGAGCACATAGATGATGTTCGGGAAGCTGGCGGTTAGACGGACGAGCTTGAAGATCTCGCGGATCTCGATGGTGG
>Ga0209922_101531_pt1 | contig 22062 bp, 22 predicted proteins | sample ThiBiot_500_biof_FD_183946 | JGI IMG/M metagenome (GOLD analysis project Ga0209922, IMG submission 183946) | Wastewater bioreactor microbial communities from Cape Town, South Africa - Thiocy_expt_500_biof (SPAdes) | ecosystem: Engineered > Bioreactor > Thiocyanate-remediating > Anaerobic-Aerobic ...
CCGAGGCGCCCGGGATCTGCATGATCACGAGCAGCACGCACAGGCCCCGCCCGACATGGCCGAACGCCACGCACAGCGCGTAGATGATGCTGACGTAGGCGAGCGAGATGAGGATGCCCGTGCCGACGAACGCGACCGCGCTCGCCGTCTGCACGCCGATGATGAGGTCGCCGACGCAAACGACGATCGCCTGCAGCACCCCGAGCGAGGCGAACAGCAGGAAGCGCCCGACATAGGCCTCGCCGACGCGGATCGGGGCGACGCCCTCGGTGTCGACCTCGACCTTGAAGATGACCATCATCACGAACGCGCCGATCCACAGCGAGAGGTTCGTGAAGAGGGCCGCCATCGCCGACCCGTACGAGGAGACCGGGAACACGGCGTGCTCGGCGACGTCGACCGGGGTCGCGATGAACTGAGCGATCTGCTGCGGGTCGAGGCCGGTGACGGTGCCGAGGGTGTTCCACGCCGAGGCAGAGCCGAGGGCGAGCACGTCGGTGCGGGCATCGCCGAGCCCGGTCTGGATCCCCCCGAGAGTGCCGTCGAGGCTGTCGAGCGCCGCCCCGGTGGCGACGAGCTGGGTGTCGAGTCCCGCCAGGAGCGTGCCGGCCTGGGTGAGCTGCGCGCGCTGCGCGTCGATCGCGGCCGAGAATCCGCCGGCGCTCGTCGACAGCGTCGCCATCGCGCTCGTGAGCGCGGGGATCGACTGGGTGAGCGCGTCGCGCAGGCCGGTCGACGAGGCCTGCGCGCCCTGGACGGCCGTGTTCACGGCATCCGCCGTCTTCTGCACGGCCTGCACCGCCGAGGCGGTGTCGTCGTTCATCGCCTTCAGGTCGGCGAGGAGCTGCTGGTCGGCCTGGTTCTGCTGCTCGAGGGCCGTCAGCACCTGCTGCAGCTGCTGGGCGACGGCGGGGTCGAGTCCGCCCTGATCGAGGAGCGTCTGCAGCTGCGCGATCGCCGCCGCGTTGGCGTCGGCGACGGCGGTGACGTCGTCGATCGCGGTGTCGATGCGGGCCGAGGCCTGACCGAGGGTCTGCGTGACCTGGGTGACCGAGATGTGCGCCTGCGCCGAGGCGTCCGCCAGCAGCGTCGCGCCCTGCACGTAGGCGGAGGTGGCGGCGTCGGTGAACGAGAGCACGTCGCGCTGCGCCTGCGCGATGATCGTCTGCGCCTGGCCGAGCGCGGTCTGCACGTCGCCGAGGGTGGTGTCGACGTCGGACAGGGTCGACTGCGCACCCCTCAGCGAACCGCGCGAGCGTTCGAGCCCGCCCTTCATGTCGGTGATGCTCTGGCGGGCCGAGGCGACCTGGGCGGAGGCCTGGTCGAACGCGTTCAGGCCGTCGTTCTTGGCGTTCAGCAGCTTCAGCTGCACGTCGTCGCCGGCATCCTTCAGCTCGGTCGTCGCCGCCTCGGCGACCTGCTCGATGAACGCGCTGCTGATCTTGTCGTTCACGCCCGCGGCGCCGACGTCGGTGATCTTCGGGGCGATCGCGCTGGCCTTCTCGTTGACGTAGTAGGTCAGCGCGGGCTGGGTGAAGGTGCCCGTCGTGATGCTGAGCAGGTCGGAGCTGAAGCTTCGCGGAATGATGATCGCGGCGTAGACCTCGCCCGAGCGCACCGCCTCGCGGGCTTCGTCCTCGCCCATGAACTGCCAGCCGAGCTGGTGGTCGTCATGCAGCTGGTCGACGACCTGCGCGCCGACGTCGATGGGGCCGGTCAGGTCGGAGCGGGCGCCCTCGTCGAGGTTGACGACCGCGACGCCGATGCTGCCGGTGTTCGCGTACGGGTCCCAGAACGCGGTGATGTTGAACCACGCGTAGAGCGCCGGGGTGAGCAGCACCCCGAGCACGATGACCCAGGTGCGGCGCGCGCGGAAGATCCGCGTGACATCACGCCGGAAGACCCGCACACTCTTTCGCACGCATCCATCGTACAACCAGTTTGCACACCGGTGTGCAAGTTCTTGGGTGGTGGGGGTTGATTGGGGCTGGCGTGTCCCGGGTGGGCGGGCGCGGGGGCAGGGGTCGCGGGGCGCGGCCGTGCACAATGCAGGGGATTCGCGCACGCCGGTGCGCGGGTGCCGCGTCTTTCCGGGGTCACCGCCGCGGCGCGCGTCCGGATCTCCTGCATTGCGCACGCACGTGTCGGCGCACGCCGCGCGCGGAGGGTCGCGGCGCGGGCGGTTAGGCGCGGCGCGGGTCGAGTGGGTCGCGGTGTGAGGGTGCTGAGTCCGGGCCCGGCCGGTCAGTCGGCGCCGAAGTCGTACATCGCCGACTCGGACGCCGCCTCGACGGCGTCGGCCAGCGCTTCGGACTCGGCGTCCTGCCCCTCGGCCGACGAGATGATCTCGCCCGCCTCGCCCGCCGTCACGCGGCCGACGAGCTCGCCGGTCGCGCCGCCGATGAGGCCGAGACCTGCGTACTGCTCGAGGCGCGAGCGCGAGTCGGCGATGTCGAGGTTGCGCATCGTGAGCTGCCCGATGCGGTCGGTCGGGCCGAAGGCGGCGTCGCCGACGCGTTCCATCGAGAGTTTCTCGGGCGCGTAGGAGAGGTTCGGCGCGGTCGTGTCGAGGATCGTCCAGTCGTCGCCGCGGCGCAGGCGCAGGGTGACGGTGCCGGTGATCGTCGACCCGACCCACTTCTGGATCGACTCGCGCAGCATGAGCGATTGCGGCTCGAGCCAGCGACCCTCGTACATGAGGCGGCCCAGGCGGCGGCCCTGCTCGTGGTAGGTCGCGAGGGTGTCTTCGTTGAGGATGCCGTTGACGAGGCGCTCGTACGCGATGAACAGCAGCGCCATGCCGGGCGCCTCGTAGATGCCGCGCGATTTCGCCTCGATGATGCGGTTCTCGATCTGGTCGCTCATGCCGAGGCCGTGGCGGCCGCCGATGCGGTTCGCCTCGAAGACGAGCTCCACCGGGTCGTCGAAGCGCACGCCGTTGAGCGCGACCGGGCGGCCCGCCTCGAACTCGACCGTCACGTCTTCGGTGGCAATCTCTACCGTCGGGTCCCAGTACTTCACACCCATGATCGGGTCGACGGTCTCGAGCGAGACATCCAGGTGCTCGAGCGTTTTCGCCTCGTGCGTGGCGCCCCAGATGTTGGCATCCGTCGAATACGCCTTCTCGGCCGAGTCGCGGTACGGGAAGCCGTGCTCGACGAGCCATTCGCTCATCTCCTGGCGCCCGCCGAGCTCCGTGACGAAGTCGGCGTCGAGCCACGGCTTGTAGATGCGCAGGGCGGGGTTCGCGAGCAGTCCGTAGCGGTAGAAGCGCTCGATGTCGTTGCCCTTGTAGGTCGAGCCGTCGCCCCAGATGTCGACGCCGTCCTCCTTCATCGCGCGCACGAGCATCGTGCCCGTGACGGCGCGCCCGAGCGGCGTCGTGTTGAAGTACGTCTTTCCGCCGGAGCGGATGTGGAACGCGCCGCACGCGAGGGCGACGAAGCCCTCCTCGACGAGCGCGCGCTTGCAGTCGACGAGGCGCGAGATCTCGGCGCCGTACTCCAGGGCGCGACCCGGGATCGCGGCGATGTCGGTCTCGTCCGGCTGGCCGAGATCTCCCGTGTAGGTGCAGGGGACGGCGCCCTTGTCCCGCATCCACGCGACGGCGACGGAGGTGTCGAGCCCTCCCGAGAAGGCGATGCCGACGCGCTCGCCGACGGGCAGGGACTGCAGGACCTTGGACATGGTCCCTGAGTTTACCGGGGCGGACGCGTGTCCTCCGGCCGCCGCCGCAGGCGTCGGAGGCTCACCTCGGTAGGATGGGGTGTAACCGTCCGAGAAACGGGGAGTGTCGCATGCCAGGAATCGTGATCGTCGGCGTCCAGTGGGGAGACGAGGGCAAGGGCAAGGCCACCGACCTCCTCGGGGAGCGCACCGACTGGGTCGTGAAGTTCAACGGCGGCAACAACGCCGGTCACACGGTCGTCATCGGCGATGAGAAGTACGCGCTGCACCTCCTCCCCTCCGGCATCCTGTCGCCCGACGTCAACGCCGTCATCGGCAACGGCGTCGTCGTCGACCTCGAGGTGCTGTTCGGCGAGCTCGAGGCGCTGAACGCTCGGGGCCTCGACACATCGCGGCTGAAGATCAGCGCGAACGCCCACGTCATCACGCAGTACCACCGCACGCTCGACAAGGTCACGGAGCGCTTCCTCGGCAAGCGCATGATCGGCACGACCGGGCGTGGCATCGGCCCGAGCTACGCCGACAAGATCAATCGCGTCGGCATCCGCATCCAGGACCTCTTCGACGAGAACATCCTGCGGCAGAAGGTCGAAGGTGCCCTCGAGCAGAAGAACCACCTGCTCGTGAAAGTCTTCAACCGTCGCGCCATCACGGTCGACGAGATCATGGACGATCTCCTCTCCTACACCGATCGGCTCCGTCCGATGGTCGCCGACACCGCGCTCATGCTCAACGAGGCGCTGGATGCCGGGGAGGTCGTCGTCTTCGAGGGCGGTCAGGCCACCATGCTCGACGTCGACCACGGCACGTACCCGTTCGTGACGTCCTCGTCGGCGACGGCGGGCGGTGCGGCGACGGGTTCCGGGGTCGGCCCGAATCGCCTGGACCGCATCGTCGGCATCGTGAAGGCGTACACGACCCGGGTCGGGTCGGGCCCCTTCCCCACCGAGCTCCACGACGAGCAGGGCGAGTGGCTGCGCAAGCGCGGATTCGAGTTCGGCACGACGACGGGCCGCCCGCGCCGCGTCGGCTGGTACGACGCGCCCATCACGCGGTACGCGACGCGAATCAACGGCATCACGGACCTCGTGCTGACGAAGCTCGACATTCTGACGGGCCTCGACGAGATCCCCGTGTGCGTCGCGTACGACGTCGACGGGGAGCGCTTCGAAGAGGTGCCGGTCAACCAGAGCGACTTCCACCACGCGAAGCCGATCCTCGAGTACTTCCCCGGCTGGAAGGCCGACATCTCCGGTGCCCGCTCCTTCGAGGATCTTCCGCTCGAGGCGCAGGACTACGTGCTGGCGCTGGAGCAGATGAGCGGTACGCGCATCTCGGTGATCGGAGTGGGCCCCGCGCGTGACGCGGTGATCGTTCGGCACGACCTCGTCGACTGATGCGGTTCTTCCTCGGGGCGTACACCTCCGACAGGGAGGGCGCGGCTGACGGCATCGGAGTCCTGTGTGCAGGCTCGGCCGATGATGCGCTTGCAGGTGGTGAACTCGCGTTCGGCGGCACGGCAGCCCGGGCGGCATCGCCATCGTGGCTCGCATGGCATCCCACGCAAGATGTCGTGTATGCCGCTCAGGAAGCCGCCGGCACGGTGCGCGCGTTCGCACGCACGGGCGAGGAGTCGGTCGCTCCGCTCGGGGCCGCCGTGCCCGTGGGAAGCACCGTCTGTCATGTCGCTACATCTCCCTCTGGGCGTTCCCTGGTCGCCTCGTGCTACGGCGACGGGCGAGTGGTCGCGGTGCCGCTCGCCGCCGATGGAGCCCTCATCGGTTCCGAGGTCGCGGTCGGCGACGTCGCCGACGATGCATATGCAGATCTCGGCATGTCAGCGCGGGCCCCGCACGCCCACCAGGCACGGTTCGTCCCGGGTGCACTGGTCTCGACCGACCTCGGTGCGGACAGCGTGCGCGTGTGGGCGGCCACGGGCGGAGCGCTGAACCAGCGCCAGGCCGTCGTTCTGCCACGCGGGAGCGGTCCACGTCACACGGTCTGGCACCCGAGCGGGCATCTGTACGTCGTGACGGAGTACTCGAACGAGGTTTTCGTCCTGCGGCCCGCCGCGAGCGGGGCATGGTCGCTCGTCGCGGGCACGCAGATCATCGGGACCCAGGAAGGGGTGGACTTCCCCGCCGAGATCGCCCTCTCGCGCGACGCGGCCTTCGTCTCGGTGAGCATTCGGGGCAGCAACACGATCGCGGTCCTCCGCGTCGGCAGCGTCGGATCCGCATTGACGACGGTCGCTCTCGTCGAATCGGGAGTCGACTGGCCGCGCCACCACGTGATCGAGCGCGACACGCTGCTCGTGGCCGGGCAGCGCTCGAATGACATCACCTCGTTGACGATCGACGAGCGCACCGGGGTCCCCGGTCGGGTGCGCCGTCGCGTCGAGGCACCCAGCCCCGCCATGCTTCTCGCCGACCGATGATGGTGCGGCCCGACCGTCAGACCTTGGCATCCTGACGCGGGATGAACACCTTCTTGATGATCAGCAGGATCGACGCGGTCACCGGGATCGCGACGAGCGCCCCGAGAAGTCCCATCAAGGTGCCGCCCACCATCGCACCGATGACGACGAGCGAGCCGGGGATCGAGATCGCCTTGTTCATGACCTTCGGCGTCAGCACGTAGGCCTCGACCTGCATGTAGACGAGGTACACGATCGCGAAGATGAGTCCGGCGATGGGGCTCGCGAACAGTGCGACGACAGTGCCGATGATCCAGAACAGCACGGTACCCACGAGCGGGATGATCGTGATGCAGAAGGAGATGACCGCCATCAGCAGCGGGAACGGCAGCTGAAGGATCGTGTACAGGATGAACGTCATGAGCGAGTTGAAGAACGCCAGGACGACCATGCCGCCGAGGTACGACCCGACCGAACCGGTGATCTCCTCGGTCATCTCACCGACGAACGCGCGGCTGCGGGCCGGCCACAGGCGGTAGAACGCCTGCTTGATCTGGTCGAGCGAGGCGAGGAAGTACAGGCTCAGCACGATGATGATGATGATGCCCGAGATCGTCGTCGCGATCGTCGCGCCGACCTGCAGCACTCCGCCGCCGATCGTCGCGATGTTGCCGGGGTCGGCGAGGAAGCGCTGGATCTGCGCCACGAGATCGCCGGCCTGAGAGCCCAGGCGCTCCTGGATCCAGGCGTAGAACTCGGTCGCCTGGAAGTCCCGGACCATCGTCGGCAGATCGCGCACGAACTGGGCGATCTGCTGCACGACGGTCGGGATGATGAGCCACAGCACGCCGAGCATGAGCAGCGCGAACACCCCGTACACGATGACGATCCCCCACGCGCGGGGGATCCGGTTGCGCTCGAGTCGCCGCACGATCGGGTCGAGCCCGAGCGCGGCGAACAGCGCGAAGGCCACGTAGATCCAGATCGTCACGAGGCCCGTGATCGCCATCCCGAGGGCGAACGCGGTGAGGCCGCCGAGCGTGATCAGGAACCCCAGCGCGAACGGACGGTTCAGGTGCGTCCAGTAGGTCCGATCCGCGGGTGCCTCGAGCGGTTCGGACGAAGCGAGGACGGGCTCGGATGCCGTGACGGCGGGCGTCGCGCGGGTGCGGGAGCGGCGCAGGAACTTGCCGGAACTGCGGTCGGTCATAGGTCTCACTGTAGGGGGTGGGATCGACAGGACGTTGGCGCGCTCGTTCGCCGCGGGTGAGGCGGAGACCGCGTGCGTCGACATGCCCGCGAACTGGGTAGGGTCGTCTGAGGGAGGACCGCATGACCGACGCCGACACCGAGAGCACCGCCGCTGCAGCGCAGCTGCTCCGCCTGCGCGGCAGCATCGACAACATCGACGCCGCGCTGATCCACCTGCTGGCCGAGCGCTTCAAGGCGACCCAGCAGGTCGGGGTGCTCAAGGCGCGATATGGGATGCCGGCCTCCGACCCGGTCCGCGAGGAGCAGCAGGTCGCCCGGTTGCGCACGCTCGCCGCGGACGCCGACCTCGACCCCGAGTTCGCGCAGAAGTGGTTCGCCTTCGTCGTCGCCGAGGTCATCCGTCACCACACGGCGGCGGCCGAAGGCGATCTGCCCCCGGCCGCCTGATCACGCTGGTCGCTACGGCGTCGCGCGCCGCAGCGACAGGAAGGCGATCCCGCCGAAGAGGACGATCGCGCCCAGGAGCACCGCGGACGCGCCCGGGATGCCGACCGTGCCGAACCAGCTGAAGAGGCTCTCCCAGGCGTTCAGCCGTCCGAGGAGCCACATGCCGGCGATCAGGATCAGCCCGAGCGCCGCGAGCGCGAACGTCAGCCCGAGGGCGCCGAAGCGCCGGTAGACGGTCGAGCCCCAGAAGCCGAGGACGAACAACAGCAGGGCGACGACGGCGAAGAACACACCGGCCATGACCGGCCCCGACGTCCACACCCAGTCGAGGTAGAAGAAGAAGCCGTTGAGCCCCCAGCCTCGGGTCGCCCGTTCGGCGAACCCGCCGAGCACGAACACGATGCCCAGCATGATCGAGGTGAACAGCGCCGCGAGCAGCGTCCCGAAGAAGAAGTCGCGTCGCGTGATGCTCATCGCCTGCGAGAACGGGAAGGTGTAGCTGAGCGCCATGATCCCGAGCGCGAAGAAGTACCAGATCGGCGCCTGGCTGCCGCCGCCGTACTTGGCGCCGTCGTACGGGATCAGCGCGAAGATGACGAGCGACATCGCGAACGAGATCGAGAGGATGATCAGCGGCATCCACACGAACGTGTACTTGTTCACGAACTGCATGCGCGCGACTTTGAGGACACGGTTCATCGGAGTGCTCCTTCGCTTTGGGCGTCCGCCGCCGCGTGCTGCGTCGTTCGGACGATGAGTTGTTGCAGGGAGACGGGGCTCACCTCGAGGCCCGCCCGGGTGAGCGCGAGCCGGTCGTCGCCGGTCAGTGTGCCGAGGACGGTAGCCGAGGTGACGCGCCCGAGCGCCTCGCGGTGGATGACCTCACGCCCCTCCACGAACGCCTCGACGGCCGCCGTGTCACCGACGATCGTCGCCGCCCGGTCGCGCACGGCGTCGGTCTCCTCGTCCATCACGATCCGTCCGCCGTCGACGACGATGACCCGTTCGAGGAGGTTCGCGACTTCGTCGATCAGATGGCTCGACAGGATGACGGTGCGCGGATGCTCGGCGTAGTCCTCGAGCAGTCGATCGTAGAAGATCTGCCGTGCGACGGCGTCGAGCCCCAGGTACGGCTCGTCGAAGAATGTGATCTCCGCCCGTGACGCGAGAGCTTCTTGATACGCCGCTTCATCGGGAGGGCGAACTCGACGGCGAGTCGGTCGGCGAAGGCCTGGTCCCAGTTCGGGAAGAACAACGAGGCCATGCGCAGCGCGTGGCGGGCGTTCGCGTCGTCGGGGTAGCGCTGGCTCTCCCGCACGAAGCAGACGCGGCTGAGAACCCGGGCGTTCTCGTACGGATGCTCGCCGAAGACCCGCACGTCGCCGGAGGTCGCGAAGTTCTGCGCCGTGAGGATCGACATGATCGTCGTCTTTCCGGCGCCGTTCCGGCCGAGGAGGCCGTAGATCGTGTTCTCCTCGATGGAGAACGAGACATCCGCTACCGCGACGGTCTCGCGGTAGCGCTTGGTGAGGTTTCGCACCTCGATCACGGTGGTCATCGTGCGGTCCCTTCAGTGGTGTCGGTGGCCCGTTCGCGCACGAGCCGGGCGAGGTCGTCGGGGCCGAGCCCGAGGTTCCGGGCTTCGGCGAGCAGTGGCTGGATGAAACGGTCGGCGAAGGCCGCGCGGCGTTCCGTGAGCAGGTGCTCGCGGGCGCCGACGGCGACGAACATGCCGATGCCGCGGCGCTTGACGAGCACTCCCTTTTCGACGAGCATGTTCACTCCCTTGGCGGCGGTGGCGGGGTTGATGCGGTAGAACGCGGCGAGTTCGTTCGTCGAGGGGGCCCGCGTGTCCTCGCCGAGACTGCCGTCGAGGATGGCATCCTCCACGTTCTCCGCGATCTGCAGGAACAGTGCCTTGCCCTCTTCGATCACACCGTCTCCTGGTTGGTCGGTTAGTTACTTGACTAAGTAACCACGCAACTCGCGCGATGTCAACCCCGCGTCGTCGAGGCGCGCGTGGGGGGCCGACGGTCGGTCGGAGCCGGGTCAGTCGGAGCCGGGGTGGGCGTCCAGGGGCAGCGCGACCTTGTTCTCGAGCACGGTGATCGCCTCGTCGGAGACGACGATGAGTCCGTCGAGCTCCTCGCGTACGCGCTTGTAGGCCACCTGCCGCTCGGCGGGGGTCGCCGCCTCGTCGACGGCGACGGACAGAAGCTGCTGCGCCGTCGCGAGACGCTTGCGTTCGGTCTCGCTGAAATCCGAGTCGCGCAGGCGCCGGGCCTCGCGTTCGGCGACGTCGAACGCGACCTCGTAGTCGGTCACGGCTGTCGCGTACCCCTCGAGCTCCGCCTCGGTGAGGTGCGTCTTGGCGGATGCCGGACGCAGCCGGTCGGCGTGCTTCTTGGCCCGCAGGAACGCCGCGGTGAGCGGCTGACGACCGTCGCTGATGGTCGGGAAGGCGATGAGCTTCGCCACGTCGAGCTCGTAGTCGAGCCAGCGCGCGGTCACGGCATCGTGCTCGGCGAACAGCTTTTCCAGCTGCGGCTGGGTCGGGGAGGGCTTCGTCAGCGGCTTCGGCTCGGATGCCGAGGCGACCTGCTTCGGCGGGGTCGCCGCCTTGAGCGCCGCCTTCGCCTGGAGGATCTCGAGGCGCCGCTTGTGGCGCGAGCGCGCACCGAGCTCCCATCGCTTCCCGATACCGCCGGCGACCGCCATGATCGGGAAGATCAGCCACCAGTAGTCTCGCGCGAAACCCCAGAACTCGTTCACAGTGCAACCCTACGCACGGCGGTCGCGATCGCCGCGCGGATCGCGTTCGTCGCGGCGCCGATCGCGCGGCGTGCTGAGGCGTGCGATCGCCTCCGCGCCCTGCGCGAAGGCCTCCGCGCCGCGGGCGATCATCGCCTCCGTGAGGTTCTGCGCGATCTCCTGCGCCGACAGCATCCAGTCGGAGGGCTGCGCGGTGTCCGGGCCGGGCCCTGCGGGCGCGGACCCCTCGCGGCGGGCGCGTCGCCATGCCTCCGCCTCTGCCCTGTCGTACGCGTGTGCAAGGCGGGCGACGGCGTCGCGGTACGCCGTGAACTCTGCGGGGCTCATGGGTGCCGTCGCCGTGGCGGGCCGCAGCGCCCGCGTCGTGCGCAGCTGCGAGAGGAACGCCGCCGTCTCGGGCACCGTCGCATCGGCCATCGCGGGGAAGGCGATCGCCTTCGCGGCATCCGTCTCGTACTCCATCCAGCGCGCCGTGACGGCGTCGTCGGACGCCATCACGCGGGCGAGAGGCAGCTCCCTCGGATCGCTCGATCGGCCGGGAACCGCGGCGCGGTCGGCCGACAGCGCGGCGCGTCGGGCGCGCAGCGTCGCGGCTGCTGCCTTCCCATCGCGCTGCGAAAGGTCCACCGCCCGGCGAGCGCGGGCGACGTCGGCACCGTCGGCGCGGCCGGCGCTGCGCTCGGCGAGCGTGCGCGCGAGTTCCGCGCGGGCGACCCGCAGCGACATGCGGGTCGTGGCGACCTCGCGCTGGGCGGCGCGGACCGCCTCGCGCGACGCGTCGTAGGCGAGCCGACGGGCTCTGCCCGATCGCTGGCCACGCAGTCCGAACCACGCGAGGGCGCCCGCCCCGATCACCGCCGGCACGGTCCACCACCATGCGACGAGGTCGGGGACCAGCGTGGCATCCACATCGCCATGCTATCCAGCATGACTGAAAGCGCTCCGGGAGGGACGCTCAGCCGAAGATGAGGGCGAGGACGGTCGCGCCGCCGCCCACGAGAATGAGCGCGCCGATGACGACCCACGCGACGATGCGCGTGCGACGCGTGCGCGCCTCGTTCATGCCGACGTACTCATCCTTATCGCTCATGGCACCAGCCTAGGCCGTCACGCGACGGGCTCTGCGACCGTGGGGCCGAACACCGCGGGGAGGGTCGCCTGCGAGACCGCGCGCAACTCGGATGCCGAGACGGTGAACACGTCCTGCACTTCGAGCGCCGGGTCGTCGCCGTCGGCGGCGGAGTCGGTCACCCCGATGCGCAGCACGGGGTAGCCCCGTCCTTCGCAGAGGCCCCGGAACTTCACGTCCTCCTCGCGCGGCACCGACACGATGACACGGCCGGTCGACTCCGAGAAGAGCGCCGTCGCGGCATCCACCCCGTCGCGCTCCATGATCTCGCGCAGCCACACGCGGGCACCGACGCCGAAGCGCATGACCGCTTCGGCGAGAGCCTGTGCGAGACCGCCCGAGGACAGGTCGTGCGCCGACGAGACGAGCTCCTGCTGCGAGGTCGACCGCCGGCGGCCGACCGCCGAGGTGACCGTGGATCGTGCCCGCCCACGCCGAGCCGCTGAGCTCGGTCGAGGTGACGCCCAGCAGGTAGATGTTCTCGCCGGCATCCTGCCAGCCCGACGGGATGCGGCGCGCGACGTCGTCGATGATGCCGAGGACGCCCACGACCGGAGTCGGGAAGATCGGCACGTCGCCGGTCTGGTTGTAGAAGCTGACGTTGCCGCCCGTGACCGGCACACCGAGCGCGAGGCACGCGTCGGCGAGGCCGTCGACGGCCTGCCCGAACTGCCACATGACCTCGGGGTTCTCCGGGCTACCGAAGTTCAGGCAGTCGGTGACGGCGGTGGGCACGGCACCCGTCACGGCGACGTTGCGGTACGCCTCGGCGAGGGCGAGCTGGGCTCCCGCGTACGGGTCGAGCTGGCAGTAGCGGCCGTTGCAGTCCGTCGCGATCGCGAAGCCGAGGCCCGACTCCTCGTCGACGCGGATCATGCCGGCGTCGTCGGGGAAGCTCAGGGCGGTGTTCCCCATGACGTAGTAGTCGTACTGGTTCGTGACCCAGCTCGTGTCGGCGAGGTTGGGGCTCCCGAGCAGCTGCAGGAACTGCGCCTTCAGGGTGTCGGGGTCGACCGCACGGGGAAGGGCCGCCGCGGAGTCGAGCTGCAGGGCGTCGATCCAGGCCGGGTAGGCGACGGGGCGCTCGTACACCGGTCCGTCGACCGCGACCGTCGAAGGGTCGACGTCGACGATCTGCTCGCCGTGCCAGAAGATCTGCAGGCGCCCGTCGCCGGTCACCTCGCCGAGCACCGACGTCTCGACATCCCACTTGGCCGTCACCGCGAGGAAGGCATCCAGCTTCTCGGGCGCGACGATCGCCATCATGCGCTCCTGCGACTCGCTCATGAGGATTTCCTCGGGAGTGAGCGTGGGGTCGCGCAGCAGCACATTCTCGAGGTCGACGCGCATGCCCGAGCCGCCGTTCGCGGCCAGCTCGCTCGTCGCGCACGAGATGCCGGCGGCGCCGAGGTCCTGGATCGCCTCGACGAGCTCGCCCTGGTACAGCTCGAGGCAGCACTCGATGAGCACCTTCTCGGCGAACGGGTCGCCCACCTGCACGGCCGGGCGCTTCGTCGGGCCGCCGTCGGCGAACGTGTCGGAGGCCAGGATCGACGCACCGCCGATGCCGTCGCCGCCCGTCCGCGCCCCGAAGAGCACGACCTGATTGCCGGCGCCGGTCGCGTTGGCGAGCTTGATGTCCTCGTGGCGCATGACGCCGACCGCGAGGGCGTTCACGAGCGGGTTGCCCTGGTAGACCGCGTCGAAGACGGTCTCGCCGCCGATGTTCGGCAGGCCCAGGCAGTTCGCGTAGAAGCTGATGCCGCTCGTCACGCCGTGCACGACCCGCGGGGTGTCGGGGTGGTCGATCGCGCCGAAGCGGAGCTGGTCCATGACGGCGACGGGGCGGGCGCCCATCGAGATGATGTCGCGGACGATGCCGCCGACGCCGGTCGCGGCGCCCTGGAACGGCTCGATGTAGCTCGGGTGGTTGTGCGACTCGACCTTGAAGGTCACGGCCCAGCCCTCGCCCACGTCGACGACGCCCGCGTTCTGGCCCATGCCGACCATGAGGCGGGCCTTCATCTCCTCGGAGACCTTCTGCCCGAACCGGCGCAGGTAGATCTTGGACGACTTGTAGGAGCAGTGCTCGCTCCACATCACGGAGTACATGGCCAGCTCGCCCGAGGTGGGGCGGCGGCCGAGGATCGTCTTGATCTCGTCGTACTCGTCGGCCTTGAGTCCGAGCGCCGCGTAGGGCTGCTCCTTCTCGGGCGTCGCGAGGGCGTTCTGGACGGTGTCGGCGACAGGGGTGCTCACGCGGCTGAACTCCAAGACTCGGGTGCCGGGGACGGGTCTCAGTCTAGTTGGGGTCGTGTCGGTCCTGCTCCTCGGCCTGCTGATCTGCAGGAGCGGCCGTTGCAGGTGTGCCCTGGGGGCACCACGGTTCACTCCTGTCACACCCGATCCTGCGGTTCGGGGGCGAGGCCGGGCGCCGGGCACCGGGCGCCGGCCGGGCACGGGGTGCGTGGTCCGCGGGCGGGGCCCGGCGAGTGTCGGGTGTCGCGTGGGGAGCGATGTCGCGGGCGTGGTGTCGGGTCCGGCTCGTGGCCGCCCAATCTGCAGGAGCGAGCGCGACGGATGTGGCCCAGGAGGTGTCATGGCTCACTTCTGTCACACCTCATCCTGCAGTTTGGGGTGAGGCGGGTGCGTCGCCGGCCGTGGGGGCTCGCGAGCAGTGGGAGCGAGCGGGCGGCGGGCAGCGGGCAGCGAGGCGGCGCGCGGCCGGCAGTGGGGCAGCGAGGTGGCGCTCGGGGGTGGTCAGGCGGTGTGGCCGGGGGTCGGGTCCCAGTCGTCGTCGGGGTAGTCGATCACGCCGATGCCGATCGCCTCGTGGTTCGGCTCGGGGTCGGGGGCCTTCGGGGGCTTCGCGGCCTTCGGCTCTTCGCCAGGTTGCTTCTCGGTGCTCGGTTCCTCCAACTGCGTGGCGTCGGGCTCCTCGCCTGACGGCGTCGGCTGTGAGTCATCCGGGGCGGGGGTCTGGGCTGGCGACGGGGCGGGGGTCTGGTCGGTGTCGGACATGAGTCCTCCTTCATTCGGAGCAATCCTGCTCCGATCCGCGCGCCACCACAGGGGGGTCGACGGTGTCGGTGCCGGCACGTACGCTCTGCACATGACCGGCCTGACCCCCTACCTGAGCTTCGACGGCACCGCGCGCGAAGCGCTGGAGTTCTACCGCGCCGTGTTCGGCGGCGAACTCGTCCTCCACACCTTCGGGGACTTCGGCCGCGACGACGGCGGCCGCGACCGCATCGCGCACGGCATGCTGCAGGGCCCCGTGGAACTGTTCGCTTCGGACATCGGCCCGGGTGAGGACGTGCTGGCGCTGCGGGGCATCCTGTTCTCCCTGCTCGGCACCGCCGAGCCTGCCGAACTCGAGCGGTGGTTCGGTGCGCTCGCCGACGGCGGCGAGGTCGTCGATCCCCTCACCCTCAAGCCGTGGGGAGATCACGACGGACAGGTGCGCGACCGCTTCGGGGTGACGTGGCTCATCGGCTACCAGGGGTGACGCGGTGAGCGCCCACCGCGACACCCTTCGCGAGCGCGCGGAGGCACTCGACGCGCTGCTCGAACGCCTCGAGGCCGACGAGGCCGCGGTGCGCGCGGACCGCGCCGATCAGACCGCCGACGACGAGCACGACCCGGAGGGATCGACGCTCTCGGGCGAGTGGCAACGGATCGAGGCGCTCCGCCGCGCGGCCGCCGCCGAGCGCGCCGAGGTCGACAACGTGCTCGCGCGAGTGGATGCCGGGACGTACGGCGTGTGCGAGGTGTGCGGGCGCGACATCCCCGCCGGCAGGATCGAGGCCCGCCCCTTCGCGACGCGCTGCATCGACTGCGCGGACTGAGCCGCGCGCCGACTGGGCCACGCGAGCCGCCGGACTATCCCGGCCGCCCGAGTTCGACGCGTGGCCTCGACCGTTCGGGCTGATCAGGCGCGCCGGATCTTGATCAGGACGCCGGATCTTGATCAGGCGCGCCGGATCTTGATCAGGACGCCGGCGACGAGGAACACGACCGCAGCGGCCGGCTGGGCGAACGTCCACGCGGGGCCGTTGAACGGGAACGGGAACACGGGGTTCCAGATCACCGCGATCGCGGCGAACACCGGCATCCACCACCACTGCCGCGCCTGGAACGCGAACCACGCCACGATCACCGCGAGGATCGAGGTGACGTACAGCACGAGCATGAACCAGTCCCCGCCCATGAGCGCGGGTGCGAGGAACAGCACGGCGGCGGCGAGAAGGCCCGGCGCGAAGGCGTTGCGCTGGTAGAGGGACGCGGTCCGTTCTTTCGCCATCAGGACTCCCTCGCGGAGGAGTTCGGCGTCGGCGACGCACCCGTTGTCATACCGTCCACCGTACCCGCGCGGCGGTGTCGAGGTCGCCGGGACGCCCGCGGCGCGAGAGGCGGTCGGGGATGCCCGCGCGGGTCGCGCGCTGCAGGCGCGGACGGCGCCGGCGGGGCCGAGTAGGGACGCCTCACCTTGCTGGCGAGCACGATCGGATCGAGCGATGCTCGATGCATGAGGCTCGTACAGGCTCTGCGGCGCTACCCCGTCATCGTGATCACGCTCGTCATGATCGCGGTCGTCCTGACTCTCCACGCGGGAGGTCACGACGATGTCGCGCGGTGGATCGCGACCGTCTACGTCGGCGCGTTCGCGGCGTGGACGGTCGTCGGCATGATCCGGGACATCCTCCGCGGGCACGTCGGACTCGACATCCTCGCCGTCCTCGCCATGATCGCGACTCTCGCCGTCGGCGAGTACATCGCATCGCTCATCATCGTGCTGATGCTCGCGGGCGGCGAAGCGCTCGAGGACTACGCCGCCCACCGTGCGAAGCGCGACCTCACGGCGCTGCTCGACCGGTCGCCCCGCATCGCGCACGTCATCCGCGATCCGCAGGCATCCGGCTCCGATGAGGTGACGGATGCCTCGGTCGACGACGTCGCCGTGGGCGACGTGCTGCTCGTCCGGCCTGCCGAGATCGTCCCCGTCGACGGCATCCTGCTCTCCGACAGCGGCACGTTCGACGAGTCGTCGCTGACCGGTGAGAGTCTCCCCGTGTCACGCGATGCCGGGAGCGAGGTCATGTCGGGGGCGATCAACGGGACGCGCGCGGTGCGCATCCGGGCCCTGCGCCGTGGCGCCGACAGCCAGTATCAGCAGATCGTCGCGCTCGTGCGGACGGCGCAGGATTCCAAGGCGCCCGTCGTGCGGCTCGCCGACCGCTTCGCCGTTCCGTTCACGGCGATCTCCCTCGTGCTGGCCGGCACAGCGTGGGCGATCTCGGGGAACCCGACGCGCTTCGCGGAGGTGCTCGTGCTGGCGACGCCCTGTCCGCTCCTCATCGCCGCGCCCGTCGCATTCCTCGGCGGGCTGTCCCGCGCGGCCAAGGCGGGCGTGATCATGAAGGGCGGCGCGGTCATCGAGCAGCTCGCGCGCGTGCGCTCGGCCGCCTTCGACAAGACCGGCACGCTCACGGAGGGTCGTCCCGACCTCGTCGAGGTGCGGCCCGCGCCGGGGCACGATGCCGACGAGCTGCTCCGGCTCGCGGCGTCGGCGGAGCAGTACTCGTCGCATGTGCTGGCCGCAGGCATCCGACGTGCCGCGTCCGAGCGGGGTCTCGAGCTGCTCGGGTCGCAGGAGGCGAGCGAGGTCGCGACCAACGGCGTCACGGCGGTCATCGACGGCCGCACCGTCGTCGTCGGAAAGCCCGCGTACGTCGCGTCGCTCGCGCCGGATACGGAGCACGCCGCGCTCGCCGCCGGCGAGGTCGCCGCCTACGTCGCCATCGACGGGCGGTTCGCCGGAGTGCTGATCCTCGCCGACGACCCCCGACCGGAGTCGGCGGCGGTCGTCTCGTGGTTGCGCGCGAACGGCGTGGAGCGCATCGCGATGCTCACCGGCGACGCCGCCGCGACCGGCGAGGCGATCGCGCGCGAGGTCGGGATCACCGAAGTGCACGCCGAGATCCTCCCCGCGGACAAGGTCCAGCTCGCGGCGCAGCTACGTCCGCGCCCCGTCATGATGGTCGGCGACGGCGTCAACGATGCGCCCGTGCTGGCCGCGACCGACATCGGCGTCGCGATGGGCGCGAAGGGCGCAACGGCAGCGGGGGATGCCGCCGCCGTCGTCATCCTCGTCGACTCGCTTGCGAAGGTGGTCGACGCGGTCTCCATCAGCCGGCACACGCTCCGCGTCGCGCTCACGGCCATCTGGATCGGCATCGGGCTGAGTGTCGGCCTCATGGTCGTCGCGATGACGGGCGCGATCCCCGCGGTGGCGGGCGCCCTCACGCAGGAACTCGTCGATCTCGCGACGATCCTGTACGCGTTGCGTGCCCTCGGCGGCCGGCCCAGCGGGCTCACCGTCGCACCGGTGCCCCATGCCGCGTCGAACGTGGATGCCCGTTCGTTGACCTGAGCCGTGCGTGAGCCGCGGGTGTCGGGAATGCGGTGAGATGACACTGGATGTCACGTACAACGCGCGGCTTCGGGTGATCAGGGTCGACTTTGTCGTGACACTTTCCCGGAGCAATCTTGCTATCAGCGCCGATTGATGATCTCGGCGTGACCAGCAAGTCGCTGCTGTCGATCGCGCGGATCCGCGCTCGACTTCGTGCGCCTACTGCTGGATGACGCCGACCCGCACGCCAAGCAGGCGCCGAGACAGCACACCGATCAGCAGCACTGTGACGATCGGGGCGAGCACGATCATCACAATGTACAAAACGACGACTGAAACATTCATCCCGCTATCACCTCCCTGTGGAGTGGTCAGGTTCGCTGAGCAACGATGCGCAGGCGAACTGCCCCCACAAATCCGAGGATAAGAAACCCGGCGGCGACGAGCAGGGACCATCGCGTGCCGTCCGCGAATCCACGGGCGAGCGCGTCCACAGCAGCCTGCGTCTGATCACCGAAGGGGCCAGTAGCCCCTTGGGCTTGGAGCTGGGTGATCGTGGTGCCGGCCGACTGCCGCGTGGCGTCGGCGAGCTGATCCGCTTCCGTACCGGTGAAGCCGGCGTCGCTGAGTGCCGCGGGAAGTGTGAGAGCGAGCGCGACCGACAGTGCCGCGCCGGCGAATGCGGTCCCGAGCGCGGAGCCGACCTGCCGCACAGTGCTTTGCGTGGCCGAACCTTGTCCGGATGCGTCTACCGGCACGTCACGCAGCACGGTCCCGGTGAGCTGCGCGGACGCGAGACCGAGCCCTACCCCGTAGACGACGAGCGGCAGAGCGAGCAGCCAACCCGGAGTGGTGGAGCTGATGATCAGTGCGAGGACTACGATCCCGATCACTTCGAGGGCAAGGCCGAGCAGCACGGTTCCGGGGGAACCGAACCGCGCGGCGAGATGACGGGCGGATGCACCGGAGAGGAATGCTCCCACAGCCATCGCTGCGAGTACCAGGCCAGCGGTCATGACGCTGAGCCCGAGCGCGTTGATCAGGTACAGCGGGAGCACGAAAATGATCGCGAACTCTCCCACCGCGACCATCGCCGCGGTGAGGTTGCCCCAGGAGAAGGTGGGCAAGACGAAGAGGCCGAGATCCAGCAGCGCGGAACGCTGCACTTTTTCGCGGTGTCGTTCCCAGATCACGAACAGGGTCAGCGAAACGGCCGAAACGGCGAACGCGACAGGCACCGCCGAGACCGCCGCATCCGCCGGCCACACCCAGCCGAAGATCTGCAGCTCCCCCTTCGGTGTCCACCACCCAAGATCCGGGCCCTCGATGACGGCGAACACGAGCGTTCCGAATCCGATCGCCGAGAGTAGCGCTCCGTCGACGTCGGCGCCAGGGCGGTGCGACCCGGCACGAGTGGCGGGGACGGTCAGGATGCCGGCGACGAACACGAGCGCGCCGAGCGGTATGTTCACGAGGAAAATCCAGTGCCAGGACGCCCACTGCGTGAGCGCACCGCCGGCGAGGGGGCCAATCGCGGCCGCCCCGGAGATCACTGCGCCCCAGACGCCGAACGCTGCGGCGCGGTAGCGGCCGCGGAACACGGCGTTGACCGTCGACAATGTCGCGGGCATGATCAGAGCCGCGCCGACGGCCTGCACCGCGCGGGCCGCGATGAGGGGTCCGGACGCGGCGGCGGCGGCGGCGAGCAGACTGCCCAGCATGAACACGACGAGGCCGGCAAGGAACAGTCCTTTCCGACCCCATCGGTCGGCGAGTTTTCCGGTGGACAGCAGCAGGGCCGCGAGCACGACCGCGTAAAGGCTGTTCACCCACTGCGCATCGGTGAGATCCAGGTGCAGATCCGCGATGATGTTCGGCAGTGCCACACCGACGATCGTGCCGTCCAGCACGATCAGGCCGAGCCCGATCGACAGCACCGCCAACCCGACCCATTCGCGCCGGGTCGGCGGTGTGTCGATACGAGTGTCGGCAGCTGTCATGACGGGTCCACGACCGCCCGGTCGCCACTGGCGGTGTTCTGGGCACGGTCACGCGTGATGGCACGACCGAGCGCGAGGAACAGCAGCACCATGGCCGTGGTAAGGAGGATATGGCCGGTGCCGGCGATCCCGGCAATCATCTTGCTGGACTCCTGACCGACGACGGTGAGGCTGCCGTGCCAGATCAGCATCGCAGAGGTGAGGATCACGCCAGCGTTGTACAGCCAGAAGAACCAGCCGAACAGCTTGCTGCGCGAGAGGGTAAACACCTTCTCGAGGACGAGCACGATCAGCAGCACGATGAAGCCGAGGGTCAGCAGGTGCGTGTGGGCGAGGCCGAGCTGGGTGAACTGGCCCTCAGGGAAGTCGTTGAGCTTCGTGAACTCGCGGTAGAACAACCCGGAGAGCACCCCGATGATCATGTAAGCGAACGAAGCATAAAACAGGCGGCGCATGCGGATTCCTTTCAAGGTCACCCTCCACCCTCGCCGTCGTCAATCACCGCCGGATCGTCCAAAGGGTGGAGATCGTGACGATCACGCCGGGTCAGAGGATGCCAGTCTCCCGCGCGGTCGCAACGGCACGGGAGCGGCTGTCGACACCGAGCTTGTCGAACACATGCACCAGATGAGTTTTGACCGTCGCTTCGGTGACAAACAATGTTTTCGCGATCTCCCGGTTGGATGCCCCGCTTTCCAGCAGCCGTAGCACCTCGAGTTCACGTTCGGTGAGTTTCACACGTGGGGTGCGCATGACCTGCACCATGCGGGCGGTGAGCTCGGGCGACAGCACTACCCGCCCGGCTGCCGCGTCGCGGATCGCGGCGGTGATCTGTTCCGCGGGGGTGTCTTTCAGCAGGTAGCCGGCGGCGCCGGCCTCCACCGCGCCGAGGATCTCGGCATCCCGGTCGAAGGTGGTGAGGATTACGACGGCAGGAGGAGCGTTCAGGGCACGGAGCTGCCGGGTCGTCTCAACGCCGTCGATCCCTGCGCCTAAACGCAGGTCGCACAGCACGACGTCGGGATGCAGGTGCCGGGCCAGCGTGATCGCCTCTTCCCCGGTAGAGGCCTCACCGACCACGTCCACGTCTCCACCGGCGGGGAACAGGGAGCGCATGCCCGCCCGGACGATGGGATGGTCATCGACGAGCATCACGCGCAGGACGCTCATCATGCCTCTCTCGGCGCGGCGATCGGGAGGGACGCGGACAGGGCCGCCCCGTCGCCCGGGGCGCTTTCCACATCGAGGTCGCCGCCCAACTCCCGCAGCCGGGACCGCATCGCGCGCAGCCCATAGCCGGAGCCATCGGAACGAGCCGACGACCGGGCGTTCCATCCGGTGGCGTCAAATCCGGCGCCGTCGTCGACGATGTCCAGGCGGATGCTGTCGCCGGCATCCGCGAGGGTTACGACGACACGGGTCGCGTCGGCGTGGGCGCGGATGTTGGCCAGGGCCGACTGTGCTGTCCGCAGCAGCGCAACCTCCGCGCCCATCGAGACAGCCGGAAGGCCGTCATCGATATGCAGGTCGGTGCGGATGCCGGTCTCGTTTTGCAGCCTGGACAGCATTCTGCGTAGCGCGTCACCCAGAGCTGACCCCTCTAACTCGGCGGGGGTCATCGCGTTCACGATGCGGCGCGCGTCGACGAGGCCGTCGCGGGCGAGTTGATCGATCTGTCCCAGCGTGATCCCAACCTGATCGGGGGATGTCGTTTGCGCGGAGCGCGCCAAGATCCCGATCGACGACAGCGCTTGCGCGACCGTGTCGTGGATGTCCCGTGAGACACGGACTCGTTCGATCCCCGCCCCGGATTCCCGTTGTGTGCGGGCGAGTTCGTCCTGCAGCTGTGCCGTCTCCTCCTGTGCGGTGACCAGCGATGCGATCAGGCGTTTCCGCTCACGGCCGTCTCGGACCAGCTCGAGGTAGCCGCGGGCGATGCCGAACGCGAAAACACCACCCACGAGCGGGCCGATGACATTCGCAT
>Ga0209922_101532_pt1 | contig 22052 bp, 15 predicted proteins | sample ThiBiot_500_biof_FD_183946 | JGI IMG/M metagenome (GOLD analysis project Ga0209922, IMG submission 183946) | Wastewater bioreactor microbial communities from Cape Town, South Africa - Thiocy_expt_500_biof (SPAdes) | ecosystem: Engineered > Bioreactor > Thiocyanate-remediating > Anaerobic-Aerobic ...
TATCTTATGAATCTATCCATCGATACTATCAAATCTTTTCTATTGACTAGAAAGCGAACGAATAGTAAATGAATATTTATAGATGGGATATAAAGCAAATACAGTGTAGCTGATTTCGTTGTTTTTTTACAAGGTTCGAATAAATATGACGTTTTTTGTGATATCATCACCTTCGAAATTTGGAAAAAAACACATCAAAGTACTATCGAGATATGCTTTCGGCGAAAGTCTTGTATATGATTATATGACTATTTATTCTCGACTCAAGACATGTAAAACAACATTATTTTGTAAATACTAGATTCGAAAAAAGATCATTAAAATGGCAATGTGGCAACAAAACAATACTAATGTTCGAGAAATTGGCGCTACAGTTACAGTTCCAGAAAATGATGTTGCAAGGTGTATGTATTATTTGAGTTGTGTGACTGCAGTTATTGATTGTGATGATGATGATGATATGAGTGAATATACTGATTATCGAAACTATCGATATTTATCAGCCAATGATATTCAAATCGTTTACAGACTTTGTTTAAGTCTTAGTCCTGATAAATTTGATGATAAGGTGTTTTTTGAAAGTGATCGATTGTGCGGTTCATCGGCAAATAATTTCTTTGAAATTAGTCAAGTACAACACCGTCTCGGCGTTGTTGGATCGATTCTTATTGCTGGTCGACAACGACAAGTAACAAAAATTATGACATATAAAATGTCGTGGATGCAAAAGAATTATTATGGTCCAATGAATCGTCTTGCCGATCGTCTTAATCCTGAACGACAATTGTTACGTGCTTTACAACAAACAGATTGCAGAATCTCATAAAAATCCTTCGTTCTTTCATTTTAAATTTTATGTAAAAACATGTACTCTGGACAATATAACCCATATTTTTTTCATTTTTCAAAAAATAACAATTCTATTAGAGATAGACATAGTTTATGTCATGAACACCATTCAATTATCGTAAAAGCCAACTTGTCAAAGGTAGCAGAGGTAACGCTTTGCTCTTGTAAACATTTTACAGTTCTTCTATTTACTTTCCAACTTACCTACATACATTTCGCGTAAAAACATTCTGATAATCTTCTTCTTCATCTTCCTAGGAAGTAAGAATCCCTTCGTATAAAAACATCGTTTTGAGATTCAATGTTTCACAACAATTTATTTTTCTTAACTTCTGCATTATCCCATGGCACTTTCTTTCGGTCGACAAGAAATCGGTATCAAGAAAACAGGAGAGTCTACAACAGTGCCTGATAATGATATCGCAAGGCTTATGTACTACTTGAAATGTGTTTGTACAACAATCGATTGCAATAATGAACCAGAAATTCGACGTTTTACCAATTACTCAAATTGGTCTAGTTTATCGATTGACGAACAAAAACAATTAGTTATTCTCTGTTACACACTGAGTCCTGATGTGTTCGATGACAAAGTCTTTTTTCAAAGTGATGTTTTGTGTGGTAATTCGGGCAATGAGTTCTATGAGATTAGTCAAGTAAGAAATCAAATTCTGGCTGCACAATCCATTGTCATTGCTGGACAAACACGTCGAGTGAACAAAATCATGACGTACAAAATGTCATGGATGCGAAGAAATTATCTCGAACCAATGCAACGTCAAGCTCAACGTCTAGGAACGAAAAAGAAATCAAGCAGTTGTGTCATTTCGTAAAAACACTTTTTTTATACATTTCTATTCTATTTAGCCTTGAATAATTAATAAAGAGTGAAAACGATCATTTAACAATAGTCTCACGACATCTATGATACCCAATTTTCGAAATATCTCGTTAAATTCTATTAGTTTCTCAAGATTTTAATTCTTCGATTGAAAAAATACGAATTACTAATTATTATTAGATAATCTATTTCAATTGATTGACTCATTCGTTCAGCATATAGACAAAAGACAGAAAGAAAATGAATGAAGAACAGTAAATTTGAAACAAGTAATATGCGTGTTGAATAGTCATCCTCTCACATTGTTTACAAAATAAATTTGTAGTTTGAATTTTCATATGACAAACATATTTCTTTCAGATAAAACGAGAATGACAACGACAGTCCGAAGTAAAGAAAACGACTACGACTTTTCACTATTTAAAACTCCACTTCGAACGCCAGGTTTGTTTGGATGAATTTTCTCAACTGAATTCGATTCATTTTCGTCTCACTTCTAGTTCGTAACAGTCATCTATCGAATGTTAAACAACATGATCTAGGTTTTTACTCGAATAATGCTAAGCATATCAAATTTATTGGTTCAACAAACTTGTCTGAATCAATGACAACACCAATTCGTTTGAATAAACCGAAATTTTCAACTCCTGGATCTGTCCAACGCCGTCGTGCGTTAGGTCTTGTAAATTCGAATAGCAACCATATCCTTTGTGAACCATCAATCGATGATTTGTCAACGCAAAATCCGAAACAAGATGAATCTGTTATTCTTCAAGCTCCCGGTCCTTTACCAAATGATGATGACGACGATGATCTTCCGCCTTATCAATCAAATGAATTCAATTCCTATGAAAATACATTCGATGATCTCATTCCTCGTGACGAACGTGTTGAACATATGATCAATCAAAGTAACGGTATTAATATCCTGACATATTTCAGTGGATTTACCAATTCACTTCGTTGTCAATCGCCTGCGTGCTCTCGTATTGATATGTCAACGTTACTCGATATTCTCGATTGAGAAAATGCAACGGAATTGTCTTCAGTTTTTGTCCACGAATGTCTTCTTAGAACTCTTTTATTTCGAATCTCCAAATGAAATCTAGTTTTTCACGTGTGTTTGTGTTTATTTGTGTCTTCTGGTCAATTTGCCCATGTATGTGTGTTCTTTCTCTGTTTCTGCATAGCAGTGTGTTAAAAACAAAGACGAAAACTTTCTATGAATAAAAAAAACCAAATCAACTAATTAATTCTTCTTTCTTCTTCTTTTTATAGATAAATCTGTTTTTTTTGCTTCCTATTTTATTTTGTTGTTTCGGTTTTTGTTTTCCTACAATTTCTATGGCTAATTTACCACCATCAACGGGCGATCGAAATACGCAAACAATTGTTTGTTCATTTTGTGAAGATATTATTCTACGTCCACAGACAGCTACATTTACAAGTAAAAGTGTTTTATTACCACAAATGAAAGTCGACAAAACGAGCTCCGACAACAATAGGACCGAAAGCAATCATTTGTCGGTCAATGGCAGTGATCATCCATGTGATACATTGGAATCGTTTTGGCTCGTTTCGGATATGTTTACATTTGAGAATGTTGGCTTTTCGAATACAGTGAATAATCAAACAAAATATCTTGTTTGTGCGAATTGTGAACGTGGTCCCATTGGATTTTCGCCAATTAATCCAACAACGAAACAATTAGAAAAAGAATTTTATGTTGCAATCGATAGAATTAAATATAAATAATAGTTTTCATTTTGTTTTTCTTCTTCGTCTTCTTCTTCTTTTATTTTTTTCGTCGCAAATAAACAACAACAATATGAGGCAACGTATTTTCTTTCTTTTCCTATTTGTTTTTGTTTCGTTTTTCTTCTTCTTCATTCATTTTTCTCTCGTTTTTTTCTTGTTAATCAACCGAAATAAACAACAGCAAGAACAACAACAACAACAATAGATTCTTTTTGCAGATGGACGATATCAAATGGGATTTAAAATCTCATTATATGCTCGCTGTAACTGTTTGTAAATATGGTTGTGATTGTTGGACTCGAGTTGCAAATGATCTAGCTTTTTATATAAAAACAACGCCTGAAGTAAAATAATTCGAAACTACAAAAGAACAAATTGTTTTAGATTAGTTTCATCTTGCAGAATTGTAAACAACAATTTGATTATCTATGTCAAGAATATGGTCAAGATTGGTAGGAATCAAATCAACAAAAAAACAACAGAAAATAAATGTTCTGTTTTCAAAGGAAAAAACAAACAGACGAACCATTATATAATTACATTTTTTCTGTAGTCAAACGCACGTATTATCGTGATTTATCTGCAAAAATGACTGAATCACGCGAATTATTAATGGTTATGTATGATTTCATACGTTTATTTCGTTGTGGTAAAATTACTTCCAATGATATTAGTACCATTTTACAGGATGTTCGAAATAGGTACACATACGTAATTTTAGTTTGTCTTTTCTAATTTTATGGTTATTCTAGTGTTCCATCGGATAATAGTACTGAATATAGTGAACAACAGAAGAAAATCAAAATGCTGGAACGTTTAAAATATCATATGGTTCAACAAATGTCTCAATCATCGGATGTTCAAGTGAATTTTCGATTTCATAGAAACAAAAAACCGAGTCTTGTTCTCGCTATTTAGTCATCATCATCATCATCAACGTATCCCGTTGAATTGCTTCCTCCACCGCCACCATCTCTTCAGCAATCATTGCTCAATGATCGTCAAGTACCATCGATAACAAATCATTTGAAAATTAATGGCACGGAACTCTCATCATTTCCAACGAATCTACTTGTCGATGAACAAAATCAAATCAACGAAGTTGAACTCAGTTCCGATGATGAATCAGCATTTCTGTCCGATGAACAAGTCGAAACAACAATTTCATCGAACATTCCACCGTTAACCAATGAAACGACTGAAACTAGTCTCAGTAGTCCATCGACATTCGAAACACATGCTACATCGTCGAATGCTCCATTGGATAGCGATCGAATGGCATCGACAACGGACAATCATCAAGAAGATTCAATCGAAAGTCAGTCAACTGATACGACGCCGCGACGCATTTCAATTGATGATGATGAAGTTGCGCGAATGGATGCGGAACAAATAGCTGAAACGATTCCAACGGATATAACGAATGTTTCTTTAACAAATGATAATGCGATTTTTACTGTTGATGATTTCAATTTGGGTACTGAGCAACAGAAAATGTTAACAAGTCATCAACGAGATCATCATTTATCGGAAAATCAGGGTTTTGTTAAGACGAATAAAACTGAACGTCAAAATTCACGATTGAGATTGAATCATCGTTCGACATCGGTTAATTTTCGTAAAACAGTTAATTCAATTCTTTCGAATTTAAAAACTGCAAAGTAAACATCTATTGAACGAGAGAGAAAAAAGGCAAACTTTATTATCTTTGTTGTTTCTAAAAGATACGGTCCTGATTTTACCAAATCTCTCAAATCTTTCCGGTTATCCGAAGATTACTACGATCGTATTAAAATTCCGCTTGACATTCCTGAAATTCGTGAACGAATGATGAACGGTGATTATGATGAACACTTTCTTAATTTCGAACGTGACGTTCTCTTAATGCTCACGAATGCGTTGGTAAATTATGATCGTGAACATGATATTCATGGACATGCACGATACATGATTGATTATGCTATGGAATTGTTTACAGTAAAGATGTTTTTTTTTCAAAATAAACAGATTAATAGTGTTTTTTTTTCTTTTGATATTTGATTAGCCTGTAGAAGAAGCTCATAATCCGTGGCAAACTACTGTTCTAAATGATGGAAATGGTGATTTGTTGAGTATATGTCAAACTGATCAAGGAAATGATACAGATGATGATCTATTGAATACTCCAACGCCATCAATAGCATCGACATCATCATCATCAGTTCGTTTAGATTCATCAATGGCAAATCTTCGACGTTCACGTTTAACAAATCCTTATTCGATGTCAAAACGTCAACGTAAAACATTGCACTAACTAGTTCTTACTGTTCTGCTCTTCCAAATCTCTAGTCTTTCTTTTCAAACTTCTTTGTGTAGAAATTCTTTGTTTGTTTGTTTGTTTGTTTGTTTCGTTAAATCCTGCTTATATGTTCATTTGAAATGAGTGAAAATAAAGAAAGAAAATGAAAATTCTAGTCTGGTATAAGACAAGTTCGATCGGTATTTCCTCCATTGCTGTATTTCAAATGAACAAGAACCGCATTTGTTGCGGCTTGAGTTGTCGATCCATGATGATAACGTTGAGCTGAACTTTGTATATTTTGATATTGAACTAATTGAAAAAGTCGTTGCTGTTGTTGTTCGAAACGAGTTGAGTTTGGTGGCTGTTGAAGAGCTCGTTTTGACATCTGTACCGATGATTGTTCGTTATTATGATGCAAACGTTGCATGACATTTGATGAAACAACATGTGGATTATCGGATGGAGCAGGCAGACGTGGTGAAAATTTATTTGAAGTGTTGTTCGAAAGTGTCAAAACGACATCGAGTGTTTTACTTCGTTCGAACGATCGTAATGAATCTTCGTTTCTCTTACCGACGACAATCGGCAGAACAGAATTCGATGTTGATGCTGAAATTTGTCGAGATTCAAGATGTGGTACAAGAGAAAGTAAACGTGCTTGAGTTTGAGGATTTATGTCTGAACATAATGGTTTATGATGTGTTAGACGCTGATCGGACACAGCTGTTTGAGGTAATGAATTACCACCGATAAGTCTTCGTGTTGCGACTATCGAATGATCTGATGCTACATCAGATGTCGGCGGTGATGGCAATGAATGTGCGCTATGTTTTGATTCTAAATTCGGTTTTTCTAAATATAATTTCGGTTGAGTTAATTCTTGATGACTTCTTTTAATCATTGAATATTTTCTGATAAGTTCATTGATCATCGATGAATTCGATGGTAAACCTTTGGATTCATGTGCTGCATATGTTTGTTTAATATTAGCTAGTAAATTTTTCGAAGTCATCGGTACATTCGATGATGTTGCCGTTGTTTCGTCAGTGCTGTCCGTTGATTGAGATGCACGACGATGATGCGAACGTTTATAATTGCGTCGATAGTTTTTTATTGATGCAGTTCCATTTCTATCCGAACATGATTGTTCATCGCCTTGTTCGGATAAATAATCTTCGTAATGATAAACTCGAGGAACAAGAATTGTTTCGTCGTATGATCTATCGGGATTATATGCAGATAAAGTAGCGGATTGCTTGACTCGATTTGATTGAGAACTTTTTTGTAAGAGAAATTTCGGTGTTCGATGACCTTCTCGTTCATTTTCTAGTTCTGGTGATGCTATTCCACTTGCATTTACATCATCATCATCCATGCCAAGTTTTGGCAACCAGATTTCAACGGAACATTTTTGTTTCACATTTCCATTCGCTGATGATGTCTTCTCATATGTTACTCGATCTAATGGTATAACACCGGATTTTGGTTTGGATTTAATTCGTTTGTGTGACGATGATGCAGTACGTACAGCTGTTATTGTTTCTTTTGGATTGATCAGTGGATCATTCGAAACGAATTGTTGACTAGCTGATGTATTATTAGCGAGAGTAATTAAATATTTTTCAAGTTTAATTCTCACAGCAACCAAACGTTTGAATGTCGGTGAATTCGAACGTAAAATATCCGTTTTTGTTCGTGAGGATGTACTGATTTTTGAAATATCATTATTAACAATTTCATCGTTGCTCTTCGTCATGTTATTCTCATTCGAATTCATTTGATCAGTGGGATGGTTGTTTGCAAATCTTGCCATCACAAAATCAAGTGATGTTGAATCTTGTCATTTTTTTTGAAAATAAAGAAAAGAAAAACAGTTGAATATTATTTCTATTTTGACGTTAACAAACAAAAACTCAGATAGGGCGTTGAATTTATGTATACCTTTAAAACGTTTAATAAAGATTGCTGAATGAACTTGCCGTTCGAAGTTCTAATTTAACTACTGCTTCTTTTTGGTATGCGCATAAATATTTGAGTTTGTTCGAAATATTTCAGTAGATTTCAATGTAAATAAACTTTTCTTTTACCATTTTAATCGATCGTTTTTCTTCGTTTTTCTTTCTTTTGTTTTTTCTTTACATTATTTTTCATAGATGTCCACCTTTTTCTCTTCTCTTCTCTTCTTCTTTCCTTCTTTAGTAAAAAAATAAATAAAAAGAAAAAAAATGATTGACATTTTGATGTTTATTTCGAGGTTTCCTAATGGTACTGCATACAATTCAACAAGCCATAGAGATGTGAAATGTTATTGAAATCTTATGAGCAGAAAAAAACAAGATTTAATATCAAGGCAGAAAGAGAAAACGAGAGAGACAGTTGTTTTCACGATAGCTATTCAATGATCCTGAGTTAATCTTTATGTTGATCAGAAAATAAAATAAAACAGCAGAACAATTGTATAATATTGTCATTATCTGTGTCTCATTCTACTGTATGACGAAATGTCGATTTAAATATTTGAGATTCATCGCATATCCGTGTTCTAGTCGCTGGATATGTAGACGTGTGTGTATGTGCATATTCATTCAGTCTATTTGAATTCGTTTCGAATCAAATATAACAAAGAACGAGAAAAGAAAAAGAAAAAGGTCGATTGTAAACGAGATCGAATACATTTCGTTAGTACAATATCTATGAATGATGATATTGCATCGTTATTTTCAAATGATTAAATCAATTCTTATCTTATTTCTCTACTTTCAAATCGGATCTAGTTATCCGGATGGTGCACCCGAACGTGTGTGTAATTCCATGATGCCCTATCATGACGTTACACCTCAACAATGTCATTCGAAATACGTCATTCAATCGAATAAACCTGACTTTGAAACGAATGACATTATCCAAAGTACGAGTTGTTTTAGAAAGAAAAAAAAAGAAACTATTTTTTCTTTTGTTTTTATGCTAGTTGATGTTCGTGGTGTGAGCACGAATGATTATTTCAAAGGTATTCTCTTAGTTGCATTCAATGAAAATAATCGACAAATTGTCGGTAGTTGGTCGCTGAAGAATTCATCTGTGAAAACAATCTCGTGTAATGAAAAAGCAAATACAGCTGTAACACATACATCACCAGATGACAAATTTGCAATTCAAGCTTATTGGCACGCACCACCGGTCGTTGCCAACGAAAATATAGCTATCAAGTAAATAAGTTTTTGTTTGTTTTCGATTGTCGAAACAAATATCGGATGATCTAGGGCAACTATTGTTAAGTCTTATTCGGAAATTTATGTCGATTGTTTCAATATTACATTAAAAGCTAAAGTTAATACTGTAAAACAAATATCAACTAAAACTAATACCAATGTCACGTGGAGTTATGCGGAAAGTGCAGTAACTGTGACGATGTCGACAGCACAAGTGAATATTAACGAATGGAAATCGATTGGTTTTTCACTTGATCAACAAATGGTTTGTTTCAATCCAAAGGAATTTCTAGATTAAGATTCATTTTTTTTTCATAATCAGGGTGATGAATATGTATTCATCTGTCAAGTAACATCAACAGGTGATGCATCACTTCGACGAATGCATACAAAACTTGGCAAACAACCGTAAATTTGATCGAAAGAAGATTTTCTATTTTCTCATCGTTTTTTTTTCTATCTTCTAGACCATTGGCAACAAATGAAGAAGTCAATGTTATTAGTACATCGTATGAAAATGGAATTTTAACATGTAAATTTTCTTTCGAAATCACATCGGAACAAATCGATGACGAACCAATGCCGATTTCTATCGAAAAGAAATATTACTTAATTTTTGCTGGAGGATTATTAAACACTGAACGTAAACTTTTTTCTAATATAAAACCAAAATTTTGATTTTCTATATTTATTCATACAGAAGAACTTGTTAAACATACTGTTGTATTTGCCACATCAAAAACTTATCAATTACAAATACCACAAACTGTGAATCTTGATGAATCACTCATGAGTTCAACGACACCTAATTCGCTTCTAACAGCTACAACATCGACACAAATGAATGATATCGGTGTGAATATAACTTGGACATATTTAAACGAAATAACATACGTTAAAATGATTCTCAATAATCTACAAATGTCACAATGGTTTGCATTAGCCTTTTCTCTCGATGATTTAATGGTAAATTTGATTTGTATTTCGAAAAAGAAACGGATTTTTATTTCGACTAGGGAGAAGATCATGTTTTTATTTGTCAACGTTTAGTTGATGATACGATTTTATTACAACGTTTCATCAATCCAGGTGGTCATGCTCAATCAGTATTAGCAAATTCAACATCGAATCTCGGTGGAGTTTTTAATGCAACTCAACAAAAATATGAAAATGGAATAGTATATTGTGATTTTCAATTATCGAATTTCGATGATATCAAACGATCACGACGTCAAAATGCTATTCCTGAACTTTCACAAACTATCAACTATCTACCATTGATTGCATATGGAAATTCAGATAGTTCGAGTAGATTTTAATTGAATTTATTTTCTTAACTCTAAAACTCTTCATTTTTCTAGATAATAATCTTCTTCGACATTCGAGACTCGCTCGTACAGCTCTTTCACAAAATGTCTATCTTAATCGTAACGAAAAAATTCTCTACAATATCGCATCATCAACTTCGGACTCAATTGGCCTCATGAAAGCTCATGGCATTCTCATGATATTCGCATGGATTGTATGTGCTTCGACAGGTATTCTCGTTGCACGATATTTCAAACGTACATGGTCAAATCGAAAGATTTGTAATAAAGCTATTTGGTTTGCTATTCATCGTACTCTTATGGCATGTGTTGCCGTTCTAACTGTTATTTCATTTATCCTAATTCTCATTTATAAACAAGGTCAATGGGCATCGAAATTACATCAAGGTGAATATGCTCATTCTATCATTGGTATCATCGTTATAAGTTTCGCATTTATTCAACCATTTATTGCTCTATTTCGATGTAATCCTCAAGATCATTATCGATTTTTATTTAATTATCTTCATGCATTTCTTGGTTTTACAGCGTTTATCCTATCGATTGCAGCCATATTTCTAGCAATGTTCTTTCCACATTTTAACTTTCAATTGAATAAAGAATGGGCAATTTTAGTTTCATGGATTTGTTGGCTACCGATAATATTCATTATTTTTGAATTAATTGAAATCTATTTTCGAAAATATTCAACATCCAATTCTTTTCAAGCCAATGATCGAAATGGAAATCAACAAGTGAAAGATGAAACATTGGAAAATGAAAATACAATTAGAAAAGATCGAATTAAAGGTGTATTCTTATTACTTCATATAATTATTGCAGTCGGTCTAGCTTTGGCAATGATTATTCTTATCGGAGAAGCCAAATAATTCTGCTTTTTTTTTCTATCTGAACAATTTGAATTTTAAATAAAAGAAACAATTCTATATGCATGACTAGTTATCTCTCTTTCTTAATACCGCCAACATCCGTCTTGAAATTATATTTATTTAAAAATCTAAATAGTATCTATTTTATCTCTTAGTAGTATTGAATGTAGCAATTCAGTTTTTGAATTCTCACCGGAATACATTTATTTATTGAAAAAATGAATAGTTTGATAGATGTCGTCTGCGTACATACACATTTACTGGTATAAAGAAAGTGCATGAATCGAATATATTACAACATATAGACATGCCGCTAATCACTTTTTTTATTGGATGGAAGATAACTAACCAGAAAGAAAGCGTGAAGCTAGCTAACTATTACTATTGTTGTATGAAATGATTTTCCATTCGATAGTTTCATTCTGTTTGAACTCAAAGAGTTTTAACTACTACCGAACCTTTTATTTTGTAATACGTACAATTGGCGGACATTGTTTCAATATAATTTTCGTTTTAGATTATAAAAATGGTTGAGTCTCAAATTGAAAAAAAATATATAACGGTGGTATACAAGGGCAAGGAAACCGTTTTTCAAATTCTACGATCGAGTACTAATATTGGAATTGAAAATATAATCAAACTTCATTTCGGTTTCGGATTCGATACTAAATTTGGATTAAAAAATGCGAGGACAAATGTGGTCTTGACAACGATCGAGCCAAACGCATTTTAGGCCGAAAATGATTCAACGACAAAATACGAAGACATTTGCCCTGTTCAAGTACCTCGAATGGTTGGCTGGCATCAATGGAGGAAAGAAATTATTCTTTCTTTTTTGTGTAAGTACTCTTTGAATGCACAAAGCATTTATGCTGCGCGTCGCGAGTTTTCCTCTTTTTTTCTTCTTCTTTTTCTTTCTCGAATTCCGCACTTTACTTTGTTACCTACTGATCTCGAGAACTACAGGTCGAACAATTTTCGTTCAAAAGAGAAAATAAAAGTGTTGATGTTGAACTAGTGATATTCTTTTTCACTCCCCCCACTACGATCTTTCGCTATTCTAGGGGAAGCATAAATTCTTTCCCCTGTTTTACTAATATCCAAGATAATTAAAATGTCAGTTGTAACGAAGCTTAGGCAATGAAAATGCTCAAATAACTAAAGGTATAAACTTTTGGATAAGTGACAGGAATTAATGAGCCATAGAGAAGTAGAGAATCCGTTTTCGTATGAACCGTTTCAACTCAATAGAAAGCTTTGATTGCATAACCACCGCATTTCACACCTGACCTCGTCTCATGTGTCATCTAGTTTAGATTGCTCTTTATGAAAAAATCATTATTCTTATTTGAATTTTCTTTTTTTTCAGTATTTACTGCAGATTTCTGTATCAACGTGTTGGCTGGAGTTGTTGCATCAACCATTTTTATACATAACAACGATTTGCTACTCAATAGAACAATTCTATGCACTGCTCTTTGTCTGATATTAGAAGTTATTAATGTAAAACTCGTGAAACGTTTTGTTAGCCGAAGTGTCGAAGAATTTCTGAACGATCCTCGACCAGCACCTCCAATGCCAACAGGTGCTCGTCCCTAGTGCGTTGTTCTTATTACTACTGTTGTTTTACATACTGACGTAGACATTTTATATTCCGACAAAATAAATTGTTTTATTTTATTATTTTAATTATTTTCTGTTAGGGACTGTTATGCATCTTTAACCCTTTCAGTCCGGCTACCAGAAGAGAGAAAGAAAAAAATTTTCTTTTTGTATGTTCGTTGTTTTCTATCTATGGACACTACAGAAATTTACTTATAAGTCCAAAAACCTGGTTCTGAATAGAGTTTGACCATGTTGCCGTTTGGCAACACACGGCCACAATGGTACAAAAAACTGAAAAAGGTTTATCTGCTTTTTCTATTGAAATTCGATAATTCCTGGTCAATTATGTTCCGATTAGTCAAACAAAAGATTTCCTTTTAGTTTGGGACATTTTATGCAACTTGAAAATGTCATATATTTCAAAAACACTTCTGTTTCCGTGTCAACAGTGAAAATTTTACCTAAATTTCACACATAAATTAAGGAAATCCTTGAAATTCTAGTTATACTGACATCATTCTATAATAGTTTCAGTGCAAACATTATGGTACAATGTGAATGTTGTTGAAACTATAGTGGTTTTTGGAAATTATATATGGAAAGAAGGCGAATTTTGCATTATCCACAGAGAAATAGGAGTGTTTTTGAAATATATCATATTTTCAAGCCGCATGAAATGTCCCAAACTAAAAAGGAAGCGTGTTTTTAGCTAATCTGAGCAAGATTAACCGCAAATTATTGGATTTCAACAGAAAACGGAGGTCGAATTTTTTCAATTTTTTGTACCATTGCGACCGGATGTTGCCAAATGGCAACATGCTTGTTTTTAATTGTTCAGAATCATGGAATAATATTAGCAGACAGGGCAATGAATAGCGGCTTCATGAGGAAAAATCAAGCACTAACTTTCTGGAGCGCTAAACGTGTCATTCCAGTATAACAGCCTTTCTACGATTTTGATGAATTGATGTTGTTGTTGTTGTTGACGAATTTCGTCAATTTAAGCAATTAATAATAATCAATTTGATGATGTTGATAATTCAAGCTCTGGTTTAAATAAATTTTCATATAAAAGCCTGAAAATCTTGCTCAACATCAACAAAAACGAGATCATTAATTATTAATTAAATCCTAAAATTATTAATTAATTATTGATTATATTGAAAATCATTATACTGTCATATAAATATTTCCAGTTTATAGCTTTGGCAGTGCTTATTCTTATCGGAGAAGCCAAATAATTCTTCTTTTGTTCCATCTGAACAATTTGAATTTTAAATAAAAGAAACAATTCTATATGCATAACTAGTTATCTCTCTTTCTTAATACCGCCAACATCCGTCTTGAAATTATATTTATTTAAAAATCTAAATAGTATCTATTTTATCTCTTAGTACTATTGAATGTAGCAATTCGGTTTTTGAATTCTCACCGGAATACATTTATTTATTGAAAAAATGAATAGTTTGATAGATGTCGTCTGCGTACATACACATTTACTGGTATTAAAGAAAGTGCATGAATCGAATATTACAACATATAGACATGTCGCTAATCACTTTTTTTTACTGGATGGAAGATAACTAACCAGAAAGAAAGCGTGAAGCTAGCTAACTATTACTATTGTTGTATGAAATGATTTTCCATTCGATAGTTTCATTCTGTTTGAACTCAAAGAGTTTTAACTACTACCGAACCTTTTATTTTGTAATACGTACAATTGGCGGACATTGTTTCAATATAATTTTCGTTTTAGATTATAAAAATGGTTGAGTCTCAAATTGAAAAAAAATATATAACGGTGGTATACAAGGGCAAGGAAACCGTTTTTCAAATTCTACGATCGAGTACTAATATTGGAATTGAAAATATAATCAAACTTCATTTCGGTTTCGGATTCGATACTAAATTTGGATTAAAAAATGCGAGGACAAATGTGGTCTTGACAACGATCGAGCCAAACGCATTTTAGGCCGAAAATGATTCAACGACAAAATACGAAGACATTTGCCCTGTTCAAGTACCTCGAATGGTTGGCTGGCATCAATGGAGGAAAGAAATTATTCTTTCTTTTTTGTGTAAGTACTCTTTGAATGCACAAAGCATTTATGCTGCGCGTCGCGAGTTTTCCTCTTTTTTTCTTCTTCTTTTTCTTTCTCGAATTCCGCACTTTACTTTGTTACCTACTGATCTCGAGAACTACAGGTCGAACAATTTTCGTTCAAAAGAGAAAATAAAAGTGTTGATGTTGAACTAGTGATATTCTTTTTCACTCCCCCCACTACGATCTTTCGCTATTCTAGGGGAAGCATAAATTCTTTCCCCTGTTTTACTAATATCCAAGATAATTAAAATGTCAGTTGTAACGAAGCTTAGGCAATGAAAATGCTCAAATAACTAAAGGTATAAACTTTTGGATAAGTGACAGGAATTAATGAGCCATAGAGAAGTAGAGAATCCGTTTTCGTATGAACCGTTTCAACTCAATAGAAAGCTTTGATTGCATAACCACCGCATTTCACACCTGACCTCGTCTCATGTGTCATCTAGTTTAGATTGCTCTTTATGAAAAAATCATTATTCTTATTTGAATTTTCTTTTTTTTCAGTATTTACTGCAGATTTCTGTATCAACGTGTTGGCTGGAGTTGTTGCATCAACCATTTTTATACATAACAACGATTTGCTACTCAATAGAACAATTCTATGCACTGCTCTTTGTCTGATATTAGAAGTTATTAATGTAAAACTCGTGAAACGTTTTGTTAGCCGAAGTGTCGAAGAATTTCTGAACGATCCTCGACCAGCACCTCCAATGCCAACAGGTGCTCGTCCCTAGTGCGTTGTTCTTATTACTACTGTTGTTTTACATACTGACGTAGACATTTTATATTCCGACAAAATAAATTGTTTTATTTTATTATTTTAATTATTTTCTGTTAGGGACTGTTATGCATCTTTAACCCTTTCAGTCCGGCTACCAGAAGAGAGAAAGAAAAAAATTTTCTTTTTGTATGTTCGTTGTTTTCTATCTATGGACACTACAGAAATTTACTTATAAGTCCAAAAACCTGGTTCTGAATAGAGTTTGACCATGTTGCCGTTTGGCAACACACGGCCACAATGGTACAAAAAACTGAAAAAGGTTTATCTGCTTTTTCTATTGAAATTCGATAATTCCTGGTCAATTATGTTCCGATTAGTCAAACAAAAGATTTCCTTTTAGTTTGGGACATTTTATGCAACTTGAAAATGTCATATATTTCAAAAACACTTCTGTTTCCGTGTCAACAGTGAAAATTTTACCTAAATTTCACACATAAATTAAGGAAATCCTTGAAATTCTAGTTATACTGACATCATTCTATAATAGTTTCAGTGCAAACATTATGGTACAATGTGAATGTTGTTGAAACTATAGTGGTTTTTGGAAATTATATATGGAAAGAAGGCGAATTTTGCATTATCCACAGAGAAATAGGAGTGTTTTTGAAATATATCATATTTTCAAGCCGCATGAAATGTCCCAAACTAAAAAGGAAGCGTGTTTTTAGCTAATCTGAGCAAGATTAACCGCAAATTATTGGATTTCAACAGAAAACGGAGGTCGAATTTTTTCAATTTTTTGTACCATTGCGACCGGATGTTGCCAAATGGCAACATGCTTGTTTTTAATTGTTCAGAATCATGGAATAATATTAGCAGACAGGGCAATGAATAGCGGCTTCATGAGGAAAAATCAAGCACTAACTTTCTGGAGCGCTAAACGTGTCATTCCAGTATAACAGCCTTTCTACGATTTTGATGAATTGATGTTGTTGTTGTTGTTGACGAATTTCGTCAATTTAAGCAATTAATAATAATCAATTTGATGATGTTGATAATTCAAGCTCTGGTTTAAATAAATTTTCATATAAAAGCCTGAAAATCTTGCTCAACATCAACAAAAACGAGATCATTAATTATTAATTAAATCCTAAAATTATTAATTAATTATTGATTATATTGAAAATCATTATACTGTCATATAAATATTTCCAGTTTATAGCTTTGGCAGTGCTTATTCTTATCGGAGAAGCCAAATAATTCTTCTTTTGTTCCATCTGAACAATTTGAATTTTAAATAAAAGAAACAATTCTATATGCATAACTAGTTATCTCTCTTTCTTAATACCGCCAACATCCGTCTTGAAATTATATTTATTTAAAAATCTAAATAGTATCTATTTTATCTCTTAGTACTATTGAATGTAGCAATTCGGTTTTTGAATTCTCACCGGAATACATTTATTTATTGAAAAAATGAATAGTTTGATAGATGTCGTCTGCGTACATACACATTTACTGGTATTAAAGAAAGTGCATGAATCGAATATTACAACATATAGACATGTCGCTAATCACTTTTTTTTATTGGATGGAAGATAACTAACCAGAAAGAAAGCGTGAAGCTAGCTAACTAACTATTACTATTGTTGTATGAAATGATTTTCCATTCGATAGTTTCATTCTATTTGAAGTCAAAGAGTTTTAACTACTACCGAACCTTCTATTTTGTAATACGTACAATTGGCGGACATTGTTTCAATATAATTTTCGTTTGAGATTATAAAAATGGTTGAGTCTCAAATTGAAAAAAAATATATAACGGTGGTATACAAGGGCAAGGAAACCGTTTTTCAAATTCTACGAACAAGTACTAGTGCTGACATTCGACGAGCAATCGAATGTGCGTTTAATTTCGAAGAATCTGCTCGATATTACCTGAAAAATATTAATACAGATGTTATCTTGACATCAAATGATGCAATTGCGTTTTGGTTTGAAACTGATCCGACGATAAAATATCAAATCGTTCGTTCTGGTGAACAATTTGGAGCTTCTTCGCGTCGTCGATGGTGGGAAGGATGGTGGAACGCTCTAAAATTAAGTGAGGCTAGAAAAAGTCAATGTCATACTTTAGAAAATTTTAAAAATAAAAAAGTGTTTAATTTAACTGTTGCTTATTTTTCACTATTTTATAGATTCACCAACTGCTGAAAAAGATAAAAACAACTAATCACAAAAACATCAGTCATGGATATTATTAACCAAAAGTTATATATGAATGGTTTGTTCGTATCAATGTACTAATTTCTTGGTTGTTTATCCCGTTATCATGTTTTTCTGGACTGTATATATTGTATTATGTAATATTATTCTTTTTTTCGAATATACATGAAATAATCAAATTGAACAATTTTTGTTTCAACTTGTCTACATACATATCGAATTAAAAACTTGAATAAAAATTCAAATATCTAGACTGTAAATACACGATTCCAAAGTGAGAGTAAAGGTGGACATGATCACAAAATGTCTATCTTAATCGTAACGAAAAAATTCTCTACAATATCGCATTTTCAACATCGGATTCAACTGGCCTAATGAAAGCTCATGGTATTCTCATGATATTCGCATGAATTGTATGTGCTTCGACAGGTATTCTCATCGCACGATATTTCAAACGTACTTGGTCAAATCGAAAGATTTGTAATAAAGCTATTTGGTTTGCTATTCATCGTACTCTTATGGCATGTGTTGCCGTTCTAACTGTTGTTTCATTTATCCTAATTCTCATTTATAAACAAGGTCAATGGGCATCGAAATTACATCAAGGTGAATATGCTCATTCTATCATTGGTATCATCGTTATAAGTTTCGCATTCGTTCAACCATTTATTGCTCTATTTCGATGTAATCCTCAAGATCATTATCGATTTTTATTTAATTATCTTCATGCATTTCTTGGTTTTACAGCGTTTATCCTATCGATTGCAGCTATATTTCTAGCAATGTTCTTTCCACATTTTAACTTTCAATTGAATAAAGAATGGGCAATTTTAGTTTCATGGATTTGTTGGTTATCGATAATATTCATTATTTTTGAATTAATCGAAATCTATTTTCGAAAATATTCAACATCAAATTCTTTTCAAGTCAATGATCGAAATGGAAATCAACAAGTGAAAGATGAAACATTGGAAAATGAAAATACAATTAGAAAAGATCGAATTAAAGGTGTATTCTTATTACTTCATATAATTATTGCAGTCGGTCTAGCTTTGGCAATGATTATTCTTATCGGAGAAGCCAAATAATTCTGCTTTTTTTTTCTATCTGAACAATTTGAATTTTAAATAAAAGAAACAATTCTATATGCATGACTAGTTATCTCTCTTTCTTAATACCGCCAACATCCGTCTTGAAATTATATTTATTTAAAAATCTAAATAGTATCTATTTTATCTCTTAGTAGTATTGAATGTAGCAATTCAGTTTTTGAATTCTCACCGGAATACATTTATTTATTGAAAAAATGAATAGTTTGATAGATGTCGTCTGCGTACATACACATTTACTGGTATAAAGAAAGTGCATGAATCGAATATATTACAACATATAGACATGCCGCTAATCACTTTTTTTATTGGATGGAAGATAACTAACCAGAAAGAAAGCGTGAAGCTAGCTAACTATTACTATTGTTGTATGAAATGATTTTCCATTCGATAGTTTCATTCTGTTTGAACTCAAAGAGTTTTAACTACTACCGAACCTTTTATTTTGTAATACGTACAATTGGCGGACATTGTTTCAATATAATTTTCGTTTTAGATTATAAAAATGGTTGAGTCTCAAATTGAAAAAAAATATATAACGGTGGTATACAAGGGCAAGGAAACCGTTTTTCAAATTCTACGATCGAGTACTAATATTGGAATTGAAAATATAATCAAACTTCATTTCGGTTTCGGATTCGATACTAAATTTGGATTAAAAAATGCGAGGACAAATGTGGTCTTGACAACGATCGAGCCAAACGCATTTTAGGCCGAAAATGATTCAACGACAAAATACGAAGACATTTGCCCTGTTCAAGTACCTCGAATGGTTGGCTGGCATCAATGGAGGAAAGAAATTATTCTTTCTTTTTTGTGTAAGTACTCTTTGAATGCACAAAGCATTTATGCTGCGCGTCGCGAGTTTTCCTCTTTTTTTCTTCTTCTTTTTCTTTCTCGAATTCCGCACTTTACTTTGTTACCTACTGATCTCGAGAACTACAGGTCGAACAATTTTCGTTCAAAAGAGAAAATAAAAGTGTTGATGTTGAACTAGTGATATTCTTTTTCACTCCCCCCACTACGATCTTTCGCTATTCTAGGGGAAGCATAAATTCTTTCCCCTGTTTTACTAATATCCAAGATAATTAAAATGTCAGTTGTAACGAAGCTTAGGCAATGAAAATGCTCAAATAACTAAAGGTATAAACTTTTGGATAAGTGACAGGAATTAATGAGCCATAGAGAAGTAGAGAATCCGTTTTCGTATGAACCGTTTCAACTCAATAGAAAGCTTTGATTGCATAACCACCGCATTTCACACCTGACCTCGTCTCATGTGTCATCTAGTTTAGATTGCTCTTTATGAAAAAATCATTATTCTTATTTGAATTTTCTTTTTTTTCAGTATTTACTGCAGATTTCTGTATCAACGTGTTGGCTGGAGTTGTTGCATCAACCATTTTTATACATAACAACGATTTGCTACTCAATAGAACAATTCTATGCACTGCTCTTTGTCTGATATTAGAAGTTATTAATGTAAAACTCGTGAAACGTTTTGTTAGCCGAAGTGTCGAAGAATTTCTGAACGATCCTCGACCAGCACCTCCAATGCCAACAGGTGCTCGTCCCTAGTGCGTTGTTCTTATTACTACTGTTGTTTTACATACTGACGTAGACATTTTATATTCCGACAAAATAAATTGTTTTATTTTATTATTTTAATTATTTTCTGTTAGGGACTGTTATGCATCTTTAACCCTTTCAGTCCGGCTACCAGAAGAGAGAAAGAAAAAAATTTTCTTTTTGTATGTTCGTTGTTTTCTATCTATGGACACTACAGAAATTTACTTATAAGTCCAAAAACCTGGTTCTGAATAGAGTTTGACCATGTTGCCGTTTGGCAACACACGGCCACAATGGTACAAAAAACTGAAAAAGGTTTATCTGCTTTTTCTATTGAAATTCGATAATTCCTGGTCAATTATGTTCCGATTAGTCAAACAAAAGATTTCCTTTTAGTTTGGGACATTTTATGCAACTTGAAAATGTCATATATTTCAAAAACACTTCTGTTTCCGTGTCAACAGTGAAAATTTTACCTAAATTTCACACATAAATTAAGGAAATCCTTGAAATTCTAGTTATACTGACATCATTCTATAATAGTTTCAGTGCAAACATTATGGTACAATGTGAATGTTGTTGAAACTATAGTGGTTTTTGGAAATTATATATGGAAAGAAGGCGAATTTTGCATTATCCACAGAGAAATAGGAGTGTTTTTGAAATATATCATATTTTCAAGCCGCATGAAATGTCCCAAACTAAAAAGGAAGCGTGTTTTTAGCTAATCTGAGCAAGATTAACCGCAAATTATTGGATTTCAACAGAAAACGGAGGTCGAATTTTTTCAATTTTTTGTACCATTGCGACCGGATGTTGCCAAATGGCAACATGCTTGTTTTTAATTGTTCAGAATCATGGAATAATATTAGCAGACAGGGCAATGAATAGCGGCTTCATGAGGAAAAATCAAGCACTAACTTTCTGGAGCGCTAAACGTGTCATTCCAGTATAACAGCCTTTCTACGATTTTGATGAATTGATGTTGTTGTTGTTGTTGACGAATTTCGTCAATTTAAGCAATTAATAATAATCAATTTGATGATGTTGATAATTCAAGCTCTGGTTTAAATAAATTTTCATATAAAAGCCTGAAAATCTTGCTCAACATCAACAAAAACGAGATCATTAATTATTAATTAAATCCTAAAATTATTAATTAATTATTGATTATATTGAAAATCATTATACTGTCATATAAATATTTCCAGTTTATAGCTTTGGCAGTGCTTATTCTTATCGGAGAAGCCAAATAATTCTTCTTTTGTTCCATCTGAACAATTTGAATTTTAAATAAAAGAAACAATTCTATATGCATAACTAGTTATCTCTCTTTCTTAATACCGCCAACATCCGTCTTGAAATTATATTTATTTAAAAATCTAAATAGTATCTATTTTATCTCTTAGTACTATTGAATGTAGCAATTCGGTTTTTGAATTCTCACCGGAATACATTTATTTATTGAAAAAATGAATAGTTTGATAGATGTCGTCTGCGTACATACACATTTACTGGTATTAAAGAAAGTGCATGAATCGAATATTACAACATATAGACATGTCGCTAATCACTTTTTTTTA
>Ga0209922_101538_pt1 | contig 21996 bp, 19 predicted proteins | sample ThiBiot_500_biof_FD_183946 | JGI IMG/M metagenome (GOLD analysis project Ga0209922, IMG submission 183946) | Wastewater bioreactor microbial communities from Cape Town, South Africa - Thiocy_expt_500_biof (SPAdes) | ecosystem: Engineered > Bioreactor > Thiocyanate-remediating > Anaerobic-Aerobic ...
AAATAGTTTAGTCGAAAGAAAAAAGCGAATGTATGTATGTATGTTTTGATATTATTATACTGATAAGAAATTGTTTCTTTTTCCTTCTTACCCTTGAATTATATATACAGCAGTAACTCGCACGTTTTTAAAGCGAACAAAACGCGAATGTAGGCGACATTCTCTGTGTATTTGAAAAAAAAATGAATCACTATTGGTGAGTGTTCGCTGCCAGAGGACATCGCCGATGAGTAAAAAAATAAACATCACGCTCGGTCGCTCTCACTCTGCCTCTTTGGTTTTTTGTTTATTATCATTTATAAAATAAAAAATAAATAAAAAAAAGAGAATAACAACAACAACAACAAAATTCTGACTATATCTTTGGTCATCACGGTTTTTCTTTCGAAATAAAAATAAAAATATAAGAAGAAGACAATATTTAAAAAAATAGAAGAAAGATAATCTCATATTTATCTGCTTCTTATCGAGTAAAATTCAGTAAGAGCATCGTAGAAAACTTCGTCGTCGTTTGTTATCGATCGTTTCGTTCTTGTTTTTGATCTCACGATATTAATAACATGATATACACGAGCTTTCAATGTATAACAAGCTCCATTCGATGAATAATATTTATACAAACAATGTGAAAAAGTTCGAACAGCTTTTTCAATTGAACGATTGGTTAACGGTTCGAAAAGAATCGATAATAAATAGAATATTTGATAGATTTTCGATATTAAATTCATAAAACGTGCAAGTGCAAGATGTAGCGCTGAGAATATTGAACGAATCATCTGTATCCAACCATTAATGATACGTATAATACGAATAATCCGTTCGATAAATAGAAGAAATTTTCGTAGAAATCTATCGATAATTAAAAATAAACGAACGATTAATGATATAGTTAAACATAGAGAACGATATGTTCGATAAAGACGATGAAATATTGTTTTCGAATGATGTCGATGATCATGAGACCAGAATTTGATTTTGAAACGATGTCTAATTGAATGAATTGAAATTAGAAATTCAAATAGAATTTATCTTACGATCGGAATCGTGTTAATAATGACTGACGTTCGAATGGTTTATAACGATATTGTTTTTTTCTTCGTGATTTAAATAAAACCATATCATTTCGTTTTCATTATCATCGTCATATGTAAAAGTAAAGTATGCGAGAGAAAAGAAAAAATATGTGTATATATATATATATATATTTATTTCTAGTTACCACTAATAGGTGCGTATGTGTCCCCGAAAAATAATTATTGGAGTGTATCGATCAAATATTTGCAATGTGGGACAACGAAATGAAATCTTTCTTTTGTTATTTTTTAAAAGCCTATTACGAAATCGATATTGATGAAAAGAAAAAGATAGTAATCAAGTTGTTGACAAACGAATCCTATGACAGACAATTCTCTTTTGTATATATGTATTATACTGAGAAAGAAGAAGAACAATAGCAGGTGACATGTTAGCTAACCTCGTCCTCGATCATGAACATCGATCGAAAAAATAGAGGCGCTTGAATCGATTTAACAATATGTTTGTTCTTTTGTTTTCTATATTTATTTCGGATGTTTTTTCTTTTTTTTTTCTTCTTTTCGTTAATAAATTCTTGTTAACAAAAACGAGTAAATTTTTTTTGTGCGAATGAAAAGACAAAACTCAACAAAAATTGAATATTTGCTATGTTGGTTTATGATGTGGCAATAGCAGTTGATTGTTCGCCGGGAACGGTTCGAATAATATCCGAATCACCTGGATCGGTGATGGCTAAGATACCAACACGATAGTATTTACCACAGGCTGTACCTAATTCAATGTTATTTCCGCCATAATGATGGACACCAGTTTTAGCTAACATAGCGTAATATTCGACTTCACTTTTTCTGTAAACGAGAAAATGATGAGCATAGTGAAGAGGAACGAGAAAGTTGTTTACCTGATTTGTGGTGTATTTGCTGAAACAAGAATTAATTTCGCTTGTCCATTACGTAAAGCTTTCAATGTTTGACGATAGCCAAGAACGTATTTTCCGGATTTCATCACAAGTTGAAGACGTTGATTAATTGTCTCAGCTTGTTTTTTCTAATTTACAAAACAAAAAGAAAAGTCGATCGGATTTGGATCGAACAAATCGATTGACATACTCCGGCGACTTTTTTTGGTGGTGCCATTGTGTCAACAAGATAAATCTGAAGAAAATAAGAAAAAGAACGACAGTGTTTCGATTTGATTTTATGGAAAAGATTTCGAAAATGATAAACAAAATCCATCGGAATCGGTATTTTCATGTCAAGATTTTGATTCGATAAAACAATCGAATAGGTTGAGACCTCCTTCAGTCGTTTTCTTCATCGAAACGAGCGCTACGATCAACAAAAAACCTTCTCATTCACACGACAACCAGAGACATCTACGGATAAAATTCTTGTTTTTTAAACTAGAATTATTTTTGTGAATAAATAATCCATATTCAAATGTAAATCAATGGAAATTCGACGAGAAAAGATGTTCAATGAAATATGATTGGTTTTCTACGGTTTGACTTTATCTTTATCACGGTCAATCAAGGCAACAGGAGATGGAAAAGAAAAAGAAATTGACATATATGAACGCATTTATCCAATAGGATAAAGAGCTTGTTGAGATAAATAATGGATTGAATCAAATAAACAAATATGATCATTGACAGAATGAACACAAAAGGCACGAGCAAAACGTTCGGACATTGTCGATTATAATGACAAGTGAAAATAATTATCAATCGAAAAATTCTCCGACAAATGTCGACGTTCCAGGACAAATGCGTGGTTGGTTTAAACTCATCGAAACTATTCGTAGTACCGATCCACCGATAAGTTCATCGAATGATTATCAATCCCCTTCTCCCGAACCACCACCACCACCACCCAAACGTCGTTCGAATCGACATAAAAAAATCACAATTCGTAAGTCAACAAAATCCAAAGAATCTCTCTCGGACATCGACTCAAAACGTTCGTCAATCGATCTATTGAGCTCAGTTCCATTTGCAACTGAGCTCGACTCATTGCCCGGCAATTCAATCGATGAAATTCGTGATCACCGGTTTGTCGATTACACGGATTTCAATACTCTTGCCACGCACTTTCAATCCTGTTTGCATATCGACAAAAAATCGACTGCAAACATTCATTTACCTAAACAATTCATCTTCAAAACTCGACACAATGTGCTCAATAAAATCTTCAAATTATCGTTTCTCAAAACATGGAAATCCGATGACATCGATCTTTGTCAATCGTCGGAAGTTTCAGCAACATCAATGTCTTTTCCCACTGATTGGTCAGTTAATCGTCGAAGCTCATCAATAAAACCGAAAAATATCTTTCATATTCTTCAATTACATCCCAAGAAAACTCTTCTACCTCAATCAACAACAACAATGATCACAACATCGAAAACTCTCTCAATCGAAGAACAATTTCAGCAAGATTATGAACACATGAAAGAACTTCTTATTCGAACGTATTATCCGCATTTTCATCGAGTTGTTCAATCGAAGATCTATTTCGGTACGAAACGTAAATCTCAACCGGATATTAAAAAGTCCGATTCACCACAACCATTGCCAATCGTTAAACGACGTTCGAATAAACGCGAACGACCGACAACCGATGAATTTCTTCCGATTAAAATCAAACAACGTCGAATTAGCGAAGAAATCCCTTCGCCAAAACGACAAATCTCTCATTCAGACAGCGAAGATGAGGACGATCTCATTCTGCCCAACGAACTCCCTCAACCAATCATCATAAAAAACGGCCTCCGTTCGAATTATTACAAAACCACATCGAAAACCAACCGTCGATCTCGCCATTTCTCAGGCTCATTACCTCCGATCTACACCGGTCTCTTCGAAAACGAAGAGAAAAAACTCTCGTATGTCAACTATCAACTTCCCTATGACATCTATTGGTTTAGCCAAAAAACTCCACGGAAAAAGAAAATCGTCACACTCAACGAACTCACTTTCGATGAGAAACAATTGGTTCAACAAACGTCGATATTTCTTCCTCGAAATCTTCGACGGATTCAAGCCAAGCGTAGCCAAAATCCGAACAAAAAACAAAAGATCATTGACAATGACGAAGAATTTCCTGTTTTGGTCTTTCCACAGAAATTTTATCATTCGAAATCTATCGATGATTTTCAACTATCACATCGAGATCTGCTCAATCTTTTCTACAATCATATTCGTCGCTCACATTTTGCTAAAACCAATCGCTTCGAACTCGAACTCATCGATTCGACCTCGATCTACGCTCAATTAGCTCAATTAACTTTAGTTCTTAATAAATTTTTCAATTTAATTCTCAATTATAAATGCCAAAAAAGTGATATCTATCCATCGAATGCACTGAAAAAATGTCCAGTTAAACGTCTTTTTCCAATGTACTACGAATTAATATCGAAACCAATTGATTTAACATTGATTCGAAAGAAATTAGATCAAGGAGATTATCTTTCCTTTGATTTATTTGAAGAAGATTTGTTATTGTTGTTTCACAATGCGATTACATATTGTGGCGAAGATTCAGATGTTGGACGAGCTGTCAACGAATTACAAACTTATTTTCACCGACAAATTCGAAATCAATATCAATCGACCATTGATCTCTTTCGAAATCTCTCGCCGAACGTTCCCGATGAACGAAATGTTCGTTTATTCGAGGATTTTATTCGCGAATTTCATCAATCCGAAGTTCACCACGGTCTCACTCGGCAAACACTTGCTGAAATCATCTTTCAAATCGACGAAAATCCAACGCCAAAGATCCTAAAAACGCCCTACATCATTCATTGTCGATGTGGTTCTTCGTTCGACGAAACAACACTCGTTCAATGTTACGCTTGTCAAGTAAACCAAACACGACTCGTTCTATTTTTCGACTTCGTTGATATTTCTTCTAGTTATGGCAACACGTTTCTTGTGTGACCATCGAAGATACATCTCGGCCTTACTACTGTTTCGAATGTGATTCCAATTGCGAAGGCAATCCGTCGAATTGCTTGAAAATCAACGTTCGAATTCAACACGAACAATCGTTTTCAACAGTAACTCGTTCGGATGGTTTGGTTATTCGAGTCAATGAATGTTATTTGATTCGAAATCATTCATCGGACATCTTCGCCGTCGAACGGCTTTGGTTCGATAAACGACAGCGAGCATTTGCAACGGGCGTTTTCTATCTCAAATCCGAACAGATTCAATCGGACAGTCAACGAAAATTCTATCCGAATGAAGTCTTTCGCTTAACATCGACGAATGAATCGATTTCCATCGATGATATTCTTCGGCCGTGTTATGTTCTCGATCCAACGACATTCTGCAAAGGGAAACCGATTGCTGAATATGCAAGTCGGTTGATTGACAAGGAATTATTCATTTGTGAATATCGGCTCGAGAAAAACGCGAAAAATTTTACACGTTTGAATAATAAATCCAAACAAATGCCGACAATCAATACGAAATCGTATTGTTTTGATAATTTTATCGATAAATTAACAATCAAACGAGAATCTCGATCGAATCCATCGTCAAATCGACGTTCGAATAAACTCTCAGCGAAAGAATTCGATGAGAAATCATCGCATATCGACGGTTTAATCGAAAAGATCTACTGTCGTTTTCATCAGCCAAACGCAATGCCAACAGATACGAATTTTTCTGCAGATTTTTTCTATCAAAATGAAGATACTCATCTACAATCAAGAAAACGTCAACGTACTACTATTCAACCGGCAGTCAAAACAACAAATCGAAAGCAATCTCTTCCAAATATTCTCCGTTCGATAATCGATCAAATCATTGATACTATTTCTAGTCAATAATAATAATAATAAATCGCCACATCTTTTCTTTTGTTTTGCTTTTGCGTATGAATAATAAACGAATTTTGTTTTAGATTAACGAAAAAGACTTAGCGTTCTGTTGTTTTTTATCATGCACGAACCAACCGGTCGAAATTATCATTCGTCATCGTTGTTACTCTCGAATGCGAACCGTAATGCGCCGAAATTGACTCGACCAGCCATTCAAACGGATAATAATGCAGCGAAAAAACTGAAAATCAATCATACAAATGGTGTGAAACCCACGAATGATGCGTCATCGAACGTTCGAAGTTCGAAAAGTGACACATCATTACGTTGTCCATTGAGACAAACATTGCCAATCTTCAAACAACCTGTTACACATTATCCTCTCGAACGTGACGAAGTCAAAGCTCAAATTGCCAATAAAACCAATTCAAATTCGGCAACTAACGGAAGTAAACCGAGCGAAAAAACCAAACCGAGACAATTGTTCTGGGAAAAACGGTTCGAAAACATTCGACCGATTGATATCGATGAAAAACCTTTCGAACATATTCAATTACCTGAACCAATTAAAAGTAAATCACAACCTGACATTCACTAAACTGTCATCTCATCTTTCTTTTTCCTCAGGTATCGGATTAAATATGTCACCAGAAACGGTCGTTATCAGTTTAGCTACCTCACTCCATCTCTACGCCAATTCGCGTGCTCTTTTCGGACAAAATAAACAATTTCAAAAGAATCCTACGATCTACATTCAACGAGATCAACCGCTAATCGACGTAAGACAAACAAACAAACGAAAAGATTGACGAACTTTTCTTTTCTTTAGTATGTGAATATCACCGATGAGCATATCCGAGCTCAAGAAGAAAAAGTCAATGCACTACGTAAACGTATTCAACAAGCAATGTCTCAAAATGAAAACTAGAATATCATTCTCATCATCATCATCGTCTCTCCTTGTCCTTCTTTTTTGTAAATAGTTGAAAATGAATTCTTTTGGTTGAATTAGTCAAAAAATAAATCGAACTTGGTTCGAATCTACTCAAGAGTATTCGGTTTTGTCGATGATGATTAGTTTATATCAATGGGAATCTCTCTGAAAATAAAAGAAATAAAATGTTGACCTTGATATCCTGAGGCAATAGCAGATGACTCTTGAGAAAAACAAAACAAAGAAGTTAATGATTACCATTGCACTTCATTTTCTTTTTTTGTCTTCAATAGAATTAAAAATTATTCACATGAATCGATTAATATACACAAGGTCATCCAGATCTTTTGGGAGAAAAACAAAACATAATGAAATGATTCGGCCTGTCGATCTAGAAACAAGATGAGTTTCTAATGATTGTCATACACGCATGAAATTGCTATTTCGATGGTAGAGTTTTTGATCGAACATAAGTTTTGAATGAAAATAATTGATAGAAATCATTTCGAAAATCGATTGAACAAACAAAATAAATAAAAAATCGAATAACATGTGTGGTCGTCGAGAGATTGGTGAAGAATAATGAAAGTGTACGTCGAAGTCGTAGTGGTTCAATATACGGACGAAAGAAAGAGAAAATAACTGTCGATGGAAATGTTAAAATAAAGAACGACATGGTTATAAATATTAATGAAAGTGTTAATTTTCGACTATGTCGATTCAATGTCGTACGAGGATTATTAGATCGTTGAAAGAATCGAAGGCTGGATAATTGTGAAAACCGTTTGGAAAACATGCTCTTACGACGTTCATTGGGTGTGGTTGCCGGCTCCGACAGAGACGATAACGAGAGAAGAACATCTTGTTTATGAGAATCCAAACGTTTTTTACTTGCGAAGACTTTTCGCATAAGTAGAGTATTTAAAATAAATAAAATTATACTCGGACAAACTGAATACAGACACAGATGTATGCGTTGATACCAAGAAAAATATTGTGACGAATATTGATTTTGATAACATATGATATTACCGTATTTCGATTGATAACCATTCAGCCAAAGAAGATGAATATTTGCAAGAAAAAATATACAAGTTATAATTGAACAAATAATTAATGTATATGTTCGTTTACAGATAAATTCGAATGAACGATGTTGAGAAACTAATAAATAACGATTGAATGAGCCGAATGTAAGAATCCATGATGCAGTTTGTAAAGTTGAAAAAGCAATGTACGATAAAAGTCGACAAATGACTAATGAATATTCTTCGAGATTTTTTTTAATAATTATAAAATTAATACTGATCTGAGTGAGTGATTCGACATTTTTCTTTGTTTGATTATTTAAATTAACATATGTAAATTGATAATCAATATTAAATTCACGAACAACATAGTTTAAATTAAATGTGTACAAAACAATTGTATCAAGTATAGCTAAGTAGCCGAAAATGATTTTAATTGAGTTTTTTCGATTCGATTTTTGAAAATAAATCAAACAGCAAAGAAAATTACATGGCGTACCGAGAAGAATTAGAATTAACGAATAAATTGACAGTAAACGATCAGCTAATTGTGTTGTCGTATGACTTGAATTTGTCATCGTAAGATTGTTCACAACAATATGCAACTGATATTTAGTTAGTTTTACGACATTCTGGGAGTTTCATCGAGTTCTCTTTTTTTCCTTTTCTTCTTCTTCTTCTTCTTCTTCTTCTTTTCTTATCTTGTTTTTCTCCTTCTTTCTCTCACATCCTAATGATTTTTTCCTTGAGAAAAAAACTTTGTATGATTACGTTCCACAAAAATAATCAACTATGCACATCCACCGTTTGATACGTATGTGTATATATACACATAATCAACAGTTGTTCAGTACAGTAGTTGATCTAGCCTTGATTTGACACTAAAGATAATCCTAAAGGCGAATATCCAAAGGAAACGATGAATTTGAGCTCGTTTGATAAACAACAAATGGATTTAATTTCCGACAAATGTACATATTATCTCAACGATCTGTCAAAGTGATGTATCACTATTAGTAGCATTCTATTTGATTGACAGAATGATCTGTTTAAGAAAGTTTGTCTTATCTAAGAAATAACAGACAGAACACAATTTGTTGAGATTAATACTGGTGACATAGAAAACATGATCTTCTTGATAGATTCAAATAATCATGCAAACTAACAGAAAATCTACTGGGTTTTTCTTTCCTTGTGTTTATAAGTTAGTTTGATGCGAACATATCCTCTAGCGTATAGTTATATTTATCATTTGAGAGAGAGAGAGAGAAAGGGGTAGAAATTTTCGGATGAGTTGTTATTATTGATGTAAAACAGGATGGATTCTACGTCAAGGTAATCAGACAGGATGTTAAGAAGATTTGATTAATTTCCGTCAGATTGAACAATAACATTGATATGTTTGATTAATTGAAATGAAGAAATTTTTTCTCCATTTCTTCCTTTTACGTCAATATTTTCCTTTCTATGAGATAGTTGAGTAATTGGAAAGACAGATCATATAACAAAATTTACTTTCTTCTCTTTGATTTCAATATAAATTTTGGCATGTCACATGATTTACTGTTTGCTGTTTTTAAGATTAAAAATGGCTTCAATGATAGTTAGTCGTAATTTGAATAATTATAGAGAAACTTGTTGCTAAGCAAAATCAAATATACGGAATCATTGAAATTGGCAATGATGAATGACGACTTTATATTTATATATAGGACAAAATCATCATGTTTATCTGATGATAAAACAAAAACAATTATTTGATTGAGCTCTTAGCTTATCTGACACTACATTCAAATGATAAGAGAAGATTAACAATACATATATGTATATAAAAAAAAGAGTTAAGAGATTCTAAGCTATTTAGATGTGTTAGATAAGAACGAAAATGAAATTTTACAATTCTGATTGTGAAACATAACCCCTTCCGGAAGTTAATTGTAAACGAGAATCGTTCGATGCTGAATACGGAAAACGATGACGATATTGCTGTTGTTGCTTTTGTTGGTGATGAAAATGTTTTGCATCGAGATAATCATCGAATGGTTCTCGTAAAAATTGAATTTCCGCTGCGAATAGACCACCTAAAGACAAAAGAACGATACGAATCGATTTCATTTCGACAAACATTTTGTCATTTACATGCAGCTAATGCAAATATCAGCGCATTGACTTCAATCCAGTAGCTATAGGACAAATAATTAAATTCTGGCCGAGGCATCCACAATCGATCTTGACTGTAAACACCGTAAACACATAAAGCAATTAATTCGAATGCAACTAAAATACAAATTTTCTTGTTTTATTTTTCGGAATATATCCAATTTGATTATCTTACAAATCATAAATGACATAATACACCAGTACATATTATATTTCCAGTGCCAACGAAACGATGAGAAGACGCCGACCGCAATACTCGACATGATACCAATAGTAAAAATAAATGCTAATGTAGCAAAGGCTTGTACCCACTTGAACCAAGCTAGAAATAGAAATCTCATTAGTCAATAGATTCTTCGGGAAATCTCGAAATCTTTACGAGGAATAATCCAATCTCGAAATCGATACATTTCATTGGTCCAAAACCAAAAACAGCCCGTATAGGGAATCTGTAGATCATCTTTATAATGTCGATATCTGTACAAACATAATTCCCAAAGGCCAATATTTTGAAAATCTTTCGGCGTATCCAAATATCGTTTTGTCCAATAGGGCGAGGCAAATGCTGAGATACAACACAGAGTACTCACAAACATACAGATCGATGCAGCAAAGAAATTTGACGAGTATTCAGCATTCCCAAACCGAAAAACTCCCATCTGAAAAACAAACAAACAAATAAATTTATTCTTCTTGTCAAAAACAATGGTTTTGTTTATCATCGTCTTCGATGAATGGTTGTCCATCCATCTTCATCGGTTTCCATGGATGGTTTTTTCGGTTTTTCCGTTTCAGGTTCTTCTGTTATCATATCATCATCGGAATCTTCGGATTCGGATGATGAATCATCATTTTCGTTTCGAACTGACATTTGAATACCCGAATCATTATTCTGTTGAGCTGTTAATTCATTTTGAATTTCATTTAATTTGCCCTGAGCAATCATTTGAAGATATCGATGAAATAATTGTGCTAATTCGTGACTTGAACCATCATCTAACTCGGTATTGAATTCTTCATCAAGTATTTCTTCTAAATACTGTTGAATATCACATTCAATCACGACCGTTGAACGACTATTTCTCGTTAGAAAGTCTCCAAATGCTTCAATAAACGCTTCATATTTCGCTTGACTTTCATGTCCACCCATTTCGTGTGTAACAGCTAATTGCAAGCCAGTCCATCGAGAAAAAACTGACCGAATGATCGGAATAAGTACTGACTGTAACGACATGTTCGAATTGAAAGAAAAACTTTTTGTTTTTTCTCGTTCTTCTCCATTGTTAACTCGTTTTAGATAGGATGACCTCTCAATATAACAAGCGCGCTAGAGGTTAGGACTCATTTGATTGGATTAAATCAAACAAAAACGAGCGAATTCATGTTTTCAATCAATCACCTATTCATTGCTCAATGTTCAAACTACGTCGAAATACGTGTGTTTCCATTCTCGCTGGAGTCGTGGTAAATATGAAATTGAAAAAAATTTCCTGATAGATTTTTTGTTCTTTGCAGTTTGCCATCGGTTGGTGGTTTATAATCGATGCCAGCTGTCAATATTCTCGATCGATTGAATTCAAAAAAAGTTTTCATTTCATTGGCGTCGTCGCAACAATTGCATTGCTCTTGTAAATAAATCTTTTGTTTTGTTGAAATTTGATTTTTTTTTCTTATTCAGAACGAATTCAATTTCAAACTCACAAATTCGTGCTGATGCATTGAACAAAAATTGTCTCGGCGTATTCGGTAAAAAGAAACACTCGTAACAATGTTGACAAACTCTTTTTTTTCTTTCCAAGGCGCTCGACTTTTTCTATTTTTCTCATTTTTATTTTTATTCGGTTCGTTAATTGCCAGTGCATGGGTATTATTTGGTTACTATATTTCATCGAAACGAAGCACATTCTATCCCGGATTAGCTATTTTCATTCAGAATCTCGCTATATTTATTAGGTTTGTTTGATTACTTAACATTTATTTTCAAGTCTGTGCATATTTTCTTTTCTTTCAGCACATTATTGTTAAAACTTGCTCGAAAAGACGATGTTGATTAATCATGCGACATGTTTTTCGTCGTCTTCTCTCTAATCTTTTACTTGATGTATATTAAAATAAATAATACATATACATATATATTAATGAAATGAAACGATAATTGATTTTGTTTAATAAAAGATTATTTTCTTCTTATATGCACCGTTTCGAAATCTCGTGGGAAATCACAACCTATGCGTATAAGTTGTCGAAAAATCATGAATTATATATATATACACAAGAGTAAAAACACAATTGAATACAAAAATATATTTGTAGAATTATCGAATAGTTTGTTATATTACTTATGAAATAAGAAAGAAATTTCTTGATGAACTCGTCAATAGAGTGAGATGTTGCCTTTCTATGGCGGATATGCCGATGTCAATAAGTGTGAGAAAAAAAAATCGAATCTAAAATCGATTATTCATCGTATTTTCTTTCTGCACTCGCATAGTCATCGTCTTTTTTTTCCTTTCTTGCTGCTACTATTATTATTGTTGTTGTTGTATTCCGCAAGAAGAAGAAGAAGAAGAAGAGAAAAGAGATGCAATGAGACCTCTCGAACCGTGCCGACCGTCTCTTAATTAATGTATTAAGAAAGTCTAAGCAGTTCGCAGATTTAGTTAGAAAAATGAACGATGAATAGCGGACATCAAATGTCCTCTTGAATTAACATATTGCTACAAAGATATCACAAGCATAATTATCATTCTCGAGCAGAAAGATGAACATAAAATCGTTGTCATCATCTTGGTTGTTGCCTTCTCTCTCGTTTTCTTGTTCTTTCTTCTTTTTCTATCTCTTTCTTTTTTTCATTCGTTCATTCACAAAAGAAAAACAGACAGCAAGACAACATTGTAATAGACGACAAAATAATTTTGATCGATTCTTGTTGTTACTCGCGAACTCTTCGTAATACTAGTAGTCGTTGATTTGATGAGTTTTTTAGCCTCTTCTTTTCTCGTCTCGCAGAAAACATCGAACGAAGAATCGCTTGATGAATCAAGGTTATTTACTGACATCGAACTCTCATGTTATGTATGTATGTGTGAGCAGCTCAAATGTATATTTACTTATTTTCTTAGGTCGTCGTAACGACTGGTTTTTGTTAGCAGAGAAGAAAGAAAATAATAATTTTTCTATATCACGTATCAATAAATAAATGAACATTTGATTCTCATGAGATTTCGTTCAGAGAAAAAAATTATTATTTGACAATGTCGATCATTGTACTGCGGGCCTTTTTTTCTCCCCCTTGCGTTTCTCGTTATGAGATCTAAAAAAAAAGAAAATGAAGACGCAGCAGCAGAAGAAGAAGAAAAAAAACTAAATGAGAATCTTTTGTTAGTGAAAGACAATTCTTATCTTCCTAAGACATCGATTTATGTATGTGTATGTCAAAGTCGATTCTACATTGAGTGTCATCCTTCCGCTCTACTCCGGTATTTCAATATAAGAATAATTCGAACTGCTAATTGGACTCAATGTGTGTGTGTGTACGTGTTGACTTCATTGCTTGTTCTCTTTCAATAAGTCGTCATCAGTTTATTCTTTACTTGTTGTTTTCGTCAAGAATACAGGATTTGATTTCTTTCTTTTTCTTCTTCTTTTCTCTTCTCTTTGTTCATTAGAAATCAATTCAACATTCTTTTTTCCTTTCTTCTTTGGTCAGTTTTTCACGGAAATACATATCGATATATTTTAATGATAAGAACAGTTCCTTTTCTATTATTTTTCTTCTTCGTTTTCTTCTCGGTTTTTTCTACTTCCTTCTCGTCTATAGACTCGACACATTCATTCTTCATTCCATTCTATGTTCTATTACCATTGCTCTCGTCGTCCTTCCGGGGCTGAAACACAGAAGAAAGAATAAATTCTCGCTATCCTTCAGTTTTTTCTTCTTCTTCTGCTTCTTCTTCTTCTTCTCCTTTTTCTTCTCTCTATCTGAGAACTTTTTTTACTCTATATCTCAAACAGAAATGCCTATGCATAGCTTGAAGATGGCTAGAGAGAGAGAGAGAGATCTTTTCTTTTAGTTTGATTCAACGTCATTTTTCATTATTACTGTTTAGAACAAGATGAGATTATCAAATGTAAGTTGATGGACTTTTGTTTTCTACTAAATATTTCATTCACACCTGGTAATTCAATTCGAGACAATAATGATGATTAATCATTCGTTCGATTTAGATTAATGATAAACATTGAAAGACAAAAGGCAAAGGTTTTATGATTTGATTATTAATCTTTGTTCGCGGTCGTTTTTTCTTCTTCTTCTCTGTGTTATTGTCGATTTGAATTTCTAATCTGAACTGACAGATCGTTGTTGAATAATTCTCATCATCAGTCAATTATTTTTTGCTGATGTTATTTGTTGTTGTTGTTCACGCATGCAATATCAAATGAAAATCGTTTAGTCGAATATTTTGTGCATGTATAAGCAATTAAATCAATCGAGATTCCTCTCTTCATTTTTTTGTTTATTTTACTAGTCGGAAGAGAAGAGAAATATTCTCGGTTTATGCCAATTTTTTTTTCTCCTTTCTTCTTATTCTTCTTCTTCGTCTTTTCTCTTCTTCTTCTTCTTTTTTTCACACTCAGATAATGATGAGAAAAAAAAACTGAAAATATAGGAATAGAATAGAGTAGTCTTTCATCTTCATCTAGAAAATGAATGTGCCGCCTAAAGCAGGACCCGTAGTCTGTAATCAAAACAACTCATCGACTCATTATGTCGATTGCTTTCAGGATGCGTTCTTCTATTTGAATAAGGCATAAAGACTCAAGCAACGAACAACAACAAACAACAACAACAATACACATGTATGTTAGAAAAATAAAAGAAGAAAGTGAAGAGATCTGCTAATGATTTGCTCGACAAGAAAGAATTGATAATTAGAGAATCAGTGTTTTGTCAAGTAAAGTGTCAAGTTGGTATTATTTGTCTCGTTTCTAGATTTGCATAAATCGACGTAGAAACAATATATTTTTGTTTGATTTCAATGAATTATCAATTTAAAATCTATTAAACGACAAACATCCGATGTAGGATGGTCGTATGGCTTCGGCCTGAGTGCATTCTGGCATTAATTACCAGTTTGTTTTATTATTCTCAATTAGGTAAATAAAAGAAGACATCAAACATTTCTTTAATGAAATTTTCTTCTTCTTCTTTTTTTGTCTCGTTCAGTGTCAGCAAAAACTTATGATAGATTTTGGTGTGCAACCGAAGAAGGTCTTCATCAAATTTCATGTCCAGATGAACGAGCACTTTTAACTGACGTTACGATTCGAAAAGTCTATCGACGTACACAAATGTGTGAACCTGATGATCATACAGAATTTCTAATACATTGTCAAGCATATGTCGATAGTTCAGCATGTGAAGGAAATCAAACATGTTCAATACAAATCTCAAGTCGAGATTATCTTCAATGTCATGACAAAATTTATACGCCAACTTATTTCTTTGTTAAATATAGTTGTACACAAAGTAAAAAAAGAAGAAGAATTCTTTAAGAATATCGTTGTGTTTTTTTCTTCTTCTCAGTTCACACGATGTGTACCGATACGTCACCCATTCGAAATACATTGTACGGATATATTGTTTCGCCAGCATATCCTCATCCGATGGCTGATAATTTAAAATGTTCGATATCGATCGAAGCTGATCCAAGCATGTTTATTGAATTATCACCAATTCAAATTCAATTACAAGATGCATTCAAATGTCGTTCGGAATATATTGAAGTTTTCGGTTACGATTCATCGAATGAAAAAGTCGATCGAAATGATAATCATTTCTGGAAATCGTATCATTTGTGGTGTGGCAATCAACGATCAATACATGGTCCACTATCGAATGCACGGTATCTCATACCGGCTAATTCAATTTATATATCCCTTCAAACGACCAGTTCAAAACGTTCGAGATTTTTTAAAATTCGTTATAAAAGTAAATCGAATTTGATTTTTATTTTTGAAAACACAAATAATATCTTAGTTGTTCCAATGACTGCACGTTCGCAATACAATTCCGATGGAATGCTAATTGACACGCTTGGAAAAGAGTCAAGTTCGTTTGATAATCGTCAGTCAACATCGACAGATATTCTTCACACAACGACGATTATTCCACCTTTTAATCAGAGTGATTTCGAAAATTTCAATGGAACGTTAACAAAGAAAACTAAACTTCGAAAAGGTTATTCGACAACGAATTGTTCTTTCCTCATCATCATCAATTGTAATCTCATTCTTTTCAGAAATTCTCATTGGAATTATTGCGGGAGTTGTAGCTCTTCTACTTGCAATTATTATTGGAATCGTTGTTTTTATTTTAATTAAAAAGTAGATCAATTACATTCCCTCTCTTTCGAAATTTTATTGTTTCGTTTATTTTTCAGACGTCGAAATTCTGCGAATTCACGAAAAAAATCAGCATCTACTTCGGCAAGTAATCCAACAGTGAAATCATCCGATAAAGCGCCCCTACTCGAACAAACAAAGCCAAATTCAGCGGCTGATGCAACTAAACGAAAACTTGTACCTGAACGAACAATACAAATAACCGATACAGGCGGAACACCTAAACCAAAAGCCGCCAATGACACGAAAACAGATACACCAGCAGCTAAACCGACCTTTTCGGCAGCTGATAGTGGAATCTACGGTGCTGATCTATCTGAAGAAGCTAAACCAGTTTCAAAAACACCTCCAACAGCAGCAGCAGCAATACCTGAGCCCAATAAAGAAGCAGAAACGGATTCAATAGCAGTAGAGACAACTCCTGCTGAAACCGAAACGCTTTTACCGAAAACATCCGAAACAAATCCAACGGAAAACATCATACCAACTGTTGTTGTCAATCCATTAAATGAACCGATTTCAGTTGTTCTTCCCGAGGAACAACCACCACCACCACCACCACCACCACCACTACCATCATCATCTAATCATCTTCCATTAGATACGACAATTCAAAGTGCATATCCGAATATCATCGATGCAACAACGAGCGAAAACGAAGGTACTATTTGCGGTAGTACAATTGATTCACGTCGAACATCATTACAGAAATCGATGAATTCCATAAATCATGAACCGAGTATAAATCTCGAAGCAATTGTTATTAACGAACAAACTGATCAGTCATTATCACATAATATTATCCCATTTAATCCTTTACATGTGATATTAAAAGATGCAAATAAATATTACACAACCGAATATATTTAAAGAAGAAGACGAAGAAAAAAAACAGAGATTTTAATTTTCAATTTCAAACAAAAATAAAATCATAATAATACATTTTTATGTTATTATTTCTTAGATGTCATTTGTAGGATTGATTTTTTTTCCTCTCTATTTAATAAATAAGACTTTTAATAAAAAAAATTCTACTTTCACTTTATCTAATACCCATGATAATAGCACTCAATTAGACCGGAATATCGACTTTTCGTTGTAACCTTGAATTGCATCCGTATATACTCTTATTGAATTATATTGATTGCATCGTATATAAGAATATAAAGAGTTTCTGAGAGATTATAAATAATTTTCATATAAGCGAACAGCTGCTTTAGGGAGTGTTTTTTTATTAGTTCTGGATAACTAGAATGGGTTCTTTAATTTTAACTTTTAAAGTCAAAGCGAATATCATTTGTTTGTTAAAACACTATTTCATTGAACAGATTTTATTTAAGTCCATATGGAAAATAGAAACTAAAAAATATAGAAAAGTCATGAATGTACTTTTTAAGTGAGAACAGTAGAAGTTGAATTCGATCTTATTTGAAGTCTTCAACAGGTGCTATCGTTCATATTTAATAGTCGATTTATCTAATGAAAAGAATTGGAATTTCGCCTACATTTTATGTGAGAAAGAGGAGCTAAGAATTCAATATAATGAAGTTTTCATCATTTAATAATTACTACTATTGATGTCAGAATGCATACGAGAACTACTCTACTGTAATTGTAAAAAAAATAGTGAATTATGAGTTACTTTCTTAATTTGGCTGATGTGAAGTAAACGATACTTTTTGGTTCAATGGATATTTGGCCTTTAATGTCGTGGTGGAACTCTTTCAAACAATATCTACGCACATACAATACCTTTCCGAGTGATGGACGCAATGGTACATGTAACGATCATCAACTTCGAACACAAATTCTATCGACACGTATTTATATTATCTCTCTCGTAATTATCCTTCTTGCGTTGACGTCCACAAAAGTACTTATGTTCAGTACAACAGAACTCGTTACTCTCGAACGTCCGTCACTTGAGCAGTTTAATGCATTAAATAATCCATCTTGTATATGCTCCAATGTTGCTATTCCCTATTCAATATTTATGTCAGTTGAACCAGAATTTCATTCGATTTGTCGTAGTGACTTCATAAGCGATCGTTGGATTTATTTTATTAGTCGAAAAGATAAGTCTATTCTTTATCGAATTTTCGATTTTCGTACGACTGCTAGCTCACAATTTCAAGCTCTAGCTTCTATTTGTAATATTTCATTAACAATCGTTGAACAAAGTCTTCTGCAATTTGGTTTCAATCAGCTTATCAGTATACAAGTCATTCCACCATCAATTCTACAAATAAAATTAGAAACAATTTTCAATGAATTTAAATTGAATATTTTCAGTGTATTTTCCACCTATCGAAATTTAGTATTGCAATTCATCGTAAACAATCAATTATTTTCTGGTTTAGAAACAAATTTCGTTCCTTTTTATATTAATCAAGATGGTTTCGATGATGTTTACGCTACAATGGGCAGAAACAGCTATGAACCAACGAGTGATTCTCCTTACTGTTTCAGCTGTGATAGTACTTGCCAAGTACCGTTGGGTATCTATGATTCTGTAAACGCTTCTATATTCGTCAATGATTATTTTTATCCAACACCAGGTGATCTTTATGAACAAATGTCTATACCTGGTCTTGTTGCTACATGTTATCCTGTGCAATCAATGCTGTTGTCAACACTCGAATGTTTCTATGATCAATTTTGTATAAACAATTTAACTTCATTTATCTCATTGTTCAATGATAGCAATCAATCTCGTCCTGATTTTACAGCACTCGATGATACTACTGATTTTATGAGAAACAGAACTATTGAAAATCTTTTCGATAATATGATGATTGAAACATGGTCAACAATCAATATGTCCTATGAAAACTATTATAGAACTTGTGCACCCTCTGTTTGCACGTATTCAATTACCAAAAGAAACGGATTTTTAGATGCTTTGACTTCAGTTATTGGTATATATGGAGGTTTAATTGTTACACTTCGTCTTTTAATACCATGGATTGTCAAAAAGTTTCGAAACCGACGACAAATACGATCGATGCATTCTGTGCAAACAGCTGAAAATCAAGGTAATCATTAAAGTTCCTCGTAGTTAAAGTATCCTAAAAGAGTGAAGATCTATCTTACAAATATAATTTTGTACACATTTGTTTAGTTACAACTCGTCTGTATACAACAATAACTAAAATCAAACGATATCTCCTTACTCTCAATATATTTCGTAAAGGCTATCATGATCCAACTGATATTCAACTCGCTAAAGATCAAGTCTTATCAACGCGTCTTTTCTTTGTTACTCTTATTATTACGCTCTTCACTCTTATTCTATACTCATCTATCGTACTCAAAACTCAACAAGAAACTATTTACCAGCCAACTGAAATTCAAGTGAATAATCTTCATCAATTATATCCTTTCTCGCTTTCTTGTACTTGTATTAGCACGTCCGTATTATACGATACATTTATTTCAATTGAAATCTATTATCATCAACTATGCTCAAGTCTATTTATTAGCCAACAATGGATGGATCTTTTAAATAATCCATTACTTGATGAGAGTTTCGGATACGATTGGTTTGACGGCGATCTTCGATTGACAGGTGTGAATTTCTTTCAAATCTTGCAAGCATTATGCCGTTTTTCACAACAAACAATTAACAGTAGTCAAGAAAATTTTCTCCGAACCCAAATCGTCAATAATAAACTCATTGAACAATCACTATTTGAATCCCAAATACAATTGGCAGTTATTAATTGGAAAAATACTACTGTTGATTCATTTGTTGATCAGTATCAATTAATTCGTGCTGTCTTGCATGGAAATCAGCTATTGGCTGGCTACTTTCTAAATTTTGTTCTAGTATTGCTAATATCTAAAGAAAATGACTTTATCATGCTTATTTCTTGTTTAGAACATCGACTCAGATGGTACGATATTTCCACTGTCTTGGCCTATTTACAATGAAGTCAATACAAGTCTATTTAATACAGCAGCTGTATGTATAGAATATTCTACAGTTGAATCATTTTTGAAATGTCCAAGTATTACAGATTCGGCAACCAAATGAACAATTTTACAATCATGAAAAATGTATATGTGCGATTAATAAAACATGTCGATGGTATACGTACATTGCAAATATTGATATAAACCTCGATGTACAAGACTTTTACAGTATACCTGGCTTATTTTCTGGATGTTTTCCTATCAATTCTGCATTTGAATCAACGCTCGAATGTTTCTATAGTCAAGCATGTATGAATAGAATACTATATTATTATACTCCTTCGATAAATGAATCTCAATTTCCCATTCTTAATTTAACATTGAATAATATGAATGAGACAGTAAAATCATTACTATATTTCGGTTTATTCTTGTAAACATATTTACTTCTAGATTGGATCCATTGTCAATCGAATGATGATCGATCATTGGAAAACATATGTCAATTTCTCAGCGTATTTCGCAGCATGTGCTCCATCCATTTGCACTTATGAAACTAATAAACGCCAGAGTTTTGTCTATATTATTCTTACGATTATCGGTGTTTTTGGTGGACTCACAACGGGCTTACGAATTCTTATTCCTTTGCTTGTACGAATTTATCGAAAGATCACAAGAGGTAATTTAAAACCATCAGAATTCATCATCTGTAACTAAACAATGAAAATTTCCGTTCTAGCTGAGAATCGTACATCGACAATATCTCTTGTTCAACGAATAAAAAAATTCGTTTTATCACTCAATTTATTCTATAAAATCAATTCAAACGAAATTGAAATACAAACACAACGACAAATAACACGATTCTATCTTATTGTTTACACAACAATTTTGATCACAGTGTATTTATACTCGACTCTATCCGAACGAAGAATCGTAAAAACTGTATTATCACCTTCTCTTAGCACTTATCAACAACTTCAGACTATCCCCGATCTTCAGTGTTCTTGTTCACGTTTGTCTATTCCCTATTCATCGTTTTTCTCGTTCGTGCGACCAACACTTCATGAAGTGTGCTCATCTGATTTTATTACACAAAACTGGATTTCGTTTATGTTCACGCCAAACATTGACCAATATCTATCGGATTCGATTGTTTATAATAAAACGCCTTATTTTCGCCTTCCACGATACTCTTCGGCAGATTTTCGATCGGCTGCAACCTTTCAATTTCAATTACTCGCTGATTTTTGTCAACTAATGAATTCAACTATTAGCAATTCAATACAACAATTAGAAACACAATATTTCATTAATAATTTTCTTCTTTCTGAAACAAATTTTAATAATCAAATCAATTCACTTTTTGATCAATTAAAACAAACTATAGCCACTTCATTTACGACTGATCTTCGTTTGATTCGATCGTATATACACACTAATACACTTGTCAGCATGACAAGTAGTAATTGGCAATTTGTACCTGGTGATATGGTTGAAGGTTCGATGTTTTTTTTGGAGCCTGTCGTTTATGATTCACCTACAGGACAGTGTTCTTGTGGTTTTATACCAACCTGCGTTCGATCTGCTCAAATTGGTGATAACTTTACCCTACCTGGCTTCTTGGTCGGCTGTTTGCCACTTGAATCTCTTCTTCAATCAACTCTTGAATTTTTATACAATCAAACATTA
>Ga0209922_101541_pt1 | contig 21950 bp, 19 predicted proteins | sample ThiBiot_500_biof_FD_183946 | JGI IMG/M metagenome (GOLD analysis project Ga0209922, IMG submission 183946) | Wastewater bioreactor microbial communities from Cape Town, South Africa - Thiocy_expt_500_biof (SPAdes) | ecosystem: Engineered > Bioreactor > Thiocyanate-remediating > Anaerobic-Aerobic ...
TCCGCGCCACCGCCTTCCTGGTGGCCGATGGCGTCATCCCCGGCAACGAGGGGCGCGGCTACGTGCAGCGGCGCATCGTGCGCCGGGCGATCCGCCACGGCTACAAGCTCGGCTGCAAGAAGCCGTTCTTCCACAAGCTGGTCAAGGACCTCGTGCAGCAGATGGGCGACGCCTACCCCAAGCTGCGCGAGCAGCAGGAGCGCATCACCGAGGTGCTGCGCGTGGAGGAGGAGCGCTTCTTCGAGACCCTGGCCCACGGCATGGAGATCCTGGACGGCGCGCTGGCCGGCGGCGCCAAGACCCTGCCGGGCGACGTGGCCTTCAAGCTGCACGACACCTACGGCTTTCCGCTCGACCTGTCGGCCGACGTGTGCCGCGAGCGCGGCGTGGCCGTGGACGAGGCGGGCTTCGACGCCGCCATGGAGCACCAGAAGAGCACGGCCCGCGCGGCGGGCAAGTTCAAGATGGACCGGGCGCTGGAGTACAGCGGCGCGGCCAACCGCTTCACCGGCTACGAGCATCTCTCGGGTACTGCGAAAATCGTAGCGCTCTACGCAGACGGGACGAGCGTTGCGGCCCTCAAGGCCGGCCAGAACGGCGTGGTCGTGCTCGACAGCACGCCGTTCTACGCCGAGAGCGGCGGCCAGGTCGGCGACCAGGGCCTCATCACCTCGGGCAGCGCGCGCTTTGCCGTGCACGACACGCAGAAGATCAAGGCCGACGTGTACGGCCACCATGGCGTGCTCGGCGAGGGCACGCTCAACGTGGGCGACACGGTGCAGGCCCAGGTCGATGGCGCCGGGCGCGCCGCCACCATGCGCAACCACTCGGTCACGCACATCATGCACAAGGCGCTGCGCGAGGTGCTGGGCGCGCACGTGCAGCAGAAGGGCAGCCTGGTGAATGCCGAGCGCACGCGCTTCGACTTCGCGCACAACGCGCCGGTCACGGCCGGGCAGATCCGCGAGATCGAGCGCCGCGTGAACGAGGAGATCCTGGCCAACACGGCCACCGACGCCCGCGTCATGGACATCGAATCGGCCCAGAAGACGGGCGCCGTGATGCTCTTCGGCGAGAAGTACGGCGAGACCGTGCGCGTGCTCGACATCGGCACCAGCCGCGAGCTGTGCGGCGGCACGCACGTGCAGCGCACGGGCGACATCGGCCTGTTCAAGGTCGTGGCCGAGGGCGGCGTGGCCGCGGGCGTGCGCCGCATCGAGGCCGTGACGGGCGAGAACGCGCTGGCCTACCTGCAGGGCCTGGAAGCCACCGTGGACCAGGCGGCCGGCGCGCTGAAGGCGCCGGCCGCCGAGCTGGCCACGCGCATAGCCGGCGCGCTCGACCAGATCAAGGCGCTGGAGAAGGAGCTCGCCCAGCTCAAGGGCAGGCTGGCCTCGGCCCAGGGCGACGAGCTGGCGAGCCAGGCCGTGCAGGTCAAGGGCATCAAGGTGCTGGCCGCCAAGCTCGACGGCGCCGACGCCAAGACCCTGCGCGAGACCATGGACAAGCTCAAGGACAAGCTCAAGACGGCCGCCATCGTGCTGGCCGCCGTCGATGGCGACAAGGTGCAGCTGGCCGCGGGCGTGACGGCCGACAGCACGGCGCGCGTCAAGGCCGGCGAGCTGGTCAACTTCGTGGCCGGCCAGGTGGGCGGCAAGGGCGGCGGCAAGCCCGACATGGCCATGGCCGGCGGCACCGACGCGGCGGCGCTGCCGCAGGCGCTGGCCTCGGTGGCGGCCTGGGTGGGCGAGCGCGCGTAGCGCAGTCTTGATCACACACGAAACACCCGCCGCCGTGGCGGGTGTTTCGTTTAGAACAGCTCCGCCTCGTCGTGGGCGATCTTCGCCTGCAGCACGCCGCTTAGCACCAGGTCGTCGTGGAAGCAGACCCGGTTGCGCCCGCTTTCCTTGGCGTGGTAGAGCGCCTGGTCGGCGCGGCCCAGGACTTCCACGGGCGAGCCCCGCTGCGAGGCGGCGAAGCCGATGCTCACGGTGATGTGCCCGATCTGCGGGAATGCGTGCGCCTGCATGGCCGCGCGCAGGCGCTCGAACACCTGGCGCGCCTGGGCCAGCGTGACGGAGCGCAGCAGCACCACGAACTCCTCGCCGCCGAAGCGGAAGATGCGGTCCTGGCTCTTGCAGTGCGCGCGCAGCACGTTGGCCACCAGGATCAGCACCTCGTCGCCGTACAGGTGGCCGAAGCGGTCGTTGACCGACTTGAAATGGTCGATGTCGATCACCGCCAGCCACGGGCGCGGCAGGTCGGCGCCGCCGTCCGCGGCTGGGGTGCTGCCGGCATCGCGGGCGAACTGTTCCTCGAAGGTCTTGCGGTTGAGCAGGCCCGTGAGCGCGTCGCGCTCGCTGTAGTCCAGCAGGTTCTGGTAGTTCTGGTAGACGAGGAACACGCCCTTGACCACGTCGCGCTGGTGCCGCGTGAAGGCGCGCGGCTGGGTGACCTCCAGGCAGGCGGTGGCGCGCCCCGCCTGCCACACGGGCAGCCACAGCGTGTGGCGGCCGGGCGAGGAGCGCTGGGCGCTTTCGCCGCCGGCCGCGATGCATTGGGCCAGCTCGGGTGCGTCGGCCAGCGGCAGGCGCTGCGGGTCGCCGGCCGCGTCGTGCTCGCTGGAGACGATCTGCCCGTCCTGGCTCCAGCTGCGCGGGCGCAGCATGGTGGCCTGGTCCTGCTCGAAGAGCTCCAGTGCCCGCACCTGCACGCGGTGGCACAGCCTGAGCAGGGTGGACAGCACCGACACCTCCAGCCGCAGGTGATCGCGGTGGGCGGTCATCTCGGCCAGGTTGCGCAGCAGGGGCTTCATCGGTCGGTCCTCCGGGAGGGCGGGAACGTCAGCGGCGCGTGAACACCAGGTCCCACACGCCATGGCCCAGGCGCATGCCGCGGTTCTCGAACTTGGTCAGGGGCCGGTACCAGGGCTGCGTGGCGTAGCCCTGGGCGGTGTTGGCCAGCAACGGCTCGGCCGACAGCACTTGCAGCATCTGCTCGGCGTAGGGCTGCCAGTCGGTCGCGCAGTGGATGTAGCCGCCGGGCTTGAGCCGGCCGGCCAGCCTGGCCACCAGCGGCGGCTGGATCAGGCGGCGCTTGTTGTGGCGCTTCTTGTGCCAGGGGTCGGGAAAGAAGATGTGCACGCCGTCGAGCGAGGCCGGCGCGAGCATGTGCTCCAGCACCTCCACGGCGTCGTGCTGCAGGATGCGGATGTTGGACAGGCCCTGCTCGCCGATGCGCTTGAGCAGCGCGCCCACGCCGGGCTCGTGCACCTCGCAGCACAGGAAGTCGTCGCCGGGGCGCACGCCCGCGATGTGGGCCGTGGCCTCGCCCATGCCGAAGCCGATCTCCAGGACCAGCGGCGCGCTGCGGCCGAAGGCGGCGGCGGCGTCCAGCGGGGCGGGCGCGTAGTCCAGCACATAGCGCGGCCCCAGGTCTTCGAGGGCCTTGGCCTGGCCGCTGGTGGTGCGGCCGGCGCGGCGCACGTAGCTCTTGATGCCCTTGGGATGGGCGACGCCGGCCGGCGCAGCGCCGGGCGCCGCGGGGCGGGGTTCTTGGAAGGATGGGGTTTGCGTCACAGCGGCGGATTGTAGATTCGCGCCCAGGCCCCGGCCCACAGCGCGAGCGCCTGGGCGACATCGTGCGCGCCTGATGCCGGCGGCAGGCCCAGCACCCGGGCGGCATCGGCCAGCGCCTGCAGCGGCCGGCCGTCGTCGATGGGCGGCGCGCCATGCTGCTTGGAGAGCTTCTCGCCGTCGGCCGCGCGCACCAGCGGCGTGTGCAGGTAGCGCGGCGTGGGCAGTCCCAGGGCCGACTGCAGCAGGATCTGGCGCGGGGTGTTGTCCGCCAGGTCTTCGCCGCGCACGACGTGGGTCACGCCCTGGTCGGCGTCGTCCACCACCACCGCCAGCTGGTAGGCCCACAGGCCGTCGGCGCGCAGCAGCACGAAGTCGCCCACCTGGCGGGCCACGTCCTGGAACTGCGGGCCCAGGCGCCTGTCGGTCCAGCGGATACCGTCGTTTGCTATCGATAGGGAAGCTATCAGGGCTTGCCTGTCGGGCGCTGGAGGCATTTTTGACTGGTAATCGGTGGCGTTGAAGCGCCAGGCGCGCGGCGTGCGGCCGTGCAGGCCCTGGCGGCAGGTGCCGGGGTAGGGGCGCTCCACGTGGCGTTCGTGCGCCAGGCCCTGGGCGGCCAGGGCCGCCTCGATGTCGCGCCGGGTGCAGGCGCAGGGGTAGGCCAGCCGCCGCGCCGCCAGCTCGTCCAGCGCCTGCCGGTAGCGCGCGCCGCGGCCCGACTGGTACAGCGGCGGTGCGTCGGGCAGCAGGCCGCAGGCGGCCAGCTGGGACAGGATGCGTTCGGCAGCGCCGGGGGTGCAGCGCGGCCGGTCCACGTCCTCGATGCGCACCAGCCAGCGCCCGCCGGCCGCGCGCGCGTCCAGCCAGCTGGCGAGGGCGGCCACGAGCGAGCCCGCGTGCAGCGGCCCGGTGGGCGAGGGGGCGAAACGACCGATGTAGGGGCCGACGTAGCCCGCGCTCATGCGGCGGCGAGGGCCAGCTCCAGTCCGGAGACGAAGGCGTCCTCCAGCCGGTGGCCCAGGCACCAGTCGCCGCAGGCGCCCAGGCCCGCGGCGGCGTCCCACAGGAAGCTTTGGCCCAGGGGCGTCTGCGTCTGGGCGTAGCGCCAGCGGCGCATCTCGGCATGGGTGGGCGTGGCGTGTATGCCGGTGACTTCGGCGAAGGCCTTGATGAGCTTGGCCTGCACGCGCGCCGTGTCGTCGTTCAGGTGCTCCAGCGACCAAGCGGGGCTGGCCTGCACCGTCCAGCGCTCGATCTGCTTGCGGCCGGGCTTGCTCGACTCGCGCGCCAGCCAGGCGATGCGGTGGTGCGTGCTGCGCGCGGCGTTCCACTGCGGCCCCAGCGTGGTCAGGCCCGGGCGCACGGCGTGGGCGAAGGCCAGCATCAGCGTCCAGCAGGGGGCGATGTCCACGGCGTCGAGCGCCTGGCCCCAGGGCGCTGCCACGCCCGACTGCTGCAGCAGCGCCCGCGCGAGCGGCGCCGGCTGGGCCATCACCACGGCGTCGAAGCCGCCGTGCAGGTGGGTGTCGCCGCCCAGGGTCTCGCAGTGCAGCTGCCAGGCCGTGGGGCGCATGGGGTCGCGCTCGATGCGCGTGACGGCCGTGTGCGTGTGCAGCCGGCCCTCGTCGGCCAGCGGCTCGGCCCAGGCCTGGACCAGCGCGTCCATGGCGGGGCTGGCCACCCAGTGCGCCTCGCCCGGCGCGCGCGCGGCCGCCAGCACGCGGATGGTGGTGGCGCTCCAGGCGCGGCACAGGCCGGGCACGGTGTCCAGGGCGCGCTGGAAGCGCGCGTCGCGCACGGTGAAGTACTGCGCGCCGGTGTCGAAGCTGCCGAAGGGCGAGGCCAGCGCCGCCGTGCGCCCGCCGCTGTGGGGCGCCTTCTCGAACACGGTCACGGCGTGGCCCGCCTGGGCCAGCGTGCGCGCGCAGGCGATGCCCGCCATGCCGGCGCCGACGATGGCGAAGCGCCGCACCGAGGCGGCGGGCATGCCGGTTTTCAAGCGGTTGCTGGAGCGGGGGCGGGGTGCTGTCATGGCGGGCTTTCGTGAAAATGGAGGGCGGTTTTCAGGTATCGATGACTCTACACGCGCCGCCCCCCGGCGCGCATCCGGCTTCTCAGAAATGATGGTGATTTTCCAGCAGGGCGCGGCGCGTGGCCGGGCCTTGCAGCTGCGACAGCCACCATTGCAGCGCGCGCCCCGGGGCCGCGGCGCCGGGGCCGCCCCACTGGTAGCTCAGGGGCACGGTGCGCGCGGGGCGCACCACCTCGCGCACCACCAGGTGGCCGGCCTCGACGTAGGGGCGCACCATGGGCTCGGGCAGGAAGCCGCCGCCCAGGCCGCGCAGCTGGGCCTGGATCTTGGCGCGCATGTTGTCCACGGTGAACACGTCCTGCCCCGCCAGGATGCCCATGGTGACGTTGCCGCGCAGCGCCGAGTCGGCCACGGCGACCAGGCGGTGCGCGCGCAGCGTGGCGTCGCTGATCGGCTCGGGCGCCAGCGCCAGCGGGTGGTGCGGGGCCACGACGAAGATGAAGCGCAGCTCGCCCAGCGGCGCGGACTGCAGGCCCGCCACGTTGGCGGCGCCGGTCACGCCGATGGCCAGGTCCGCGTGGCCCGAGGCCAGCGCCTCGGCCGTGCCGCTCAGGATGCCGTCGCGCCACTTCAGGCGCGTGGGCGGCTGCAGGGCGTAGAACGCCTCCACCAGCTCCAGCATGGTGGTGGGGGAGATCACGCCGTCCACCGACAGGGTCAGCTGCGGCTCCCAGCCCGTGGCCACGCGGCGCACGCGGTTGGCGATGGCGTCCACGTCCTCCAGCACGCGCCGGCCCTCGCGCAGCAGCTCCAGGCCCGCGTGGGTGGGGCGGGCCTGGCGCGCGCTGCGGTCGAACAGCAGCACGTCGAGCGCGTCCTCGATCTGGCGCACGCGGTAGGTCAGCGCGCTGGGCACCAGGTCCAGCGCGCGCGCGGCCGCGGCAAAGCTGCCGGCCTCGGCGATGGTCAGCAGCATGGCGAGGTTGTCCGGGGTCAGCACATCGCGGGTGTTTTGCATGGTCCATGCCTTGCTTGTTCAATCGGTTTGAATGATGCCTTCAAGCCCGCTGCCCCCGCAAGCGCCGGCGCGGGCCTACATTGGCGCGGACGACATTCGAAGGAGCGCCTCATGCTGACCATCCGCAAATCGCAGGACCGCGGCCACGCCGACCATGGCTGGCTCAATTCGTACCACAGCTTCTCGTTCGCGGGCTACTACGACCCGCGCCACATGGGCTGGGGCAACCTGCGCGTCATCAACGAAGACCGCATCGCCCCCGGCACGGGCTTCGGCACGCACGGCCACCGCGACATGGAGATCATCAGCTACGTGCTGTCGGGCGAGCTGGCGCACCAGGACAGCATGGGCAACGTGAAGGGCATACCGCCGGGCGACGTGCAGCGCATGAGCGCGGGCACGGGCGTGATGCACAGCGAGTTCAACCACGCCGAGGGCCAGGCCACGCATTTCCTGCAGATCTGGATCGAGCCCGACGTGCGCGGCATGGCGCCCAGCTACGAGCAGGTGAGCGTGCCCGAGGCGGACAAGCGCGGCCGGCTGCGGCTCGTGGCCTCGCCCACGGGCGGGCCGGGCGTGGTGCGCATCCATGCCGATGCGTCGCTGCACGCGGGGCTGTTCGACGGGGCCGAGTGCGCCACGCTGGCGCTGGACCCGCGGCGCAAGGCCTACGTGCACCTGGTGCGCGGCGCGCTGCAGGTCAACGGCACGCCGCTTGAGGGCGGCGACGCGGCGCTGCTGGAGGGCGAGGCGCAGATCCGGCTGGACGGCGGCCGCGATGCCGAGGTGCTGGTGTTCGACCTGGCGCCGTGAGCGGTTTGCTATCCAATAGAGAGCTGGCTGCGCTTGCTGGACGGGCGCTGGGGGCCGATTCGGCTTGAAACCTCAGCGCCCGGCAGGCGGCTGCCACTTCCCGCCGATGAGCAGTTCGTGCGGCAGGAAGCGCGCCTTGTAGTTCATCTTGGGGCTTTGCTCTATCCAGTAGCCCAGGTAGACGTGGGGCAGGCCCAGCGCGCGGGCCTGCTGCAGCTGCCACAGCACGTTGTAGGTGCCGTAGCTCGTGCCTTCCTCGGGCTCGTAGAAGGTGTAGACGGCGGAGATGCCGTCCTCCAGCACGTCGAGGATGGACACCATCTTGAGCGCGCCGGGCTTGCCGTGCGCGTCGGGCTCGCGGAATTCGACGAGCCGCGAATTGACGCGGCTTTGCAGCAGGAACTGCGTGTACTGGTCGATGCTGTCGTGGTCCATGCCGCCGCCCGCGTGGCGCGCGTTCTGGTAGCGCAGGTAGAGCTGGTAATGCTCGGGTATGTAGCACAGGCGCAGCACGCGCGCCTGCAGGCCGGCGTGGCGCCTCCAGGCGCGGCGCTGGCTGCGGTCGGGGCGGAACGCATCGGCCAGCACGCGCAGCGGGATGCAGGCCTGGCAGCCCTCGCAGTGCGGGCGGTAGGTGAACATGCCGCTGCGCCGGAAGCCCCGCGCCACGAGGTCGGAGTACACGGCGTTCTGGATCAGGTGGCTGGGCGTGGCCACCTGCGAGCGCGCCTGCCGCTGTGGCAGGTAGCTGCACGGATAGGGCGCCGTGGCATAGAACTGCAGGCTTTGCAGCGGAAGGTCGTTGAGCTGGGTCACGCCGCGGAGGTCGGTGGCAAAAGCTCGTTCCAGTATACGGGCTCGAATCGCCACTCGCAGGCGGGCTCCGCCCGGGCCCGGGCCACGTGGCGCAGGAACTGCGCGCGGCCGATCTCGCGCGCGCCCAGCGATGCCAGGTGGCCGGTGTTCTGCTGGCAGTCGACCAGCGCCACGCCCTCGCGCCGGCACAGGCAGACGAGCGCGGCCAGCGCGATCTTGGAGGCGTCGGTCGCGTGCGCGAACATCGACTCGCCGAACACCGCGCGCCCCAGCGCCACGCAGTACAGCCCGCCCGCCAGCCGGCCATCCACCCAGGTTTCCACGCTGTGCGCATGGCCCGCGGCGTGCAGCGCCTCGTAGGCCGCCACCATGCGCGGCACGATCCAGGTGCCGTCCTGGCCGGCGCGCGGCGTCTGCGCGCAGGCGCGGATCACGGCGGGGAAGTCGCTGTCGATGCGCACCTCGCAGCCCGGCGTGGCGCGAAAGCGCTGCAGCACGCGGCGCAGCGAGCGGTGCAGGCGGAACTCCTGCACGTGCAGCACCATGCGCGGGTCGGGGCTCCACCACAGGATGGGCTGGCCCGCGCCGAACCACGGGAAGATGCCCTGCCGGTACGCCGCGAGCAGGTAGGGCACGCCCAGCTCGCCGCCGGCCGCGAGCAGCCCGGGGGCCGGGGAGGCTGCGTCCCAGCTGCGGCTGGGGTGCGGGAAACCGTCGGGCGATTGGATCCAGGGCAGGGGAGAGGACACGCGAGGAGGAGAGAAAGCCGCCAAGGCGGGCATTCTCTCTCAGGCCAGTGTGTAGGCCGTTTTCACCGTGGTGTAGAACTCCTGCGCGTAGCGCCCCTGCTCGCGCGGGCCGTAGCTGCTGCCCTTGCGGCCGCCGAAGGGCACGTGGTAGTCCACGCCCGCCGTGGGCAGGTTGACCATCACCATGCCGGCCTGGCAGTGGCGCTTGAAATGCGTGGCGTACTTCAGGCTCGTCGTGGCAATGCCCGCCGACAGGCCGAACGGCGTGTCGTTGGCCACGGCCAGCGCCTCCTCGTAGTCCTTCACGCGGATCACGCTGGCCACGGGGCCGAAGACCTCCTCGCGGTTGATGCGCATGCCGGGGGCGGTGTCCACGAACAGCGTGGGCGCCAGGAAGAAGCCCTGCCGGCTGCTGCCCGTGTGGCAGGCCACGCGCGCGCCGCCCGCGGCCAGCCGGGCGCCCTCGGCCTTGGCGATCTCCACGTAGGCCAGGTCCTGCTCCAGCTGCGCCTGGCTGACCACCGGGCCCATGTCGGTGCCGGCGGCGCGCGCGTCGCCCACCCTGATCCTGGCCAGGCGCGCCCGCAGCGCCTCGACGAAGGCGGGGTAGATCGCGTCGGTCACGATCAGGCGGCTCGATGCCGTGCAGCGCTGGCCGGTGGAATAGAAGCCGCTTTGCGCCGACAGCTCCACGGCCTGCTGCAGATCCGCATCGTCCAGCACCACCTGCGGGTTCTTGCCGCCCATCTCCAGCTGCACCTTCTTGCCGGACTTCACGCAGGCCTCGGCGATGCCGCGGCCCACGCCCACCGAGCCGGTGAAGCTGATGGCCGCCACGCCGGGATGGTTCACCAGCGCCTCGCCGATCACGCGCCCGCGCCCCATGACGAGGTTGAACACGCCGGCCGGGATGCCGCTGCGGTGGATGATCTCGGCCAGCGCCCATGCGCAGCCCGGCACGAGGTCGGCGGGCTTGAGCACCACGCAGTTGCCGAAGGCCAGGGCCGGGGCGATCTTCCAGGCGGGAATGGCGATGGGGAAGTTCCACGGCGTGATGAGGCCCACCACGCCGACGGGCTCGCGCGTGATCTCCACGCCGATGCCGGGGCGCACGGACGGGACCGTCTCGCCCGCCAGGCGCAGGCATTCGCCGGCGAAGAACTTGAAGATCTGGCCCGCGCGCGCCACTTCGCCGATGGCCTCGGGGCGGGTCTTGCCCTCCTCGCGCGCGAGCAGGTCGCCGAGCTCTTCCTTGCGCGCCAGGATCTCGTTGCCGATTTTGTCCAGCGCGTCGTGGCGCGCCTGGATGCCCGAGGCGCTCCAGGCCGGGAAGGCGGCCGTGGCCGCGGCGACGGCGGCCTGCACGTCATCGGCACCGCCCTGGGCGTATTCGCCGATGACGTCGGCGAGGTCGCTGGGGTTGGTGTTGGGGGTATGGGACGCGCCGGGCGTCCACTCGCCGCCGATCAGGTTGTGGTGCTGGGTCATGGTGCTTGAAGGTTCTTTGCTTGAATGGCTACATGGTTCGGATCGGGCCGCGAGCCCTCACCCCCGCCCTCTCCCAGGGGGAGAGGGGGTAAAGACCGGCGCGGCCGATCGCCCTCGCCCCTTTGGGGAGAGGGAGGGGTGAGGGGCCTGCAGCGGCATATACATGGTTTTTGGCCTCCAGCGCCCGCTAGGCGGGCGCTGACAGCTATCGAAATGGGAGTAAGGATCAGCGCACCATGCAGGGGCGCTTGTTGTCGAAGGCCCAGCCCGGGATCAGGTGCTGCATGGCCAGGGCGTCGTCGCGCGCGCCCAGGCCATGCTCCTGGTACAGGGCGTTGGCGCGCTGCAGCGCGGCACGGTCCACGGTCACGCCCAGGCCCGGGGTCTGCGGCACCTCGACGAAGCCGCCCTTGATCGTGAGCGGGTTCTGGGTGAGGAACTGGCCGTCCTGCCAGATCCAGTGCGTGTCGATGGCCGTGACCTTGCCGGGCACGGCGGCGGCCACGTGGGTGAACATGGCCAGCGAGATGTCGAAGTGGTTGTTGGAGTGCGAGCCCCAGGTGAGCCCCCAGTCGCGGCAGGTCTGGCCCACGCGCACGCTGCCGGCCATGGTCCAGAAATGCGGGTCGGCCAGCGGGATGTCCACCGACTGCAGCGCGAGCGCGTGCACCATCTGGCGCCAGTCGGTGGCGATCATGTTGGTGGCCGTGGGCAGGCCGGTGGCGCGGCGGAATTCGGCCATGACCTCGCGGCCCGAGAAGCCGCCCTCGGCGCCGCAGGGGTCCTCGGCATAGGCGAGCACGCCGCGCATGTCGCGCATCAGGCGGATGGCGTCTTTCAACAGCCAGCCGCCGTTGGGGTCCAGCGTCACGCGGGCCTGGGGGAAGCGCCGGGCCAGGGCGGCGACGGCCGCGATTTCCTCCTCGCCCGCCAGCACGCCGCCCTTGAGCTTGAAGTCGTTGAAGCCGTAGCGCGCGTGCGCGGCCTCGGCCTGGCGCACTATTGCGTCGGGCGTCATGGCTTCCATGTGGCGCACCTGGGTCCAGTCGTCGCTGCCGCTCTTGTCCTCGCCGGGCTTCACGTAGGGCAGGCCGGTCCTGTCGCTGGGGCCGACGAAGAACAGGTAGCCCAGCATCTCCACGCGCTCGCGCTGCTGGCCCTCGCCGAGCAGCGCGGCCACGGGCACGCCCAGGTGCTGGCCCAGCAGGTCCAGCAGCGCCGATTCCACGGCCGTGACGGCGTGCACGCCGATGCGCAGGTCGAAGGTCTGCAGGCCGCGCCCGCCCGCGTCGCGGCCTTCCAGGTTCTTCTGCACCTGCTGCAGCAGCTGCAGGCGCCGGCCGATGGACTGGCCGACGAGCACGCGCCTGCTGTCCTCCAGCGCCTGGCGAATGCCTTCGCCGCCGGGTACCTCGCCCACGCCGGTGCGGCCCGCGCTGTCGTGGATCAGCAGCACGTTGCGCGTGAAGAAGGGCGCATGCGCGCCGCTCAGGTTCATCAGCATGCCGTCGCGGCCGGCGACGGGGATGACTTCGATGTCGGTGATGGTGGGTGTCTGGGTCATGGCGGGTGCGAAGGTGTGGGGTGGAAGGGGCGTCAGGCGGCCTGCGCCTGCCGGGCCGCGGCGGCCTCGGCGGACCAGGGCACCTCGGCCACGGGGCGGCCGGTGGCGAGGCAGTGCGCGAGGTTCTCCAGCACCAGGTCGGCCATGGCGCGCCGGGTCTCGTGCGTGCCGCTGGCGATGTGCGGCGCCAGCACCACGTTGTCCAGCGCCAGCAGCGCGGGCAGGGGGCGGGGCTCGTCCTCGAACACGTCCAGGCCCGCGCCGGCGATGCGCCCGCCCTGCAGCGCGGCGGCCAGCGCGGCTTCGTGAACCACGCTGCCGCGCGCCACGTTCACCAGGAAGCCCTGCGGGCCCAGGGCATCCAGCACCTCGGCATCCACCAGGTGGCGCGTGCCCTCGCCGCCGGCGGCGGTGACGACCAGGAAGTCCGACCAGCGCGCCAGCTCCAGCAGCGAGGGCAGGTACAGGTGGGGCGAGCCCTCGACCGGGCGGCGGTTGTGGTAGGCCACCTGCATGTCGAAGCCCGCCGCGCGCCGCGCCACGGCGGTGCCGATGCGGCCCATGCCGAAGATGCCCAGGCGCTTGCCGCTGGCGCGCGTGTGTATGCCGAAACGCTGGCGGCTCCAGTCGCCGCGGCGCACGAAGCGGTCGGCCGCGGACAGGCCGCGCGCCGCGTCGAGCAGCAGGGCGAAGGCCATGTCGGCCACGCAGTCGTCGAGCACGCCGGGGGTGTAGCCCACGCGCGCGCCGCGGCGCAGCAGCGCCTGCCGGTCCAGCGCGTCGAAGCCCACGCCGAAGCTGCTCACGTACCTGAGGTGGGGCAGGGCGTCGACCACGTGGGCGGGCAGGCCCATGGCGGCAGAGGTGACCGCGCAGCCGAACGTGGCGCCGTGCTCGGCCAGGAAGCGGGCGGGGTCGGCCTGCTCGCCGAGCACGGCCACGTCGTAGCGCTCGGCCAGTTCGCGGTCGAGCGCGGGCAGGGGCATCCTGCCGTACTGGAGGAGGCGGGGAGGGCGTTGCGTCATGGGGTGTGTGGCGGGTTCAGTCCGCCGTGATCCTGCGGGTCTCGATCAGCGTCTTCCAGCGCGCGTACTCGCGCGCCTGGAAGGCCGCGAACTCCTCGGGCGTGTTGGCCACGATCTCCATGCCCTGCTCGGCCAGGCGCTTCTTCAGCGCCGGCTCGCTGATGGCCTGGATGGCGGCGTCGGCCAGCTTCTTCTTCACCTCGGCGCTCAATCCCCTGGGGGCGGCCAGGCCCTGCCAGGAATAGATCTCGGCGCCCTTCACGCCGGCCTCGGCCAGCGTGGGCACGTCGGGCAGCACGGGCGAGCGCCTGTCGCCGGTGACGGCGATGGCATGCAGCTTGCCCGCGCGGATGTGCGGCAGCACGGCGTTCACGTTCTGGAACGAGAAGTCCACCTGGCCGCCCAGCAGGTCGTTGATGGCCGGCGCGCCGCCCTTGTAGGGGATGTGCAGGCCCGAGGTGCCGCTCTGCTGCCAGAACAGCTCGGCCGAGAGGTGGTCCGACGAGCCGTTGCCCGAGCTGGCGAAGCTGATCTTGCCGGGCTGGGCCTTGAGCGCGGCGATCACATCGGCCAGGGTGCGCGCCTTCTGCGCGGGCGAGGCCACGAGCACGTTGGGCGCCTGCACGGGCAGGCTGATGTAGTCGAAGTCCTTGACCGCGTCGTAGGGGATGTTCTTGACCAGGTGCGGCGCGATCACGAAGGGGCCGAGCGATGCCACGAGCAGCGTGTAGCCGTCGGGCGCGGCGCGCTTGACCGCGGTGGCGCCTATGGTGCCCGTGGCGCCGGGGCGGTTGTCCACCACGAAGGGCTGGCCGAGCTTCTCGCCCATGTGCTGCGCCATGGCGCGGGCGATCATGTCGGTGGAGCCGCCCGCCGGGAAGGGCACGATGACGTTCACGCTCTTCTCGGGCCACGCGGCCGCGGCGGACAGGGCCACGCTGGCCGCGAGGGCCAGGAGGATCTTCTTCATTGGTCTGCTCCTTGTGTGTGTTCTTGCAATGGAGGCGGCCCCGCTCCGCGTCAGGCCTGCTCGACCTTGCGGATCAGCGCGGCCAGCATCTCGACCTCGTCGGGCTGGAGGTCCGCCAGCGGCGGGCGCACCGGGCCCGCGGGGTGGCCCACGATGCGCGCGCCGGCCTTGATGATGCTCACGGCGTAGCCCGCGCTGCGGTTGCGGATCTTCAGGTAGGGCATGAAGAAGTCCTTGAGCAGCTGGTGCTGGGTGGCCTGGTCGTCGTTCTTCACGGCCTCGTAGAAGCGCATGGCCGTCCTGGGGATGAAGTTGAAGACGGCCGACGAGTACACGGGCGTGCCCAGCGCCTTGTAGGCCGCGGCGTAGACCTCGGCCGTGGGCAGGCCGCCCAGGTAGGCCAGGCGGTCGCCCATGGCGAGGAACATGCTGGCCATGCCCTCGATGTCGCCCACGCCGTCCTTGAAGCCCACCAGGTTGGGGTTGCGCTCGCACAGGCGCGCCACGGTCTCGGGCGTGTAGCGGCTCACGCCGCGGTTGTAGATGATCACGCCGAAGTCCACGCTCTTGCACACGGCCTCCACGTGGGCGGCCAGGCCTTCCTGGCTGGCCTCGGTCATGTAGTGCGGCATGAGCAGGATGCCGTGCGCGCCGGCCTTCTCCGCCGCCTGGGCGCACTCGATGGCGAAGCGCGTGGGGCCGCCCGCGCCGGCGATGATGGGCACCTTGCCCCGGCAGGTGTCCACCGCGGTCTGGATGATGGCGGGGTACTCGCCGGCCGTGAGCGAGAAGTATTCGCCCGTGCCGCCCGCGGCGAACAGGGCGCTGGCGCCGAACGGAGCCAGCCATTCCAGGCGCGCGGCATAGCTCTTGGCATCGAAGTCGCCGTTGGCATCGAAGTCGGTGATGGGGAACGACAGCAGGCCGGAGCTCATCACGTTCTTGAGGTCTTGGGGAGTCATGTCAGTCTTTCTTTCGGGGCCGCTGCGCGGCGGGTTGGGGGCGATGGGGGAAATGGATGCGTGGATGGGGCGTCAGTCGAGCTGCAGCTTTTCCTGCTGCACCACCCTGGACCAGCGGGCGCGCTCGGCGGCGAAGAACCTGTCCACCTCGGCGGGCGACATGGTCACCACCTCGGCGCCCTGGCCGGCCAGGCGCGCGCGCACCTCGGGGTTGCGGATGGCGGCGACCAGCGTTTCGCTCAGGCGTTTGACGATGGCCGGCGGCGTGCCCGCGGGCAGCACCACGCCCTGCCAGGTTCCGGTCTCGTAGCCGGCCACGCCCTGCTCGGCGATGGTGGGCACGCTGCCGATCAGCGGCATGCGCTCGCGCTTGGACACGCCCAGCAGCTTGAGCTTGCCGCTCTGCACGTGGGGGTAGGTGGCCAGCATGCCGTTCATGAGCACCTGGGTCTGGCCGGCCACCGTGTCCTGCACCGACTGCACGCCGCCCTTGTAGGGCACGTAGACCCACTTGGCGCCCGTGGCGCGGGCCAGCTCCACGCCGGCCAGGTGCGGCGCGCTGCCCGTGGCGGTGACGGCGAAGTTCAGGTCGCTGGTCTTGGACAGCTCCACCAGCTCCTTGAGGTTGTTCGCCTTCACAGAGGGGTGGACCACCAGCAGGTGGGGCGAGTAGGCCAGCATGGCCGCGCCGCGCAGGTCCTTGGACGGGTCGAACGCGAGCCTGGTGTAGATGGAGGGACTGATGGCCAGCGCGCCCAGGTCGCACAGCAGCAGGGTGTAGCCGTCGGGTGCGGACTTGGCCACGAAGTCGGCGCCCAGGTTGCCGTTGGCGCCGGGCTTGTTCTCCACGATCACCGGCTGCTTGAGCGCTTCCGACAGCTGCTGGCTGATGGAGCGGGCGATGATGTCCGAGCTGCCGCCCGGAGGGTAGGGCACGACGATCTTCAGGGGGCGGCTGGGCCACGGGTCGGCGGCCTGGGTGCTGGGGGCCAGCGCGGCGGCGCACAGGCCGGCGAGGACGATGGCGGCGGCGCGGCGGGTGAGGGGATTGCGGGCCATGCGGTGTGTCTCCTGTGATTAGTTATACGTCATCATACAACACATGGCGAGTGGCGCAAGCGGTATTTCATGCCGGCGCGGCTTTTCGTCGTGCGCCGAGGGTTTGCAGGGGGCCGAGCCCTCTCCCGCAAGGGGAGAGGGAGCCCCTCCGCCGGCAGAGGTCAGGGTCTTGGTGAGGATGCGGCCCGCGGTCCGCTCACGACGGCGTGCTCGCCCGCTGCGCCAGCCGCAGCCGCTCACGCGAGTTGGTCAGGTGGATGCGCATGGCCGCGCGGGCCGAGTCGGCGTCCTGGCGCTCGATGGCGTTGTAGATCTCCTCGTGCTCGCGGTTCACGCGGCGCAGGTAGTCGGGGGCGTGCGCGGGCGACTGCAGCGAGGTGATGCGCGTGCGCGGGATCAGCAGGGCGCCGAAGTGCGCCAGGATGTCCTTGAAATACCGGTTGCCCGTGGCCTGGGCGATGCCCAGGTGGAACGCCATGTCGTGCGTGACGGTGTCGCCGCCGCTGGCCGCGTGGCGCTCGAACGCCTGCAGCGCCTCGCGCAATGTCTTCAGGTGCTCGTCGCTGCGGCGCTGGGCGGCCAGGCCGGCGGCCTCGGTCTCCAGGCTGATGCGCAGCTCCAGCACGGCCAGCACGTCCACCGACTCGCTCAGCTCGCGCGCGTCGAGGGTCAGGCCCGAGCCCTCCCGCGCGGGCAGCACGAAGGTGCCTATGCCATGGCGCGTCTCCACCAGCCCCGCGGCCTGCAGCTTGGACAGGGCCTCGCGCACCACGGTGCGGCTCACGTCGTAGCTGTGCACCAGCTCGGACTCGGTAGGCAGCTTCTCGCCTTCGCGCAGCAGGCCCTGGCGGATCTTGTTCTCGAACTCTTCGGACAGCAGGTTCGCCAGGCTGCGCCCTCCGCCACGGCCGGCCTTGCCGCGCAGCGAGGATTGGGGCAAGGCCGCGGAGGAGAGAGGTTCGGGTAATCCCGTGGTTGGGGCGTTCATGCGTTCCATCATAATCCGTTGCAAGTCATCAGACGACATACCTCATGCAAGCATCCCACGCGATCCGCCACATCCGCATCACGCCCATTGCCTTCCGCGACCCGCCGCTGCTCAATGCGGCGGGCATCCACGAGCCCTGGGCGCTGCGCTCCATCATCGAGATCGAGACGGCCTCGGGCCTGGTCGGCATCAACGAGAGCTATGGCGACCAGCCCATGCTGGACGCGCTGGCCAAGGCCGCGCCGGCGCTGCAAGGGCTCTCGCCCTGGGCGCTCAACGAGATGGAGCGCCGCGTCGCGGCCCTGGTCGCGCCGCCCCGGCAGACGGCCTCGGAGTTCCTGGGCCAGCAGGTGTCGCTGGCGCCGGGCACCCATGTCTCCAAGACGGTGGCCAAGGTGGTCAGCGCGTTCGAGGTGGCCATGCTCGACCTGCAGGGCCAGCTGGCCCGGGCGCCGGTCGTCGACCTGCTGGGCGGCGCGGCGCGGGACTGCGTGCCTTTCTCGGCCTACCTGTTCTACAAGTACGCCGAGCACATCGACAAACCCTACGCGCCCGACGCCTGGGGCGAGGCGCTCACGCCGCCGCAGCTCGTCGCCCAGGCGCGGCGCATGATCGGCCAGTACGGCTTCAAGAGCATCAAGCTCAAGGCCGGGGCCCTGCCGCCCGAGCAGGAGGCCGCGGGCATCCTGGCGCTGGCCGAGGCCTTCCCCGGCACGCCGCTGCGCATCGACCCCAACGGCAACTGGACGGTTCAGACCAGCCTGAAGATCGTGCGGCAGCTGCGCGGCGTGCTGGAGTACTACGAGGACCCGGCCCCGGGCCTGGACGGCATGGCGGCCGTGGCGCGCGAGTGCGACGTGCCGCTGGCCACCAACATGGTGGTGACCGACTTCGCCGAGTTCCGCCGCAACGCCGAGATGGGCTGCCCCGTGAAGATCGTGCTGAGCGACCACCACTACTGGGGCGGCCTGCGCGCCACGCAGCGCCTGTCCACGCTGTGCAAGACCTTCGACCTGGGCCTGTCCATGCACAGCAACTCGCACCTGGGCATCAGCCTGGTGGCCATGGCGCACCTGTGCGCCAGCGTGCCGCTGCTCACCTATGCCTGCGACACGCACTACCCCTGGCAGGACGAGGAAGTCGTCGAGGGCGGCCGCCTGCGCTTCGAGCAGGGCAGCCTGCGCGTGCCCACCGCGCCGGGCCTGGGCGTGACGCTGGACCGCGAGGCGCTTGCCCGCCTGCACGACAACTACCTGCGCTGCGGCATCCGCAACCGCGACGACCTTGCGCAGATGCGCAAGTACGACCCGGCCTTCACCGGCCGCCAGCCCCGCTTTTGAGATTTCTCCAGGAGACGAACCACCATGCAACGCCGTACCTTCATCCACCACACCCTCGCCGCCAGCGCCGCGCTGCTGGGCGGCTCGCAGGCCATGCCCGCCATGGCGCAGGCCCCCTGGCCCACGGGCAAGGCCATCACCTACGTGGTGCCCTTTCCGCCCGGGGGCAACACCGACACCCTGGCGCGCGTGATCGCCCAGCCCCTGGGCCAGGCGCTGGGCACGCCCGTGGTCATCGACAACAAGGGCGGCGCCGGCGGCAGCATTGGCTCGGCCCTCGCCGCGCGCGCGCCGGCCGACGGCTACACCATCCTCGGCGGCACCATCAGCTCGCACGCCATCAACGTGAGCCTGTACGCCAAGCTGGACTACGACCCCGTCAAGTCCTTCACGCCCGTGGCCATGCTGGGCTCCGGCCCGCTGGTGCTGGTGGTGCCGGCCGCCAGCCCCTACAAGACGCTGGACGACGTGCTGGCCGCCAGCAAGGCCAAGGCCGCGGCGGGCGGGCTGTCCTCGGCCTCGCCGGGCACGGGCACCTCGCCGCACATGGCGCTGGAGCTGCTGGCCTACCAGTCGGGCGTGAAGTTCACGCACGTGCCCTACAAGGGCAGCGGCCCGGCCGTGCAGGACGTGGTCGGCGGCCAGGTGGACATGATGTTCGACACCACGCTGATCGTCGGCCCCCACATCCAGTCCGGCAAGCTGCGCCCCATCGCCGTGACCAGCTCCAGGCGCCTGGAGTCTCTGCCCGACGTGCCCACCATCGCCGAAGCGGGCCAGAAGGGCTTCGACATGGGCTCCTGGCAGGCGGTGTTCGCCCCAGCGGGCACGCCCAAGGCCATCGTGGACCGGCTGCATGCCGAGATCATGAAGATCGTCGCCACGCCCGAGGTGCAGGCGCGCCTCAAGAGCTTCGGCATGATCCCCTCCACCATGACCCCCGCCGAGCTCGGCGCCTACCAGAAGGCCGAGGTGGCCAAGTGGGCGCAGGTGATCAAGGCGGCGGGCATCAAGGCCGATTGAGCCGCATCCATGACGATGCCCTTGGCGAGATGACACCGCGATGAGTACCCGAGCCCCGCTTTCCATCACCATGCACCCGGCGGACAACGTCGCCATCGTCGCCAACGACGGCGGCCTGCCCGCGGGCGCCGTGCTGCCCGGCGGCCTGGTGCTGCTCGACAGGGTGCCCCAGGCGCACAAGGTGGCGCTGGCCGACATCCCCGAGGGCGGCGCGGTGCGCCGCTACAACGTGGTCATAGGCTACGCGCTGCGGCCCATACCGGCCGGAAGCTGGGTGCACGAGCGCCTGCTCAGGATGCCCGATGCGCGCGCGCTGGACGGGCTGCCCGTCGCCACCGTCCGCCCCGCGCCGCAGGAGCCGCTGGCCGGCTACACCTTCGAGGGCTACCGCAACGCCGACGGATCCGTGGGCACGCGCAACATCCTGGCCATCACGCAGACGGTGCAGTGCGTGGCCGGGGTGACGGCCTTTGCCGTGCAGCGCATCAAGGCCGAGCTGCTGCCCAGGTACCCCCACGTGGACGACGTGGTGGCGCTGGAGCACGGCTACGGCTGCGGCGTCGCCATCGACGCGCCGGACGCTGTGGTGCCCATACGCACGCTGCGCAACATCAGCCTGAACCCGAACTTCGGCGGCGAGCTGATGGTGGTGAGCCTGGGCTGCGAGAAGCTGCAGCCCGAGCGCCTGCTGCCGCCGGGCAGCATCCCGCTGGTCGACGAGCGCAACGTGGCCGACGTGGGCGCCAGCGCCGATTCGGTGCTGGACGTGGTGTGCCTGCAGGACGAGGCGCACGTCGGCTTCATGTCCATGGTCGAGTCCATCATGCGCCAGGCCGAGGAGCACCTGGAGCGCCTGAACGCGCGCCGGCGCGAGACGGTGCCGGCCAGCGAGCTGGTGGTGGGCGTGCAGTGCGGCGGCAGCGACGCCTTCAGCGGCGTGACGGCCAACCCGGCCGTGGGCCTGTGCGCCGACCTGCTGGTGCGCGCCGGTGCCACCGTGATGTTCAGCGAGGTGACGGAGGTGCGCGACGGCATCGACCAGCTCACCGCGCGCGCCGCCACGCCCGAGGTGGCTCAGGCCCTGATCGACCAGATGGCCTGGTACGACGCCTACCTGGCGCGCGGCCGCGTGGACCGCAGCGCCAACACCACGCCGGGCAACAAGAAGGGCGGGCTGTCCAACATCGTCGAGAAGGCCATGGGCTCCATCGTCAAGAGCGGCAGCGCGCCGATCTCGGGCGTCGTCGCCCCGGGCGAGCGCGCGGCGCGCAAGGGCCTGCTCTACGCCGCCACGCCGGCCAGCGACTTCATCTGCGGCACGCTGCAGCTGGCCGCGGGCATGAACCTGCACGTCTTCACCACCGGGCGCGGCACGCCCTATGGCCTGGCCGCGTGCCCGGTCATCAAGGTGGCCACGCGCAGCGACCTGGCGCGGCGCTGGCACGACCTGATGGACGTGAACGCCGGCCGCATCGCCGACGGCGAGGCCAGCATCGAGGACGTGGGCTGGGAGCTGTTCCACCTCATGCTCGACGTGGCCAGCGGCCGCAGGAAGACCTGGGCGGAGCAGTGGAAGCTGCACAACCAGCTGGTGCTGTTCAACCCCGCGCCGGTGACCTGAGCAGGCTCATTGCTCCCGAAATGAGAGCTTGCAGCGCTTGCCGGGCGGGCGCTGCAGGGCAAAAAGGCTTGAGGCCTCAGTCTTCCACGTACCACGCGTCCTTGAGCGCGCTCACCGTGGCCTCGGCCACCTCGGGCTGGGCGGCCAGCCAGGCCTGCGTGGCCTGGCGGTCGTCCTCGGTGGCGGAGCCGCGCGCGAACGCCGTGACGAAGCCCTCGCGCACCCAGCCGGCGGCGGCCAGGTTGCGGGGCACGAGCAGCTCGTGCACGAAGCGGTCCATCAGCGCCTCCTCCTGCTCGGGCGCCAGGGCCTGCCTGACCTTCAGCTCGTACTCGAAGCCGAACTCCTGGAATTCGCCCACGCGCATCTTCTTGCGAAGGCGGCGGCTGCGTTGCTTGTTGGGTGGCAGGGCCATGTCCGAGACTCCTTGAATTCCAAAAATCAGATGCCCAGCACCTTGGCCACGTAGTCCGCGTCCTTGTCGCCGCGGCCCGAGAGGTTGACCAGGATGTGCCGGTCCTTCGGCAGGCCGGGCGCCGCGCGCATGGCCCAGGCCACGGCGTGGGCGCTCTCCAGCGCCGGGATGATGCCCTCCACGCGCGAGAGCTGCATGAACGCATCCAGGCATTCCTTGTCGGTCGCCGCCTCGTACTGCACGCGGCCGATGTCCTTGAGGTAGCTGTGCTGCGGCCCCACGCCGGGATAGTCCAGGCCCGAGGCGATGCTGTGCACGGCGGCGGGCACGCCGGGGGCGTCCTCCAGCACGTAGCACTTCATGCCGTGGATCTCGCCGGGCTTGCCCATGCTCAGCGTCGCCGCGTGGCGGCCGGGCTTGTCCGTGCCTTCGCCCGAGGGCTCCACGCCCACGAGCTTCACGCCCGCGTCGCCCAGGAAGGCCGTGAAC
>Ga0209922_101542_pt1 | contig 21925 bp, 20 predicted proteins | sample ThiBiot_500_biof_FD_183946 | JGI IMG/M metagenome (GOLD analysis project Ga0209922, IMG submission 183946) | Wastewater bioreactor microbial communities from Cape Town, South Africa - Thiocy_expt_500_biof (SPAdes) | ecosystem: Engineered > Bioreactor > Thiocyanate-remediating > Anaerobic-Aerobic ...
GCCGACTATTCGTCCTCGCTCCGTATGTGTGCATGCGTGCCAGATCCTTCGTTCTTTCTCCACCCTCCTCAAATGGTCGTTATTCTTCTCTGTCTCATTTGGACTGACTTTGTTCTGCCACTGTCACCAATATTTTAAAACACATCTACAAATATACTTTCAACTAAATAGAAACACATAGATATTAAGCTCATCAAAACACCAGAGAATCTATCGAATGCTATTTAGTTCTCATTCTCTCTTTCTCGCTCATGCGTTTGAGATTTTATCAACAGAAACTAATGTCAATGTAGAGATCTCATCGATATTGGCTATAGATGTAATGACAATTTCTTAGTTGTATTACAGCAACTTGTTGTTGTCTCTAATGTGTTTTGCTTTGTTTTGTTTTTCTCTTTCTTTTTTCCTCTCTTCCTTTCTTCTTCTTCTTCGTTTTTTTTTCTGTGATTATTCTAACAATATAAAAGCTACGATTACTGTTTATAAATATTAGCTTCCATTGTTAATCTATAACAAAAAAAAAATGTACAGATGATTTGCTTTGGTTATTTTTGTTGAACTCGATCAACGACATTGATTAATCTATTTTTAGCTAATAATGGTGATGTCAAATTATTTTTAGATTATTATTGTGTTCGTTATATATAGTAAGATAACGACAACAATAATATTAAGAAACAAAAGAAAACAAACATAACAGTAAGTTAGCTCGGTGATCAAGGGCAGAGTACAGTCGAATACGCACGCTCTTGCCGGAAGTTGAATGCTGGCCGAGTCGGTGCGTTGATGATGCGACTATGAAAAAGCAGAACGTTCGTACCTTAACACTTATTGTTTCGACGTTCAGGTAGAACAAAATACTTTTGAATTTCGTAGTTTTCATGCTTGTCTTTCTCACAATAGCTATCTGCTGGTTGGTGCGGCCATATTCGACGCGCTCGAATCTGACACAGAAGATTTTCTGCGCAAACAGTACCGAGCAGCTGAATCGAATATGTGCTCTAAGTACAATATATCCACCAAAGAATATCAAGACCTTGAAGAAATTGTTATTAAATATCAACCACATAAAGCCGGTGCACAATGGAAATTTCCAGGTGCATTCTATTTTTCGCTTACTGTTATAACAACAATCGGTACGTCATTTTTTGATATTTTCTATCGGATTTTGTCCTGAATTTCTTCGTCTTTTATTCAAGTGAGAATAGAAGTTACTCATTGCGTGTCAATTAAAGTAACTCCCAATTTTTTCAGATTTTTTTCTCCTTTTTTTCCTTTATTGATTAAAGTATTTAGTTATATATTCATGTGTCAAAATGATATTAGTTAAGAGAGAGAGAGAAAATCTCATCGGATAGCTTTTTCTTTCTTTTTTTCTTTGTCTTTTCATTGTTTTAGCGATACAAAAAAAAGTCGATTATAGTATGTACGAAGTTTTGGCCTTGATCCTTTTTTTTGACGTCTATAGAGCCTTTTTTTCCAATTGTTTTTATGCATTCCTACTGTTAGTTGCTAGTTACAATTGATTGTAGTATTTTCTAGTTTGAAAGACAAAAAAGAAGAACAAGAACAAGGAAAGCGAGTTGGGTGGGTGGGATTTGAATGATGTTTGCTAATCTTTGTCGCGCACACGCACACGAATCTCATTCTTTTTTTTTCTCGTCAAAGAGTAGTAGACAAGAACAGAAACTAGATCCTTGTACTGATGATAGCGTTCGAGTCATTAGACTTCGTTGAGTGCGTCCTGTCACACAAATATATTTGTTCGTCGATGGAGTAAAAGCACACAGAGAGAGAGAGAAACAAAAAAGAGAGAGAGATGATCATTGTGAGAGAGAAGAGTAGTAGCCGTTCGAATGACGTCAATCCAAAAGTGTTATGTCGTATGCATACATAAACATCTCTATACATATCAAGGTAATGGCTTGAATATGAGACGGAACTCGTTGTTTTGCCTATGGAATTATTGTTGCTATTATTTTCATTATGATTGTTTCGAATCGAAAGTCTCCGGAATTAATTCATCGTTTTATTTTCATACTCAACAGTGTTACTAATCAACAAATACATGATAGGTTTTTTTTATGAATACAAAACAAAGAAAAAGCTTTTTCATCACTTGAAAGACTCAATCAATTATATATATAAAGCGAAAATTGGCATGAGTTTTGCAAGCATTCATCGACTATGTGTGTGTTTCTATTTAAAGTCTGAAAATAACATTTTCTAATTGAACATTATCAATATATAGTTAAAAGAAAAGAAATAATAAATATCATCTAAATAAATATTAGTTTAACTGACGTTCTGTCTGTAGATTATGAATAAGAAGCTTGTCATTTATCATCGTTTTTCTTTTTGTTTCTACAAAGATAAACAAACAAACAAGAAGCAACTCCATTATATATAAATCAACAGTCGTTCGAACATATTTTTTCTTTTATTTTGTCAAGAAAAATATGAAAAGAATAATTCTAAATACTACTAAGATCACTTCCATTGAAAATTGTTGCTAATCTATATCTATGAAAAGTCATTGATAACTCGAGGTACAGAACAAAATCAAACACAATTATATTATTTTTCCTGTAATAGTCTCTCTCTCTCTCTTAGAATACTTGAACATAGAAGTATACTTATTCAGATTAGAGTCAATCAGAAAAATTTGATTAGATTTCTAATCTTTCATTCCAATATCATAGTTTGTTTGTTTTTTCTATTCGTATTTCTAGGCTATGGTCATTCGTGTCCAACAACAAGTAAGTTCACAAGAAAAAGCTTAAAAGATGATGCAATTACATTTTTATTATCTATATCGTCTAGCTTGGGGAAAAACATTTTGTATGCTCTATGCCGTCATTGGCATTCCACTATGTCTTGTTATGTTTCAATCTGTCGGTGAACGTCTGAATAATTTTGCTAGTTGGTGTATAAAAATGATAAAAAAATGTATTAAATTACGTCATTATGAATCTACGCAAACTGAACTTGTTATTGTTGGTACTGTATTAGCTGTTGGTGTTGTTACAGGTGGTGCAGCAATGTTTCATCATTATGAACAATGGAGTTATTTCAATTGTGTTTATTATTGTTTTATAACATTAACAACTATAGGTAATTTTGTTCTTTTTTTTTACAAAAATTCTTATTTGAACACACAAAAAAAAATGAAAAGGTTTTGGTGATTTTGTTGCTTTACAAACGAATGAAGCGTTAAATACGAATGTTTTTTATGTTGTTCTATCGATGACATTTATTCTCTTTGGTTTAACTGTCGTGGCTTCGTCGATGAATTTACTTGTACTAAGATTTTTAACAATGAATACTGAAGATGAACGTCGCGAAGAAATTCAATCAGCAGTTGCACGCAATTCACTACGATATGACAGTGATTATATCAATCCGAACGGTAATAAAAAAAAAGAAAACATCACATACAAAAGAATAAATCATTGTTTTGAATTCCAGGTACTCTCATTTCTTTTCCGTCGCCGGAACATTTCGAATATTTGTCAACTGAATTGACGCCATCGGAATCTGAACCCTGTCATTGTTTTTCATGTTTCAAACGTTCAAGAAAAGATCGTAAAAAGTTTACTGTTCGCCGTATGCCGGGCAAAGTCACTCATCTCGTTCCAATGCAACGTTTCGATTCGATTATCGTTCGACGAGCTGTATCAATAACCAAACCGTCCACTACAGATTATCAACTACCAACAAAACTACCACCGAACGCCACAACATCCATCGATGATTCATCGATTAATCCTTGGCCGCCGCCACCGCCAACAACAGCAGCAGCAGCAGCAGCATCTCTTCCAGCTCCATTTCAAACACCATCATATGAACAAGCGACTAATGTGAATAATTCAAATGATCATGACAATCTTCTTTCTCAAACGAGGTTACAAATGATGTTATCTCGTTTTCAACAAGATCTCGAAGTAACTCCGTATCGTTTAGATCAAAAACGATCTTCTGTGTGATTGTACTTCGAAAAGAAAAGTTCATAAAACGTCGATCATTTCTATTTGAAAAATTGTTTTCTCTTTGTTCTCTGTGCTCGATTTCACATTGTTTTTAGATTCACGAAAATTGTGTCATTTTGTTCTCTCTTCTGTCTTCGTCTTTTCTTCTTCACTTATATTTAAATTTCATTTTCTTTTCTTCATTTTTCTTCACTGATACCATTGTCATCTCACGCAGTGGAACACAACAAAAGAGAAAAAACATACATCAATCTTTTCTTTTTTTAATTTATTTTCTTTTCATTTCATTATAAACAAGATATTGACGATAATTTCTAGGTAAGAATGACAACAAAATCTACGATTTCATGTGCACAAAATATAATTGACATCAAACAAACAAAAAAAAATAAGATATTCGAAATGAGTAAACAATTGAATTGTTAACAAAAATAGACATATGTTTGACGGTATGTTTAAGCGTAGTCTTCGTCATCATCATCGTCTTCATCGGAAAAATGATAACTTTTTTTAGCAGCAGCTGTACGTTGTGTACGAGCCTAAAACACGAACTCAACTAGATTCAAAATTGAAAAAGATTTGATTGATTTTACTTTTTTTGTTGGCGTTGGTGAGCTCGATAAAATCGGAACTTCATCCTCATCGCTGTCCTAGAAAAAGAGAATTGATTTGTGTACTCATTTTAATGGATAAAAAAATTAACGACTTACATCGACTTTCGGACGTTTTGCTGCTTTTTTTGGTTCTTTTTTAGCGGGTTCTTTTTTCGGTGTTGTCGCAGGCTCTTTTTTGGCCTAGAGAAAAATCTATTTAACGAGAAATTCTTCGTGAATAGATTCACATACTCGAGGTTTTTTCGGTTTATCAGTTTTGGCTTTCGTTGATGGTTCATCTCCATTCTGTTGACTTTCAACGAGCACATTCGCTGCACTTTTCTTTGCCGGTGATTTTTTCACTGGAGTCGTTGCAATTGCTTTCGGTTTTCTTGGTTGTTTTGGTTTAGCATTTGCTTTCTTGAGTTTCTTCTCAGTTTCCGAATCACTACCCATATAATCTGATTCTTCATCTTCATCAACGTCCATTCCACGAATGATACTTTCATCTTCATTATCGTTATCATCATCATCCTCGCCGTATTTCGTTACTTTGCCTTTAGCTGAACGTGCAGCGTTACGTTTTGGCGTGATTTCTTCTTTGACGATATCGGAAGTATTTGGACCATCGACAGACATTGTCGAAATATCATTTTCATCATCGTTGTCTTCGTTAGCGCCATTCGATTTCTTTTCTTTACCTTCACCTGATTTTTTGTCTAAAAATAACCGTCATTTATAATAAAAATTTAAAAAAAAATGTGTCACTCTTCGTTTCTACCTGTGACTCCACCGATTTTCTTCTTTTCTCTGCAACGACTTTGCATGATTTCAGTGATTTCTTCTGGTTGAACACCTTCTTTAACAAGATATTCGATAATTGTTTTCTTATCTTCAATAGTTTTTTCATCCTAAACGAATTAAAAAAACAAACAAAATCATGCTAAATTCTTTTTTTTTCTCTCTCCAAAATCTCACCTTGCTACGTTTAGCAATTTCTTCGTTGACTTTCTTGACCAAAGCTGGATCAATAACAGGTTCAATGCGTTTACCATGTGGAGCTGGTTTTGTTTCTGCACGTTGCGGTTTAGCTGTGAGTCGTTTACGAGCTTTCGCATCGCCGCCAGCTTTCTTCGTTGTTGGATGAGCCACTTCGGACATTTCATCAGCTCGTTCTTTTTCTATCGCCTAAAAGAAATTTGTCTTCTTTTTTAAAAATTCTCTCGCAAATCCTTCGTCTTACTTTGGCATATTCGCTTTCAAAATGAAGAATATCCTCTTCATACATATCTTCGGGTGTTTTCTTTTGTAAACCATCGAGTTTATCATGTTTTTCTTTTTGTTCTTTAAGAATATCATCTCGACGTTCTTTCGTTAAATTTCTCAACGACATATTAATCAAATAATCAAAATAAGTCGTATCAACTTGATTGGCATTTGCTGTTGTTTTCGGTTTCTTTTTTCTCTCATCGTCATCGTCTTCATCATAATCTTCATCTTCTTGTTTTCGTTGTAGATCAGCTAATTGATCGGTATCTTCATGAACAACATGTGCTGAAAGTTCGACAGCAAATCTTTTCTTTGCTTCTTCTCGCCAGACTTTCTCGGGATCACGAGCATATTTTCGTTCGACAAGCATGTCAATAACAGCACTGATCTTCTTATTTTCAATGACAATCACATTCTCGATTTTTTCTTTGATAAATCGTGCGATATTATCCAATTTTGAACATTGAGATTCTAATGTACCGACCATGTATTCTTTTCGTTTGACGTACATTTTCAAACGAACCATGAAGAATTCCAAACAGATTTCTTCAGGAGTTCGATATCGACGTAGAATGCCATTGTGATCGAAAAGAACCATGTTTGTTAGTTTGAAAGTATCTTGTAATCGAAAACTCTTATGTAAACCGGCTTCGGTAAATTTACTGAATTGATCGTGAGTTAATTTAATAACAAATCGAACAGTTGTATCGGTGTGATATTCTTTATAATCGAGAATCGATGGTGCAATATCGTTTCGTTTCGGATGGAGCATAGCTTCGAGAACATTTTCTTTGTATTGTTGTGTCCACGTGCCAACAGGTAGATCAGTTATTTCCAATGTTGATTCATCAAGTTTCGCACAAACACCATTGATAACACCACGTGTACGATCATTGTCCAATAATTGAATTTTTCCAGTGAAATTTTTATACCAAGGAATTAATTCTTTTAATTCGATGACATCCGAGTATTTTCTCGGTGCACTTGTTGGATTATTTAATTCTCGTTGTTTTTCTCGTTCTTGTCGAATATAATATTTCATATTATTACTCAATTCCAACGGATTATACGATGGTACATCGGTTGAATAACCTGTGCCAACACCGTGTGCACCATTGACAAGAACTGTTGGAATAATTGGACAATACCATTCGGGTTCGATGTTCATGCCATCTTCGTTGAGATATGTTAATAATGGTTCGTCGTTTTTATTGAATAAACAGAGTGCCAACGGACTAAGACGAGTGAAAATGTAACGAGCTGAAGCGGCATCACTTCCACCGTGTAAACGCGTACCGAATTGACCAGCTGGTACGAGAAAGTTAATGTTATTCGAACCGATGAAATTCTGTGCGAGACCGATGATCGTGTTGGTTAACGATTGTTCACCGTGGTGATACGCTGAATTTTCAGCGACTTTACCACCTAATTGAGCGACTTTGATTTCCCGGATGAGATTTTTTGTTAGACAAACAAACATAATTTTACGTTGACCTGGTTTGAGACCGTCCATGATATTCGGAATCGCACGTTCTGTGCTCGATTTCGAGAACAAAACAAGTTCTTTATTAATAAAATCATTGAAATTAATTTGTTTCGTATCTTTCTTATACAAATAATCCGCCGGCAAATTTTGTTCTCGTCGTTGATTAATATCCTCGGTGTGCCATTTAATCCAATCCTTTCGATCGTCACTCAACGCACTATTAAATGCCAATTGTATAGCGAGATCGTCTTTGATCGATTCGTATTTGAAGATGATTCGATGACGTTCCATGTTCGAGAAATATTCTTTCGCTTCCTTAGCTGTTGAAGTACCCAAACCTGAATCACATTCGAAAGATTAGAAAAAAAAACTGTTGAAAATGTGAGACACGGAAAAAAAACCTTTGTAGTATTTGCATTTCCATTTCGGCCAATCGGGAGTCGATGCTTGCCATTGTTCGAATTCAGGCATTGAATAAAAAGAAATCACTTCGGAACCTTTGGAAACCTAAATCGATCGTCGAGTCATTCATCGAAAATCTATTCAAAAGATGAGATTTTACTTTGAGAATCGGCGTGATGAAAACTTCGATATAATCATGTTTGAGCAAATTCGGCCATTTGTAATGGATGAAATTGATCACTAAACCTTTAATATGACTGCCGTCTTGATCTTGATCAGCCATGATCATCAATTTTCCATAACGTAATTTCGAAAGATCGCTTTTATTCGCATATTTTTCTCCATAATTCAATCCGAGAATTTTGACTAACTGCGAAATTTCGCTGTTTTCCGTCATTTTTTTTGTTGTTGCTTCTCGAACGTTGAGCAATTTACCTTTCAACGGGTAGACTCCATAACGATCTCGACCGATGACACCAAGACCAGCAACAGCAAGAGCTTTGGCTGAATCTCCTTCGGTTACAATCAACGTGCAATTGATCGAATTCTTCGTTCCAGCATCATTAGCATCGTCTAATTTCGGAATGCCTTTTAATTTCGATGTTTTCGAACCACTTTGTTTGTGTAATTTCGCATCTTGTCGATGCTCAAGCCAATTGATAACCGATTCGACAATGCCGGTTTTTTTAATAATATCTTTGATGAGATTTTCATCACTTTTAACTAAACATGTCGAGCCAAAATTCTTCTTCTCAGTTGCCAATTGTTTCTTTGCTTGAGATTCGAATTCCGGATTTTCAATCAAACAATTGAGAAACAAAAACATGTGATTTTTCACTTGCATTGGCTTTAGATTTTCACCAGCAGTTTTACTTTTCTTCTTTATATGTTCGACAAGTTTCGGACAGAGTTGTTCCGTGATATAATCCACGTGTTTACCTCCATCGGACGTGAGAATCGAATTGACGAAACTAACTTGATGGAAACCATTGGAATGGTCGCTTTTGGCGACACCGATTTCCCAACGATCGTTGATTTTTTTGTAGACAACTTCTTTCTCATCAGCTTCGACGTACATCATGATGTAGTCTTTCATTGTTTTGATCGGAATACGTTTGCCATTGAGAGAAACTTTGCAACCAGTGGAAACAGCAACGTCGTAGGCTCGACGTTTGAATAGAGCGACGTGATCATCGTCTAATGAGTCCATTTGGAAACGTTTGAGATCGGGAATAAACGAAACTCGAGTGAATTCTTTCGAACCTTCAGCTTTGCTGACAATTGCGTCTTGAGGATCACGCATATTATTCGTCCAAGTCTAGACATGCATGTGAAAAGATCAATTTTCGAACAAGAAAAGAATTCTACTTGTTTGAATAATTTCTTGAATTCCTTTGAACAAGTTTCAACAGTAAATTTTTTACTGAAAATATTCGTCACTTTTGCGCCGTAACCATTTCGACCACCTGAACAAAAAAAATTGAATTGCAATCGAATGACACAAACAACGCGTACCAGTTATTCGTTTTTGATCATCATTGAAATTGTCCGATGTCAAAAGTTTGCCGAAGATCAAAGTCGGAATATAAATCGATTCATCTTGCGCCCATTTACGAACGGGTATACCTCGGCCATCATTACAAATCTTAATTTCACCTTTTTCTCTACAAGAAAAACAAACAATTTATCTTCTCCAAACAACATCTTCTCTTTTTCGTTTACTGATTGATATCGACTTCGATCGAAGTCATTGTTTTGTCTCGTTGTTTGTTATCTGCAGCATTGACTATTCAAAAACACGAGAGAAACATCAATTGAGAATAAAATCACAGCGATTATTTACCGAGAATTTCATCGAAGATTTTGTAGAGACCTGGAACGTAGGTGATTTCTTTCTTGATGATTTTTGGACCTTCGAGATTCGAATCATCGACGACCCACATTTCCTATCAATCAATTGAAATTAATTGAAGAAAAGCAAAGCAAATATTTTACTTCACGACATGGACGATTCGAGCCGATGTACGTTTCGGGACGTTTGAGAATGTGATCGAGTTGTTCGAGAAGTTGATACGTCTCTTCGCCTTTACTTGGCGCATCACTTAGTGATTTGTTCATTGTGAAAAGCAACGGAGATTCGGAAAACAATTCGAGAGAGAGTTATACCAAGATGGTCTGAAATAAACTATCGAATATGTCACATAGACAATGTTCAGTTCGTTTTTTGTCTTTGTCTTTCAGATATAAAAGAATCTTTGTATTCAAATGAACTGCCAATGAAAACAAAGCATTTTCCTTCTTTTCGATGATTTTCATTCATTGCTGTCATTCTCTTATTTTTTTAACAGATGGCGTTGGTTCTATTTCCGTGTGTTAAGAAAATGAAATATGAAAATGACGAGTCGACAGATTATCGGAACAGTTTTGTTGTCATGTGTGTCATCATGAAATTATCACGTGAATATTTAATCTTGGATAATTTGAGTATTTAAATGTAATTTCAAAAGATAAAAAGTCAAGCTCTTATTTTTTCTTTGATGTTTATTTCTGGATATGAAAATACATATAGCATATATTCATTGAAAAGCAAAACAATCAGCTGAATCCAGTAAAGTTCAGAAGAAAAAGCATACGCTTACGACGGTGAAAGATGATACGTGATAATGTAAAGGTTTAACCAAGCAAACAATGCAACTCATTTTCTCCTTCTTCATCTTTTATTTTATTTTTCTTTTACAACGCCTTTCGTTAGTAAAAAAAAAGGGTCTGCCTACATGCTGTCTTTGCCTTTTACTTCTCAGCATTTTGTTTCGACAAACAAATCGTCGTTCATTAGTTCGATCGTGCGTAGTTTAATTTATGTGTGAACAGCGTTTTTTTTTCACGTTCGTTGACATTCTTACCTTTTTGCTTGCAACGTCAAATCATCATTATATAGTATTATTATCTCTATTCGAGACAGTAAAAAAAAGAGAGAAGGACAAAATCATCTTATCTTTAAAATAAGAAACTGATTCAGAACGAGAGAGAGAGAGAGTGATGACAATTTCAATGCATCATTCGAGATATTTGGTGAGTAATTATTGAAAGTGAACTTTTTACACAAAATACAGACATGTGAGAATAAAAAAAACACGTAAACTATTCGCGAATATCAAAACAGAATGTCACTGTTAACTTGTTATGTTCTTTTTTTTTCGTTTTTTTCTCTGCATCACGCATGTGCATGCATACATACATACATTCGGCTTTATTCGTCTGTTTTTTGGCAAAGTGAGATAGATTGAGAACAGGGTTTCGTAGACTAATCTTTCGGTGATATTCGATGAAAAATGGTGTTTTGTTTAGTTGACTAGTCATTATTTCGTGATTCATAGTCTATCTCATCGATCATCAAGAGACATGCATATGACGGTAAGCTTTTCTATATGAAAACACACGTCGAGTAAATAGAATGTTGAAGTTTAATGAACGAAAAATGTCCTCCAACTTGCTCAGTTATGAAGGATATATTCGCTTTTGTCGTTCTCCTTTCGTCGTCGTATATTCTCTTTTTTTTGATGATGAATGACCGTCAACTGACCCGACCTTGTTTGTGTGTTAATCCTGATATGATTTTAGTTTTTCTTCTTTGTCTTATTTTTAAGATGACTCGAATACTTTCAAACACGAATCATCATTGATTACACCATGCAAGCTTCGCAAACGGCACATGATTTCTATCGAAATAAAGAGCAAATTGATCGTTATAAACCCGTGAAATATATTCAAAGCGATCATAATAATCAACATCTATCGAAAGTGAATCAAAATCGTTCAATGTCTTCCACATTTCGACAATCGATACGTCGATTAACATCGTGTGCATCGGCAAGGTAAAATTCATAACTTTTCTGCGAACGGAAATTCATTTTCTTAACGATAATAGTTTAGCTTTTATTTGCCTATATTATTATTATAATGAATAGCGAATGAGATTCGTTCGTTTCGTGTTGATTTTATTTTCCCATCTAATTGTAGAGAATAGGAAAAAAACAGGATCGACTTTAGTTTGCTTTTCCCTCTTCTTTTTCTTCTATTTTTTGCTCTCCATTGAGAATTCTATTGATTCTATTCGTATTTATATTAATAAAACATTCTTAGAACTTCATATGAATAATAGAAGAAGAAAAAACAGAACAACGTAGGACTAAAACGACAATCGGGTTCAATTCAATCTCGGAATAACATTTGGTAGTTCTATTAGTTTTTTGCATATTAAATGTTCACGGAATGCAATGTTATTACCGTACGAAGACAAACAAAAGTGTATAGAACAGAATCGATAGTTACACGAATGAGTCAAGAGTAAGTACGATGAATTCTGTTACTTTACTTTACATTTAAGTGATGAAAAGATACTGTTTTTTAATTGTATTGGATCGATTGTCTGTCGAGATATCGAGCGTGTAACTAATCAACAGCAAGTTTAACTCGAGGTTATCTCATATGGCACATATTTGAGATTTCTACACGAGATATATACGGATGAATTTACTGATAATTGGCAAAATAAACGAGTTTCATTTCTTTTCATATGTTAGTATGTCCCGTATGAAATGTCAAGTTCATACAGTTAACTCTTCGATCTTTCTTTTTCTTATATACGTATACATGTCGGTGTGTCCTCGCGACCGACGACAATAAGTAGCCATAGAATATACAGGTGCTAGTACCTTGTTGAATTATCCTCGAGAATGAAGAACTAACACAAGAAAAAAAGAATTCAAAGAGGAGAGAAACGGTAAAAGAAAGCGTACATTTCAATGTATTGACCTGCTGTCGTTGTACATTCTCTTTAGACGCATTTTTTTTTCTTTAAAACAAAAAAAAACGTATAGACGCAGGCAAATGTGCGAGAAGAGAGAGAGAGAGAACATTGTCGGTCAACGGTGTTTTTAAGAAGGACGAAGAGAGAAATAGAAAAGAAAAGAGAGTGAATATGGCATTGGCATTGGTGTGTGTATGTACGTTGACACATTCATTGCTTTCTTTGTGTTCGTTATTCATTTGCATCGACAACAATTATTTTGAATCATCGCATATGCAATGCCTACACAACAAATCGTAATATATTAAAAAGCGGAAGAACGAGTATATTTTATGACTGATCTCGTTTTTCTTTCTCTACAACGAAAAAACGAACCGAAAAATTGCAATTGAATAAGAATACAAGCATTCGATTTTATCGTTTCATTCGATATTTGATTTCTCTTTCGATTATTCATCTGATGACATCAGTATTGAATTCATTTCGTCGAAGGTACGTGTTATTTTTGCATAGATTTCTTCCAAGAATTTATAATTAGTATTCCTGAATTTCCTTTTTTCTTTTGTGTTGCTTCTCTTGATTAAGTTCAGATCTCTGCAGAGACAGATGCTGTTATTCAGGTATGATAACGAGTTCACGTACAAATGTGTATGTCTCAGCATCTGTTGCTCGATTTTTTTTCTCTCTCTTTCTCGTTTATTTCTTCATCTTCGTCTTTTTTTTCTTCTCTTTCTTCTTTTTTTTTATATACAAAAGAATGGAAGGGGTAACAAAAAAAAAGTCGAGAGAGAGAGAGAAAAAAAACGAAGACACAAAGTGATTTTTAATTTCTCATCGATCGTATCTTAGCGTATGCGTTAGAAAAGAAAAGGACTATCTACAGTAATTCTAGACGAACATTACTCGTAGGCGAGAAGAGAAGAAAAGAACAATAATAATATTAATGATAATATTGACGAGATTTCAACGTGTCGACACACACTTTGGATGTTGTTTTTTATTCATTGATCAACCTTTACACGCAATCGGAAATGCAGTTTTTTTCTGCACTTAATTTCAGGTATATGTAATTAAAAATTAAACTCCATGGTTGATGTGTTTTAGTAGGATTAGGAAGTGAATAAGAGATGAATTTCAATCTTGAGATTAGGAGGTTTCGATTTAATGACGGTTGACATATACTTGAGACATGGCACGAAATAGATTAGTTATGTTTCGATATAATTCATTTCGAATTGTTCTTTTTCTTTTCAACTTATGAAAAAAAAATATTAGTTTTGGAAGTTTTGAGGATTCGTTGTCGTACAGTTAATTTTGTTGTACTCGATGAAACCTATTTGATTCGAATATTTAGACTAAATTTGGAAATTTTTGAAGAAAAAAAAAGTTGTTTTTTTGTGCCAAATCTTTTATTTGATGTTCAAATGTTAGTTTAAGACAGAATAATTGGCCAACAATCCGTGCTAAGCCCTGAAGTGACACATTTCTTCTTCTTTTCTATGAGAAAAAACTAATCGTTCGGGTCAATCCTATTAAAAGTTCAGTGGTTTTGTTGTGACACGAGATGAAATGTGTGACATTTCAAATGAATTCTTGTCTTGTTGTTGATTTAATTGGAAATACCTATAGAACAACAAATGATAATCGTGATTCATTGATTGGGTTTTTCGATAAGAAAACATTTATACGAATTGATTGATTTGTACAAATATATTTGCTTTTTTTTTACTAGACGAAAACCTGGTCGCAATACCAATCAAACTAAACAAGGCCTATCAACAATTGAAGCACATATTGCTGATAATGAACAACGATATTCATCCAAATCCATAATATCAAAAAAACATTCGATACCATCACAAAAACAAACGCATCGTTCAGCAGACTCAACTCACGATGAACTTCCACCGGCTGTCCCACCGCGTCAACCATTGGAGAAAAAGAACAGTGTTCATATGCAATCAGCAATATTAAATCCATCTGTATTGAGCCATTCATCAATGCAAATATCATCAAATACAACCGATGATACACTATCACAATCATCATTGGCTCCTGCTCGTATTCTACCTAGTAAAGAGGTGAGAAGAAGAAGACGAGTATCTTACACACAATCGTTAAATTCTCTCTTCCCCCTTTCTCGAAACTATACTATTATCTTTTTCGTTCTCTCTTCATTTCGAATCTATAGACATTCGTTATTTTCTCTTTTCGATTCAAAACATCGATCACATCTATATACCCCGAGACAGATAAACACTTTCACTCTCTCTCTCTCTTTCTTTATTTTGTCGATATTGTGTGACTGACTAAAGTATTATTTGAATAAGTTCATGATCGGTTTATACTGTGCGACATATCAGATCAAGCATATCAATATTCTTTTCTTTTCTCTTGCATTCGTGTGCACATATATATCTTGATAAAGATAGAGAGACTATTACTCTCTAATCTCACTTGCGTGTCAGATTGAATTCATTCACAAAGAGGCAAAGTAAAAAAACGAAGAGAAAGAGAGAAGATGAGCTTTATTGTTTCTCAAATAGTTAAACCGACACTTTATCTAACACAAACTGTAAGTGATTAGGAAAACAATGACTAATTGATTATTTGAATTCATAAATTGTAAATATTTTATTTTCTATTTAGATCAGTACAAGTTTAGTTAATTTAATGGGCGATGCATCGCGCTCAGTCAACGGAAATAATACGAATAATAATAATAATACACAAACAATAACCACCACCACAACACAAGAAACTCGAGTATGTATTGCAAATGCGACAACGTAGAAAGAATTTACATACATAATCACAAAAAGGAAATTCAAAAGAAAACAATCACATATTTGGATTTTCTATAGTCACGTAAACATAGTGTATTCAGCTTTTTGCAGGTATGCACCGAAACACAACCTACTAAAACCTAGCTCGCTTCTGTTTTATTAATCATTATCATTTGTTGAATTAATTGCTACATTTTTATTGCTTTTTCTTTCATAATGAGATCGAATTCTTATTGCATCATCAGTTGAAGAGTTTTCTTTTTGAATGAACGAGTGTTGCACATTTGTCAAACTTGTGCTCATTATGTTGCCCATATGATTGCGCCATAGACCAAATGATGGCAACCGAGATGTTACCATGTCATCGTTCTCGATATTTCTTTCTTTCTCTGATCTCTTCTGTCGCTGTCTCTATTGCTTATTATGCCTGTTTTTATTGTCGCTATTATGAGATAAATGAGAAAGGAAATAGGAAAAGAACCGAAAAAAAAGCGAATGGGAAGATGTTGTCGATGATGATCATGAACAAAAACACGAGGACAAGAAAGATAGAACGCATGCTAGAATCAGATGCAGACAAATAATGCAAAGGAAAAAACAGCACATATTTTTCATCGTCAGACAAGCAATGCACGTCTCTCGAATATACGATACCGCCTTCTTTCTTCTAACTGAATAAGAGAAAAAGACGATTCTCTCTTTCTTTTTTTCCTCTCTCTTTCTGTCTCTTCTGCTTTGTCTCTTGATTGTCGTCAATACTTGTTTGTTATTGTGCTGGATAGTAGTAGTAATAATAATAACAAGCAAACGAGCCTATTCCATACGATTCAATCGTCCTAAGTCACATATATATTATTTTTCTTCGAGCGAAGAAAAAGAAAGATTCTTCAGTATGCGTCGACGTGCAAGGGCTATGACGGCCGAAATTCGTTTAAATATAAATTTAAACGATAAACTATCAGGAATGTCACCATTATTTGCTCATCGAATGATCAATTTATCGCCATTGTTGAATATTCGCAATAGCAATTATCTCGTACGTGCTTAACTAAACTCATAGCTATTTATTGACTTTTTCAATAATATTTATCTTTGCATCAAATATTCATTGAACCTTAAAATAACCTTTTGTCTTATGTTTTTCTCTTCGTCTTCTAGCGTATCTCAACTGCTCCAGCTAATACCATCGATCGAATGGTAAAGTCAAATTGTTGATTTCGATTTAATGAGATTTGTAAACAAATCTTCTTTGAAGGGATTACTCGACACAATATCCAATGGTAGTCCAGCTGGCATGATCGAATCTCCATCATCGGATCGAACAGTTTTCAATGGTAATCAATCAACAAATACCTATCAAAAGACATCATCATCGCCTGAATATACTTGGTGTTATGAAAGTTCAATTCCAAATCAAATGAGTAACGGAACGAGTTTCGATGAATGTCTACCGCAATTAGAAATCGATGATAAACCATTGACATATCGTCAACAATTCGAGAAACTTGTAAGAAAAGAAATTCTTCGTAATGATAGATAAATTTGCATTTGCTTGTTGTTCATCGTAGGAACATTTCAATTGGTATGGTAATAGTGAAAATCATGGACCTGTGATTATATCATATAAATATGTTATTGAACAAACAAAACAACGATCTGTATTGGCGATTATTAGGTAAGCATAACAATTAGGACTAAGTGTTTGTGTTACTATGAATAGAAACTTTTCTCTTTCTCGGTAGAACTCGTAAACGAACATCGTTTGAAACACTTTCCGATGTTCAAGTAGCATCAACTCCAATCGAAATTCTACGTCGCATTTGTGAACAATGTGCTATTCATGATGTCGAATATTTCGATCCGGTGCTTTGCGATGGAGTAAGAAAAGTTTTTAAAAAAAATAATAAATTGGGGTATTTTACTTCTTTTTTTTAGACACATGATCTCTTATTAAAATATGATGAATCCCATGTATCTAATCAACATAAATTTGGTATTATCTATCAACGTGAAAATCAAGTGACGGAAGAGGATTTATTTAGTAACGAGAAACATAGTCCTGCGATGGAGAAATTTCTTGATTTAATTGGTACACGTGTTAAACTAAAAGATTTCAAAGGGTAAAAACGAATTATCTTAAGGATAGAAACTGAAATTCAATTTTTTTGCTTTTATTAAAATCAGATTTCGTGGTGGTCTCGATGTGAAATCCGATCAAACAGGCACTGAATCCGTTTACGAACAATTTCAAAATCATGAAATCATGTTTCACGTTAGCACTCTCCTACCCTACTCAAAAAGTGAACGTCAACAGCTCGAACGTAAACGCCACATTGGCAATGACATTGTTGCAATTATTTTCCAAGAAACTGAAACGAAATTCTCGCCCGAATGTATAGCATCACAGTTCATTCATGTTTATCTCGTTGTGACACCGTTGGACGCCGATGGCAACGAATTTCAAGTGTCAACGATATTTCGTGATAATGTGCCGCCATTCGGTCCGAATATATCGCATTCGAATCGATTTCATTGCGATCAAATATCGAAACAATGGATTCTAACGAAATTAATCAACGCCGAAATGGCGGCTTGTCGAGCGAATACAATTCAAAAATTTCATGTAGATTAAATAGTTTTTTTTTTGTTTCGAGAAGATTTTGATTTGTGTCTTGGATTTTCAGGAACGAACACGGATGAGTTTATTCGAGAATTTATATCGAACTTTACACGAAAATAATCGTCCGTTGATGAATTTGATTTTATATCAAAGTCAATATAAACATGAATGTGATATTGAACAACAACAACATTTAAGAGAAGAAACACAGAAAACACCGGATCGACATGGTGATAGTTCGTTGCTTGGTTCAGTTCGACGTCGACTTATTGCGCCGAAATTACGCGTGCAAAATACGGCAAATGAAAATGGGAAATCATCGCCGACGACAATCGTTATTTCGACACCGCCATCGACGGATTCGAGACCGAAAACACGTTCGATGACGATTGATTTACGACGAAGTGCCTCAAGAGAATCAATGACAACCAATGGAAATCATTCGGGCAAAGTCATTTCATTTTTTTCATCATCAAAAGTAAATCATTTTGATTATTGAAATCAAATTTCAACGAATGTCTCTCGTAAATTTAGACGAATACTCCACGACTGGATAAATCATCAACAAGTCGATCGCTCTTAGATCAAGAAAACATCGATTCTTCATCAAGGTAGATCACATTTATTTTTCTCTCGAAATATTAACTTCATTTTCGTCTAGTCCATGTTCCAATAGCAAATATCTTTCGCCTGCAACATGTCCTTCATCTCCGTGGACATCGGCACCCTCGAATGGTTTTCTTGCATCATCACCTTCGAATGAATTCAATACAAACGGAAGTTCCTATTGTCGTTCAACATCTATGCTAAATACATCGATTCAATTCAATAATAAACCTTCATTAGAAGAGACAGATATCGATAATCATATTCAACTAATACCGAATGATTTACAAACGTCGACTAAAGAAGGTAGATTCTTTTATTTTCACATGAAAATTTTATTACTATTGTATTGAATTAGATTTAATAAAATTCGTTGTTGCATTACAACAACAACATTCAATGAAAATAGCTCATATGGATCAAATTCATTCCCAAGCTTTAAAACGACTTGAATTACAATTAATGGAACAACAAAATGGCATCGATCGAGATAGTCCATAGATTCAATTAGAATATTTCTTTCTTTCTTTCGTTTTAACTTGTAATTCATTCCGTCCCGCATCATCTGTCTTCAAAATCGAAATCTCTCCGAAGAACATTTATTCGATTTCCCGATAACTTACATTCTAAACCTGAAAATGAATATCGTCTTCTTTTATCTCTTGTTATTATGTAAATGTAATTCTTCGACCATTGAATAATTGTACAGTGTCAAATGGTCTCTCTCTCTCTCTTTTTTTTTTTAAATTCGTTCTTTAAATCTGTTCAAATGAATACTCAGTTAATCTTTGTATCAGTGTATTTTCATTTCTTCATATTTGTCTTTGTACTCGTTCGGTTTGAATGATTGAATTCAATAGAAAACAATTTATGGATCGAAAACTCAGAATATTCTCTCTTTCATGAGAAACGTCATAACCTTGTACGAATTATATGAAGTCGAAAGTTCATCTTCTTCTTTTGCTTTTGTTTTAATTCTCTCTTTTGTTTTCAATTTCGTTTACAATCAACAATACGACGGAAAAAAAGAAAGAAAAATAAATTCTTATTTGTTTTTCAAACGTGACAAATAAAAAATAAAAATAAAAGTTACACGACAACGAACCGAAAGACAAACAAAGACAACGAGTAGAATAATCATAAAAATCGTTCGATTGATAGCGAATAAAGATAGACGAGAGAGAGAAATACTTGTGCTTATTTTGTTGTTAATGATGATAATAATTTCGATTTATTCATTGTATTTTTCTTTATTATTAAGTAAGTATTCGGCGAGAAATGTTATTGGTTTGGCAGGTCGTTCTTTAGCAAGAAGAGACATAGCTTGAAGAAGAATAGGTACCACTGTTTGATCGAGATATGCTCGTGTTGGTAATGCTGATGTGTCAACTTTAGTTTTGTCGCCAGATTGTTGACCATTGGTATTGTTTTCTTTCGGTGTTTCCGATGATGATGATGCTAGTTTATCGTTCGATTGCTGTTGTTCACCGGCATCAGTGACTGGTTGAGCTTCGATTTGTTCAGATGATGTGGCTGTATTAGCTACATTTTTGTCACCTGATTCACTGCCAGCATTAGCTGGTGTTTGTTGATTTTCACCGGAAACTTCGGACATAATTCTATTGAACTAGACTTTTGGTTTTTGAAAGTAAATGCGCGTTAGAAATCTGAAAATAAAATAGCGCGAAAATATAAATCAAGCAATGAGGAATATTTTCATAAGAATGACTAGATAAATATAGATACGTTTTGAAATTTCGTTAGACTAAATTCTGAAAAATATTTATACGACATCAAATAAATAATAAATGAAGAGAATGTGCGTTGAAAATGTTTATATTATACCAAAATGAAATGATTATTCACCATATTTTTCTTTGTTTTGTTGTAAATATAGAGCTAATTGTTCAATTGGTTTTGCTGGTCGTTCACGTGCAATTTGTGACATACCTTGAAGAAGGATAGGCACGATAGTCTGATCGAGATAGGCTCGTGTTGGTAATGTTGCAAGTTCGGATTTCGGTTTATTTGTCACTGAATCATCTGTTTGTTGATCGGATACTTCATTTGTTGTTGACACTTTCTCATTGCTAATAGTTACAGATGTTTGATTAGTTTCACTAGTTTCTTCAGGAGGATTTTGACCGTTTTCGGGCGATGTTTCCGACATTTGATTAGATCTGAAATGAAAGCAAATGAATATATATATATACGTAGTAAACAAGGAGTATGTTCTTTAGTTAGACTTTTGCAATCGTCATTGACACTCTACCATTCAAAAAACGTAGATTTTACTCGATAGAGGACCAACGATTTAAATTCTATTTTTTTAAAAAATCCTGGTTCAACAAATAATTTTCAAGAATATTTTTGCTATTCAGACGAAATCAATCGAGAGTATCGAACGCAATGTCGATGCGAGTTTTGTAATTTTGAACTTTTTACGTGATAGATGTCGCTGGATAACTATTCAAAGCAAGATTTTCATTTTATTGAGTAAAGTTCACGAAACAAACAAACAAACGAAAGATAGATAAGAAAATCGTATCAGATCGAGTACAAATTGAATTTGTTATTTTCCCTGAGAAGCAACTATCATCTGACCAACTAAAACTACAAGATATGAAGTAAGTACAGAAAACAAAAAAAAACAACATGAAATCTATTTTATTGAGCAGACATTTATGTCGGTGGAAGATCATCATATCTCGGTGGTGGATCAGCATAACCCGTTGGAATATCTAAAAAAACATTTAGAAAATAGTTGATTTTCAATGGAAATTAGCCGAGTCATATACTCATGTCAATCATAGCTGATGGTGGGTAAACCATATGTTTATTCTCAATTTCATTCGTTTTGAGTTGTTTAATAATTTTTCTTTGATAAGATAAAAGAACCATATGGATACAAAAACAAATGACGCCAATAATTAGCTGTATTGCATTGAGAGTTTGTGTTAGATGAAATAAATTCGTTGTTTTTAAACACGGAATATTTGATGGATAGATTTCAAAACTATTTCCAAAGAGAATCGTACGTGATGATGATAAACTCGGTTCACAAATCGGTTGTAAATCATGATTATCAAGAATTAATGCTGTAACAGAAACAGCGATCAGACCTGGTGCAATAATAATATTAACAAGAAATGACCATATGTGAGCATGAAAAAAATATGGAGACGATGTTTCTCGGTGTCCAGCAGCGACTGATGCTAAGCCAGCGATCATTAGAAAAAAGCCCGAAATTAGACCTGCATTTATCGGTGAGAAATTGTCGAGATGATCAATGGATATGTAATGAATAAGGAAAGCACAAGCACCTAAGACAAACGAAAGCCAACCGAGTCGAAAAACAAGTTTC
>Ga0209922_101543_pt1 | contig 21919 bp, 20 predicted proteins | sample ThiBiot_500_biof_FD_183946 | JGI IMG/M metagenome (GOLD analysis project Ga0209922, IMG submission 183946) | Wastewater bioreactor microbial communities from Cape Town, South Africa - Thiocy_expt_500_biof (SPAdes) | ecosystem: Engineered > Bioreactor > Thiocyanate-remediating > Anaerobic-Aerobic ...
GTGAGAAATAATGCTGACAACAATTAGGCGTTTCCGGTTTGTGTTGTTTGTACCTCGAAGTTTATATACACAATATATATTTAGAGAGAAAGAATACGATTTGAGTTTAATAACCAAAGAGGTATCACAGTGAAACACAAGACAAGAGAAAGAACATGTATGATAATACAATATATAGAAATGAAACGAAAGAACAAAAAAACAAATGAATATATAAATAAAAGAAAAGATCATCGTTCGTTGTGTATGTTTCTTTTTGCTTACCATTATCTTCTTTTATTTATATTTGAGCAGCTAATGACAATAATAAAGAACAAAAAAAGTGACTACAGTTTTCACAACTGGTGAGACGACATCGAAGAGGAAAATAATGCATTATATTGTAAATAATGTTTGAATGTCTATTTGATAGATAATGCTGTTTCTTCTTCTTCAGAGTTGACGATTGCGAATCATTTGTATGATTTCGGAATCAGCTGAACGGGCTGCTCCAGCAAAAAATAGATTTTCGATACCTTTTATACACCAACCACGAATCGGTGGCATGCGAAGAAGTAATTTAGCAAAACGCGCAACATCATCACTATGCACTTTTTTACAATACGATGCTAATGACATACAAACTTTTTCACGTAATTCGGATACACGACATGTATCGACAACATCTTTCGCATCTAGTCAAAGAAAAACAAGAGAAAATTAATGAATTCATTTTGGTTTGTTTTCTTAATTACCTGGATCAAATAAAAATATTGCCTTGAGACATGTGATTTCGACCTTGTCGACATTGAGTTCACGCATTATAGTTACAACATCATGATAGAGACGAGTTATGAAAAATTGAAGTGATTGATCGACAGCTGTATGCGGTCGAACATAGGAACCATCCTAAGAAAAACCGATTTTCATTTTAAATCGATCTATGAGTTTGATTTACCGATAGAATTAGACCACAGTCCGGTGCCATGATCGATCGATAAGCAAGTGAACAACAAAGAATATCTCGCCATGATGCTCGTACTAAAGCTACTTGATCATCAAGTGATAATGTTGAGAAATGTGGCACACGTTTAGCCCAATCAGTTAATTGTGCAAGTTGAGAATTGGTTGTTGATAGAAGACGATCATATGAACATTCTTCTTCATGATAGGAATCGATCTTTGGTTCGACCATTAATTCAGCTGAGATTAATTTTTCAATTATCATTTCATCATCACTATGTAATCCTGTTGAGCCAAGACCAAGACTTGTATTTGTACTACTGGTATGTGTATTCGGTGATGATGGTGAGTCACCTTCGCCGCTCATGCCTGACTTTTGTCGTTCTTCTTGAACGGCTGACAGAAAAAAAAGACGGTGAAAATAAAGAACAATCAAAATTTGTCGAATTTCTACCTTCTTTTTTCATTCCGACAGTGAGACATTTTTGATATCGACAATATTGACAACGATTTCGTTGTCGTTTATCGATAATACATTCTCGATTGTCACGACATGTATAGGTCAAATCTTTTCGAACAGTACGTTTAAAAAATCCTTTGCATCCTTCACAACTAAATGAAATGTCACTGTTTCTCGTAGTAAATCGACAAAAGTCATATTACCTATGAACGCCATAATGTTTGCCTGATGCTTTATCACCGCAAATTGCACAAGCAAATTTCGATGCAGCGGCGGCGGCGGCTGCAGCTGCGTTCATCATACCACCTGGCGTTGGCGTTGAGCTAGTTGATGAATTGGAATTGCCACCAATGCCACTGAATTGTCCACCGGATGACATAGGAACTAAAATTCGATCGAATTTATGAACAAAAACAACAAATCTCATTTGAATCGTTTTCCTACCAGGACTTAATGATGTTGGTGAATCGCCACCTGAACCACTCGAATAATTCGAATTTCCACTAGCAAGTTGAATATTTCCATTTTGAATTTGATTGGTTACATCCATTGGTGGTGAAAATGTACCATTATCTCCATAGCTAAAGTCTAGAAAACGAATTTCTTGTCGTTTCATCATCGTTCGAAATCTTACTTGATTCCGACATAATTTTAATTCATAAACTCTATTGGGAAGACAAGAAATTCAATCTAGAAAAAAAAAATCACGTCTAACAAAAAGCTTAATCCCAATTATCTATTGCAAATAGAAGAGAGAAAAAAATCAACGGATAGGAATGATTATGTTTGTTCAGTTTGGTTTTTTTGATTTAGTAATTCGATGTTGATGGAACATCTTTCATCAAGGCGACACCGGACGATGTGCCGAGTCGTGTTGCACCAGCCTGAATTAATTCTTTGGCAAAATTCGCATCTCGAACACCGCCCGATGCTTTCACTTGAACATTCGATGGCGAATATTGACGCATTAATTTAATATCATCAAGTGTCGCACCACCTGTCGAAAAGCCTGTCGATGTTTTGATAAAATCTGCACCAGCCTTGCCAACAATTTCGCATAGTTTCTGTTTTTCATTATCATTCAATAAACATGTTTCAATGATAACTTTGAGAATTTTATTTTCACCGGATGAATGAACTAATTTGGCTAATTGTTCGATTTCGTTTTCAACGTAACCATAATCTCCTTCTTTGACTTTGCCGATATTAATCACCATGTCGATGTCCTGTGCACCATCGGCCAACGCTTGTTGACATTCGAATAATTTCGTTTGTGTTGTCGTTGTACCAAGTGGAAAACCGATGACTGTACAAACACGAATCGGATATTTTTCACTAACATATTTCACGTAGCACGGTTGAATGCAGACAGTCGCGAATTTGTGTTCAACAGCTTCATTGCAAAGTTGATCGATTTGTTTTTGTGTTGCATCAGGTTTTAATAAAGTATGATCGATATACGCGCCTGTCAGCATAATTCTTTTTAGTTTTTTGTCGGTGTGTCTCACTTTTTTTTGTGGATTAATTCTCTTCTCCTAGCAGGTTTCTTTTCAAGGTCAACAAGGACTGCACTTATCATTGGTAGACAGCTGATGGCCAATCGAATCGAATAAAAAAGAAAAATTATTTCAGTTCTCATACTTGTAGAGGACGCACGAGATTATTCGTTGAAAAAAAAATTTATCCGTAAGCAGACTTCATTCATACTTAATGTTAACTTTTTTTTCTAAAGCCTATTAACATAAATTATAAAACAAGATAATAAGAAAATGACAATGGACTAACGCTGAAGAACATCAGGATGATAGAGTAATGCATTCTATTCTATTCTATTCATATTTAATTTACCAAAAAATGATTTAGTTCTCACACAGGATGTCAACATCAATAGATATTTTAATATCATATCTTTCCATTTCGATTCATCTTTTCTCTCTTTTTCTCGAGTCATTTTTCAACAATCGAGTTCTGTTTCGTTTTACTTCTTGGAAATAATTGCTTCATGCTATTAAAAATCTATTTTTAGCTCATGGATTTATAAATATCGAATATATTCGTACAGAATAATTAACATCATGATGGAACAGATATGCATTCTTCAAGTCGCAACATCTTAGTGATAAATTGAGGCAAATATTCATTTTGATTTAATTAATTCTAATGAGTCTTGTGGTTTTGTCACGTTTAGAATCTTAAGCACTTTTTTCTTTAAAAATAAATGACAAAAGATGATTTTGATGAAAAAAAATCTGCTTCATTAATGTCAATTTATTAAAATGTTCTTGGAATAAAAAGGTGATTACTCGAAGGATAAACATGTACTGAAAACTAACTAGAAAAGAAATGATTTGTAAATATCGATGACAAATACATATACGTATAAAATGATTCATGAAATAACAAAACGTTTGCTTATCATCTTTCGAAAAGAGAAAGAGCAAACAATCGATGATAACAGATAACAACAAAATGAAATGAAAAAGTAGAATGAAAAAAAAAAGCATTTCGAATGAATATACATTATGAATAAACAAACATTTTTGAAAGCCTATCCTCAATGTAAGTTTTGTTTTTTTTCGAATTTGAAAATATACGAATGATCGATGAAAATCATATTTATCTAGATGGTTACAATGAAACGATAGATGAAATCTATGCCAAAGAATTTTCATCTCGTTTATCATCAAATCAAACCTATCTCGATCATGCAGGTACAACATTCTATAGTCAATCTCAATTAGATGCACATTTTCATCAATTAAAAACATTAACATTAAATAATCCTCATAGTGAACGTGAAGATTCCAAGTATTTGTATTTAATTCGTCAGTTAAATGAATTGATTCTATCGGTATTCGAAACATCTTCTCGAGATTATTCAATTATTTTTACTTTAAATGCAACACATGCTTGTCAAATCATTTCAAATTTAGTTCCATTTTCATCTCAATCAGAATATGCATACATGATCGATAGTCATAATAGTTTGATTGGTATTCGACAACAAGTGAAATTAAAAGGTGGAATCTTTTCAGTGATCGATTATCCGAATGAAATTTACGAAAAAGAAAATACGAATAATTCGGATTTATCATTTCGTTTGAAAACAACTGAGCTCATTAATGAAGAAACTCATTCACAATCTTACTGTTTATTTGCAATGCCAGCTGAAAATAATTTCAATGGTCTTCGAGCACCATTGGATAGACTGTTGAAACCTTTTCTCGATTCTCGTGAACAATCAACGGAACATTTTCCAATACCAGTTCATCGAAAACCATCGAAACAATGTCAATGGTTGACATTAATCGATTGTGCTAAATATCTTTCAACAAAAGCATTTTCTCTATCGAAATATCCCGTTGATTTTCTCGTTCTATCTTTCTATAAAATCTTCGGCTATCCGACTGGTCTCGGTGCATTAATCATTCGAAATCAAACCTTACAAATTCTCAATCAAAATCAATATTTTGGCGGTGGAAGTGTCGAATATATTTCGCCATATGACGATTCATCGGTTCAATATAAATCAGGAATCGATGGATTTATTCATGGTACAATTCCGTTTACAACTATTCTTGCACTTCAACATGGCATTCAAATGATTGTCTATCAATTATCTTATCGATCGATTAGTTTACATACGAATTGTTTGATTGAATATTGTCGAAATGAAATGTTGAAAATGAAATATTCAAACGGACAAACACTTTGTCTTTTCTATGGAAATCGAAGTCAAATTCTCGAAGACAACGGATATTCTTATGGTCCAATTTTAAATTTCAATTTACTCAATTTCGAAGGTGAATTTCTTTCTTGTCGATTGATACAACGAATTGCAAGTGATCATCGAATCATTCTTCGTGTTGGCACATTCTGCGTGCCAGGAGCAAGTCAAGCCTATCTTGGTAGAGTTTCCTGTTTGCAAAAAACAACGGAGAGATTCGAATTTTTTTCTTAGGTTCTAGTCAAGCATTTGAAAACAATCAACAATGTCATCGAAGTGTTTTCTGTGGAACGAATACAAACGTCGATGATGTTATTAATAATGGTCAACAACCATTAGGCAGCATTCGTCTTAGTCTCGGTTGGATGAGTCGATATGAAGATATACAAAATTGGCTTGAATTTCTTCAAAAAATTATTCTTCAAGGTATTGGCATTGCTTCATCGTCATCAACATCGAATCTTCTTGTTGATCGATCGAATGACAATGTTCATTTAACATTAACACATATTTATCTCTATCCAATCAAGTCCTGTTGTTCAATATCTGTTCAAGAATGGCCGTTAACATCGATGTCATTATTATACGATCGTGAATGGATGATAATCGATCAAAATCTCAATCCATTGACATTAAAACGTTTGCCTTTACTTTCTCAAATCAAACCATTTATTAATCTAAAAGATCAACAGTTAATTCTCAATGCAAAAAATCATTCACCATTTATCATTGATATTAACAATGACAGTTCAATAATCAAATCAACAGTTAAATTAACTGATGGTATTCATTGTCATGTCTATGGCGGTGAAATCGAGAATTGGCTAACGAATGTATTAGGTATTTATGCAACATTAGCTCGTCGAACGAAAGATAGTCAAATGACATTAGCAAATGAAGGTGCATTTCTACTTGTCTATGAAGAAAGTGTTCGACAAATACGCAAAGATTTAGATCAATCCGAACAGATAACACACAAACGTTTTCGACCAAATTTTGTTCTCGATAAAGAACATCGATTTGATTCTCAAGCTCCAAAAGCCTACGATGAAGATCAATGGAAACAGTTCAGAGTCAAAACTGAAAATAATAATGATACAAATATTGAATTTCGAACAATCGGTTTATGTCAACGTTGTTCCATTGTTAATATCGATCCGTTAACAGGAAATAATCAAAGTAAATTATTTACAAATTTACAAACACAACGAAGAGAAAAATATTCGACAAGAGCTAATTTCGGTATACTTTTAAATCTTTCGAGTGTAAATCAACAGTCGTTTATACATGTGACTGATCGTGTTCAAGCTTTGACGTAGTTTTTTTTCTAACGAATTGTGCATTTTAAATTTCTTTATCTTTGAAATAAATAAACCCCTGGGAATGAAATGAAAGACTAGATCATAATGTACGATTGGTTCATTTATATCAGTTACACTTTTATATGAATCGTCATCGTTGTAAGGGCAAAATAGAAGAAAGAAAAGAAAACAATTGTCAAGATTTTATGTTTCTAGTTCACATTTAAGATAAGAAAAAACGAACTTGTTATATGATTATCAATTATTTACATTTTGATAACTAAACATTCTAGTTTCGTTTTAACACATTTTTATTTCATTTACGTATATTATTCTTACGTATTGAAATGGTCAAAAAAACGATTGAAAATAGCACACCTCCATCAGTAGATTATCTTCTCTTTTATGTTAATGGACAAAAAGTTGTTGAATATAATGCTGAACCTGATTGGACATTGTTATGGTATTTAAGAAATAGTAAATCAAATTTTTCGACGTGAAACTTCAATCGAAATATCATATTTTGTTTGTCCTATATAGAATTAAATTTAACTGGATCGAAATTAGGCTGTGGCGAAGGTGGATGTGGAGCATGCACTGTTCTCGTATCACAATGTGTTGATCAACATTCAGGCTCTCTTGACCATCGAACAGTGAATGCATGTCTTGCACCACTTTGTTCGATTGATGGTTGTCAAATAATTACTGTCGAAGGTTTGGGTTCAGTAGCGAAATCAAATCTTCATCCAACACAATCACGTCTTGCTGAAATGTACGGTTCTCAATGTGGTTTTTGCACGCCTGGTATAATTATGTCATTGTATGGCACGGTAGCAGCATCGAATCAATCGCATTCATCGATGACAATGCTTGATATTGAAGAAGCATTTGATGGCAATCTTTGCCGTTGTACAGGCTATCGTCCTATACTTGATGCAGCGAAATCATTTGCTAAAGATTTTAATGAACTACCTGATAAAGATCCATCGTCATCGAAATGTTCGATCACAACGACAACATTGGATAAATGTCGTTCGTTCGTCAAAGATCTTGACAATGAATCGAATAAAATCGAATTTCCCAATGAATTACGTGAACATGTCGCTCAATCGATTCATATTAAAGGTTCAACAATTGAATGGTTTCGTCCAGTATCATTAAACGAATTGCTTAGTCTTCGTTCGACGTATCCAGGTGCTGCATCGAAACTTGTCTTTGGCAATAGTGAAGTTCAAATTGAAACGAAATTTAAACGTTTAAAATATCCACGTTTGATCTCAGTCACACATATTCAAGAATTACAACAACTTAAACGTACGCCAACTTCGCTGATTCTCGGTGCCGGTGTAACATTAACACGTTTACAAGCGAAACTTTCCGAATGGAATGATCAACAACTTGACGGAGGTATATGTGAGTCAATTATTCAGCAATTGAAATTTTTTGCATCGACACAAATTCGAAATGTTGCTTCGCTCGGAGGAAATATTGTCAATGCTTCGCCTATTTCCGATCTCAATCCTGTTCTTCAAGCAGCTGGTGCTATTCTTGAATTACATCGAACGGAAACAAACTCGACTCGACTTGTACCAATGCAAGAGTTCTTTCTTGCATATCGTCGTGTTGCTATGACTGATGACGAAGTCTTAGTGTGTATTCACATTCCACTGCCACCACCGCCATCAACAACAACAACTCGAACATTTCTTCGTTCGTATAAACAAGCACGTCGACGTGATGACGATATCGGTATCGTTAGTGCTGGTCTCAAAGTTCAACTTGAACCTGTACAAGAAAACGATAAACAACAATGGCGAATTATTTCGGCAAGTTTTTCATTTGGTGGTATGGGACCAACGACGATCTTAACAAAAAATACACAACAAGAATTAATTGGAAAACTATGGACGAAAACGACTATTAATGAAGCATGTCAATTAGCGTTGAAAGAAATGCCACTCACTGATTTAACACCGGGCGGTCAACCGGAATATCGACGAACATTAGTTCAATCGTTTCTATTTAAATTTTATCTCTATGTTTGCACTCAATTACAAGAATCTTCAGTTGATTCGAAAGAATTATCAGCAACTCAACCATATCATCGATCGGTTTCTCATGGTCAACAGATCATTCCCGAACGGCCAGCATCGCAAAAAGTCGTCGGTGCATCGCTACCACATCGTTCAGCATATTTACAAACAACAGGCGAAGCAAAATATGTTGATGATATGCCATCTTTACCGAATACACTCTACGGAGGATTAGTATTGGCAACACAACCAAATGCTCTTATTAAGAGTATTGGTAAGATCATTTGAGAAGAGAAAAAAAAGCAGCATAGCCTTTTCTTTGAAATAGATTTAACTGCAGCTTCGAAAGTACCCGGTTATGTTTCATTCGTCAATCATAATGATATAAAAGGTAGTAATATGACTGGTGATGTTTTTCATGATGAAGAAGTATTTGTTTCATCGGTTACACCTTGTGTTGGTTCAATAATCGGTGTAGTTTTATGTGAAACTGAACGAGCAGCACAAGTAGCAGCTCATCTTGTTCAAATTGAATATGAATTATTAACTCCTACGATATTTACTATTGATGATGCTATTACTCATCAATCATATCTTGGCGATGAACGTTTATTGCGATGTGGTGATGTTGAGCAAGGTTTCGAACAAGCTGATCATATTCTCGAAGGAACAGTAGTCATGGGTGGACAAGAACATTTCTATTTGGAAACGAATTGTTGCATGGTTATTCCATCGAATGATGATCAAGAAGTAACACTCTATTCATCCACACAAAATCCAAGTAAAACACAAGAATTAACTGCACTTGCATTGGGCTACGATGTGAATCGTGTTCAATGTCATGTCAAACGTATGGGCGGTGGCTTCGGTGGAAAAGAATCACGATCGTAAGCAATTTCAAATTTCGATTTCAAATTTTAATATCAAATCTATAGAATGCCAGCATGTATAGCAGCTGCAGTCGCTGCAGTTAAAGTCAGTCGACCAGTTCGAATCAATATCGAACGTGATGTTGATATGGCTATGACTGGTCAACGACATCCATTTAAAATCAGTTATAAAGTTGGTTTTACTAGTCAAGGTCAATTCACTGCATTGGATATTCGTCTTTGGAGTAATGCAGGATGTTCGTTCGATTTGTCGTTGGCTGTTCTCGAACGAGCTATGCTTCATGTCGATAATACATATCGATTTCCGAATGTTCGAGTACGAGGACGATTATGTAAAACTCATTTACCATCGAATACAGGTTTGTTGTCTGAATCGAACATAGAAAAAAAAATCATATTCAAAATTGTAGCTTTTCGTGGTTTCGGTGGACCACAAGGTCTATTCGGTTGTGAAACGGTTGTTGAACATGTTGCAGCATATCTTAAAGTTGATCCGTTCGTTATCCGCCATATGAATATGTACAAAGAAGGCGAAGTGACCCATTTTGGTCAAGAATTAGAACGATGGAATATTCCTCGATTAGTCGATGAATTACTTCAATCGAGTGATTATATTCAACGTCAAAAATCCGTTGAAGAATTCAACCAATCGAATAAATTTCGTAAACGTGGTATAACAATTCTTCCGACGAAATTCGGCATTGCATTTACCGCAAAATTTCTCAATCAAGCTGCAGCATTAGTTCATGTCTACAAAGACGGTTCAGTTTTAGTCAGTCATGGAGGTCAGATAGTAATTTTCGAGGAAAAGAAATAAATACAAGAAAATAGTTTCTAGGCACAGAAATGGGTCAAGGTTTGCATACAAAGATGATTTCAGTCGCTGCAGAAATTCTCGGTTGTGACGTGAGTAAAATTCGTATTAGTGAAACAGCAACGGACAAAGTTGCTAATACAAGTCCAACAGCTGCATCGGCCTCATCGGATTTGAATGGCATGGCTGTTCGAATTGCTTGTGAAAAAATTCGTGAACGATTGAATACGTTACTTGTTGGTGATGATAGCAATCTTTCATGGAAAGATCTAGTGAAAAAAGCATATTTTGCACGTATTGATCTATGTGCTCATGGGTTCTATGCTACACCTGAACCATTAGGAGCAGATTTCCCATCGAATCGTGCAAATTTCAATTATTTTACTCAAGGAGCTGCCGTTGCCGAAGTCGAGCTAGACACATTAACAGGTGATTGGCATGCTTTACGTGTCGATATCCTCATGGTAAATAGCTTCTTTTTTTTCTCCTTGATTATTCGAATAATTTTTCAAGGACGTTGGCACATCATTAAATCCTCAAATCGATGTTGGTCAAGTCGAAGGTGCGTTCGTGCAAGGTCTCGGTTTATTTACTATGGAGGAACTGATTTGGGGTGATTTAAGTCAACATAAATGGACGAAACCTGGCGCATTATTCACTCGTGGACCGGGCACATACAAAATTCCTTCGTTCAATGATGTTCCACTCGATATGCGTGTGGAACTTCTTTCGAATGCGCCCAATCCTCGTGCAATCTATTCATCGAAAGCTGTCGGTGAACCGCCATTATTTCTTGGTGCAGCCGTATTTTTTGCATTGAAGAATGCTTGCATGGCCTATCGAGAACAACAAGGTTTTCAAGGATATTTTCAATTGAATTCACCGGCAACTGTCGAACGGTTACGTATGGCTTGTACGGACGAATTTACCGAACGAGCCTGTGAAAATAATCATGATACATTTCAAGCTCGTGGTTCTTTTTAAATATTTCTCTTAAATTCAATTTTCTCTGTAATCCATTTCTTTTTTATTCTAATAAATAATCATTTTTTTTTCGATTTTCATATATCATCAGTCAATAGTAATCAAGTCGCGATATAAACCTCATTTATATGAGATTTATCATTTCGAATCGTTTGCAACTGCCTGTCTATCTGTGTTTTTGTAGGTACATTTGACTTGTCAATCAAATACGACGAAGAAAATGGGAAAATAATGGGCTCTGCATCGATCGATGACGTATTAGCTGCGTATCGCTTTTATTCAAACAAAGTTCAGTGGCCTTGATTGATAAAAACAAATCGTTAATTATCATGTGATGAAATTTCACTCCAGATTTATACATAAACACAATCATTTACTAAATACTAAAAAAATGATATGCATTTCGCCTATAATAGAATACGAGTGTTTTGTCGAGTGTTAAAATTAGTTTTTTTTCTCGTTTTGTAAAGGTAAACATATAATTTGCCAAAAACGCTTGTATAAGCATTACTTTTGCTTTTTTCTGGTCTTGTTATTTTTCTTTTCGTCCTGTCTCCATATTACTTATTAGCAATTACAAAATATAATACTTACTACGAGGCAACATATTGAAAAAACGTTTCATTAACATGCAAGTTAGCTTGTATTTGTTTGTATTGTCATGTTGTTTTTGTTCGATTGTGAGCATAACAGGAAATTCAACTTTATCAAATCAATTTAATGTGACAATTGATACCACAGGAAGTGAATCATTCGTGCCTGCCCTACCATTTGTCTGTTCAATAAAAACTCGTGTTTCAATTAAATGATTCGTTGATTTTTCTCTAGACATCGATTCACATTAGGTACTTACCTGCGTATCACAGTGAGCCATGGACAATCGGTGAGGAAAAAAAGTTTTTTTTTTTTTACTGAATTGAGCTTTTTTTAGTTGAAATCGAGCCGTTTATTCGAAATATAAACAAAGATATTATTCAACAGATTCGAATTCAAATTTGTCATGATAAACAAACAACGAAGATCTGGCATAATGATCAAACCGGTTGTAATGGAGCAAAATCAATGTTGATCTATCAATGGCTATCGAATACAACTTTAGCTAAATTTAAAATATCGGATGGTTCGAGAAAAAGATCGATTTGTATGTTTGATTTGATGGTGTTTTTTTTGTCTGTAGATCTAGGCTTTCACCTTGATCAATCGAAATCAGCTGTTCTCTCGATTTTCTACGCACACGAAGGACTTCATTCAAATGATAAATCTGGAGTTATTCTAACCATTTCAAAACTAAAGTATATCACTGAAAGACAATCAAACTAAATTTAACTTGCTTTCGTTTAGTCCGCGTTTTCATATCGGTACAACACTGATCGGAGGCAATCATCGAACGACCCGTAAAAAGAACAACTAGACTTCCATGTTCGATTAAGATTTGAATTTTTCTTTCGAAGAATTTTCTTGTCGTTCATCGAACTATCCTCGTTTGCTTCATGGTATTAAAGTTCTATTTCTTCAAACAAATCAAACATTATGGAATATTTATGTTGTACGTGTTCGTCATTTCGGTCGAAAATTAATTCAACATGTTCTTGATAATTTTCTCGTTTCGAAAACGGATACAAATACAAACAATTTCGAATTAGTTACATCGGGTATATTCCTCAATCCCGGAGATTATATTCTCATTCAATGTTTACCAAATATCGACAAGAATGATTGTCGATTTTTAATTTACTATACATATAAAAATCTACGATATGATTACTTCGATGAAGACGATTATACATGTCAAAATGACAAATATCCCGATCTATTTAAGTTCGTGCGCAATTCATTTGAGAAAATGTCGAACAGAAAAAGAAAAATGTATTTATTTGAATAGATTAATCCCATTGAAAACCAATCAAATCACTACTCATATATCGATCATCGATGGTAGAACAGGTGCAATTGAAAAATTTTTTTTTATTAGATTTGAATAATCGATTTTGATTTAGTATTTCTTTTGATATGTTTGTTATTATTTCTCATATGGATTTCGATTATTATCGGTTGTGTGATCATGCGTAATAAGAAGAAATTGAAAATATTTGAATAATCAATTTTTATTTTTTATTTTTGTTTATTTGACAAGGTCGTATTCGTGGTTTAGTTAATTTTCGTACGGAGCCCGTTACTTCTCAAGTTGGCCAACGAAATAAACTTCTAAGTAATCCAGCTCAACAAGCTCGCGAAGAGGCTCAACAACAACGTATTGCAACCGAAGCTGATCATACCGCTCAATTAGATATCGAGCATATGGGTCTAATGAGTTAAAAAACAAAGAACCAACAACAACCGCAACAATAAAATATTGTTTTCGGGATTTTTTTTCTTCTATCGAATGTAACAAATATATTTCAAGTGCTTTTTTAAAGGAAAAATAAAAAACAATCCATTTTATTTACACGCGCAGATTTTCCTAGGCAGAAATCTCTTGAAGCTTTGTTTGAATTCGTTGTATTTCTTCGTTCGATTCATCCAATTGTTCTCGAATTTTCAATGATTTCTCTAGTAAATCCAAAGCTTTCTGTTTTTCGTCTTGTTTCAAATAAATCGACGCTAGTTCATAGGCATAATCAGCCCATTGACTTGTCTGATTCGATACATAATCCATGGCTTGTTCGTAGTTTTTTCGTGCACCATTGAGATCACCTTGTAATTTCAATATTTTAGCCATTCGTTCATGACTACGAGCTGTTTCAATATTGTTACTTGTTGTTGTTTGTTCAACATCAAGACGAGCTAAATTCGAAACATTATTTTCCGCGTGATCGTCGGTCATGTTTCGTCTGTTATAAACTCGTCGTATTGTACAACGATTTTTGGCATTATGTGACAAAAGTAATTGTTCGATTTCGCGATCTTTGATTTGTTCATTTGATTGATCCGATTGACGATTGTATTGTAACAAATCGAGAACACTCGGTCGATCTGTTCGACCGCCATTCACTTCGGTTTGGCAAGTTTCAATTAATTTCGCAACGAGATTTTGATTTCGACGTGCAACAGCATAGTGTAAACACGTATCACCGAATCGATCTTCTAAATTACTATCATTGATATTCAATGAAATCAAATAATCCAAACATTTCATCGATAAACGATGACAGGCTAACATAAAAACGGTTAAACCATGTTTATTTCGAATGGTCAGAGCTTTTAAACATTTATTATGTATCGCTATAACTTGTTCATTCGAGATTTGTTTGGTTTGACCTTGAAAACGTGCAGTTAGTGCTTTTAACATTTCAACATCGTCGCGTTCGACAGCGTAATGTGCAGCTGTATAACCATCATTATCTTGGGCACATGGATCGCAATCGCGCATCATTAATAAACGCACCCAAACGTACTGATAGGCATAGATCACAAGGATATGCAATACAGTCTGAAAATGAAAATTGAGATAAAATTTGCTTGGATGAATTCGATTTGCTCACCTGTTCGTATTGATTTTTCATTTTTACAATTTCATTGCAATGAAGATCGAACGATTGACGAAATGCATCGAAATTTCCGTGACGTAAATATGCGAATATATCTGAAGATGATTTCGTTGGCGCTGAATAAAGTATCGAACCGCAAACACTCGTATGATAGGGAGCGGGATTGGAAACTGTAGTAAGATAATTTAGATCTGACGAGAGAATCTTGTCATCGAGAGAGGTGTGACAATCTAGATACGAAAAGACGATTGATTTTCGATTCATTATCGAAAACGAAAGTTAATTTTACCTTCATCTGAAGAAGAATCGGTATTGTTATTTTTCAAACGTTTCGTCATTTCGAAAGTAACAAAAAGAAGAAAATGCAATCTTTTTTCGTTCTTTCGCTCTCGTTTCATGTCGACTCTTACGCGTTGGTAGAAAAAAAAGGAAGTTGATTTGAGAGCATAAAGCAAAACGAACGTACTTTTTCGCGTCTTATTCATACTTGACATCATGCGCTTTTCGTTCTCTTCTCTGAGCTACCTTGGCGGTAACATTTACCACGGCCATTTAGTTCCGTTTTTTTTCCTTTTCGCTTAAGTATGCATTTCGATTTTATTTTATCACATTTTTAACGAAAATAATCAACAGATCACTTCCTTTATTTTTGCATACGTCACGAGTATTTTTTATTTGAAAAAAAAAACGAAAAGACAAACTGACGTATTTAAAAAAAAACGTGATTAACTTCTAACAAAAGGATTTCAATCGTTTTTAGTTTCTGTTTACGATAGAATTTCGACGTTTGGAAGCACAAATATCATAGGAAATAATCAACAAAAAAAATGCACAATAAAGACAAGAGAAAAAAAAAGACATTTCAGAATAGATAGATGTAGGAACATACAGTTGTGTTTTCGAAAGACACAAGATGTGTCTGAGTAAAGATGAGTTGAAATAAATAAATGTATTTTTGTCTCTCAGCGAGTACGTTTGTTATATTGCACACGTACAACAACAACAACAAAAACGAAATAGATGTGGTTTTTGGTCAACGGGAAAGAGACAAATCGAGAACGCCTTCGATTGCTGTTGGTTTTCGTTGAGTTGAAGTTTCTTCGTCGTCGACAGCCGACGTTTGAGTCGATGGTTTGTCTTGAATATCTTCGTATGATGATGAACGATTCGCACCAAGAGATAGATCCAATGGTTGTTGATTCGTTGGAGGCGACATTGGAGGTAGAACGTTGGCTTGTCGAAGTAGTTTAAGATCCTGTTCGATTATACGACGATTGATGCGCGTATTCGGACGCTGAGATGGATATTGAATAGCGAGACGTTTCTTCGGTGGCGAACTTTTACGACGATTTCGTGAAGCTGCTTGAGCACGAGTTGTGATGATTGATTTTCGTTTTAATGAACTGCTATCACGTTCATCATCTTCATCATCTTCTTCTTCATCATCATCATCGTCATCTTCATCTTCATCTTCATCTTCGTTTTCAATTGAACCTGTTCGGTCGACGGTCGAAGGTTTTTTGAGTTTTTTCGATTGAAGTAAATACGTATGATCAAGACTTGGACATGGAGTGACAACTGCTGTCGATGAACTAAAATAAAAATTTGTACGTGAATACAACAAAAAAGAAGACGTTCGAACACTCACGTTCGAGTTGGTGTCGAAGTTTTCGGTTCGACATCGGACGAACGATGATGTCGATGTTTCTGTCGTTTAAAGACTTTCGATGCCCATGACGACGATCGAGGGCGTTTTCGACCTTAAAATCAGAAACAAATATTTTACGTTGAAAGAAAAGAACAACAATAACAACAAAAAGAAAGATTAGTATTGTGAAAAAGAAACGCCACTCGAAACACAGTTTTACCATCAGAAATGCTCGTGATTGGACACTAAATACTTTTCAATATAATACATTATTACAACAGAAAGAAAGAGAGAGAGAGAGAACGAAAAAGGAAGAAGAAAAATACAGTTTTGTTTTAACTTCATTACCTGATGTCAGAGCTCGATTGTGTTTGCCGGCAGTGCTTGAGTCAGCTTCGTCATCGTCTTCATCGTCTTGAACTTTTTCTTCGCAAAGACGTTCGTATAAACGTGGAAGAACTAGAACATCACGTGCAAACAAACGAAAGTGATGATTACAAATAAGTACCTTTTGTTTTCACTGTTGCTTTCGGTGCAAAATTATTCAAAATCGATTGTGAAGAACGCGTTACATTCTGTTCTTCGTGTCGATTTGTCGCTGCGTCTGACAGAGTTCTAATCGAAAGAAAAAGGCCGAGTTTTATTCAGCATTGATCGATTCAATTCGATATTTACTTATTCGATGATGGTGATGGTACAGGTGGTGTTGTCAAAAAGGCTTTTGTTAACAATGGCCGATAGTACGGATCAATTGTCCATAATGATCGAGATTTCAATAAATCTCGTTTGGTTTTTACAAAACACGGTATCGTTACAAGAGCTTGTCGAATGGAATTCTTCCATCCACGTTTACTTGTTATTTGTTTAACATTTAATTGAGCAAATTCATACAATTGTTTGATGGTCAATGACCATGGAAGACATTTCTCGTCACGTTTCGAATATAAACCAAGAAATATGAGCATACCAAATGATGTCGTATTTATCTTCGTACTTTCACTATCATAACATTTCAATTCACTGATTAATTTCGCTAGAAGATCCTCGTCATTATTTTGCTGTTGATTCTCTTCGGATTGTTCATTTATTGTTGTTGCTGTTGTTGATTTATCATTGGAATCTTTATCTTTATTATCATTAAGAGTAAATTCTTTGAATTTAAATGTATTCAACCATTTCAATTCAGTTAAATCATCAGCTAGAGTTTGTTTTGGTGCCGATGATTTGATCGGTGACGAACTTGTGATTGATGCAAAACACGAACGACTTAAATACGGTTTCAATTGAATCGATGCTGACGTTGGATTTGTCATTGAGAATTTTTTCTCCATCGGAATTTGAGTAAAACGTTCGAGAAGACTACCGTCCATGGAATTCTCGTCGTCATCGCTTACACTCGATGGTCCCATTCGGCCAGTGATTTTTGCAGCTTGAGAACGTAAAAATGAATTGACATCGGATTGACTTGCAACAGCAAATAGACTCGACGAGTCACATTCATCGTCTTCGTTATTCGACATGATTAATTAATCTGAAAATAAAACGTAGACGAATAATTTTCGTCCGAGTTGGCTTTTTTCTTTCGTTTTATTATTATCAGTTTGATAAAAAAAATATGTGACCTTTTCTTTCTCTCGTTCGTCCCATTCATTCATTAGTAGAAGAAGAAGAAAAAAAAGTCATTCGTTTAATGATGCCATATTTGTTGTGATGGCTAAACCTTCATTTAATTAGATCGTACGAAAGAATTTTTTCTTGCGACTAAAATTCACTTTTTACAAATTCGATTTCGAAATTCGAGAATTTTTCGAATTATTTTTTTCTTAATCAATCACTACTATCAATCACTCGTGACATCTATCGAAAAATAAAAAAGAAACGACTAAAGATTCAAAGTCATTCAATGCGTATGCATGGTCTTCTTTTCTTTTCGAGTATAACTTAACGATCGCAAAGTCTTTTTAAGAGAAAATGTTTTTGATTTTTCAAAATTTATTTATCGTTTTTCAGTTAGTAAACACAACATATACAAACAAGCACAAATGAAGACAAAAAAAGAAAGAGAGAGAGAGAAAAAACGAACAAAAACACAACAACATTCTGTTTTCTGAATAATACTAACTACAAATATATGATGATTATGTACACACTAAATGGTTTTCTAAGTTTTTTTCTTCTGCTTAAAAACAAATCATCGGAATCATTGTGATGAATTTCTATAATCTATTCTTTTATTTTGTTTTTAAATTGTTAATGTTGCTTTTTTTTGAATTTTTTCATTTTCCACCACCATTTTTTTTGTATTCAGCAAGTTCTCGATCATATCGTTCCTTTTCTTGTCGAGCCTTTTCTTCATATTGACGTTTTTTATCATCACCTATTGAACGCCATCGTTCTCCAATGACTTTAGCAATATCAGCAACGGATAATGATGGATTGTCTTTTTTAATCTTTGGTCGTTCATCTTGTGAAAACAAGAAAAATGTCGACAAAGGTCGTTTAGGTGCATTGGGATCCTTTTGAGATTTGCTGGCACGAGGCATATCTCTAAACCGAAAAAAAAGGTAGGTTCAATTCGCGCTTGGAAATTCAACGAGTTCTTATTCGACGATTCGATTCCAATCGATTAAAATAAGAAATTAATCGATGAATTCAAATCGAAAGATCGTATTTTAATTTCTTAAACATACTTTTTAAAGTAGATGTCGTATTAATCGGGTTGAATGTAGTGTATACTGCTTTGCTTGGCTTGCTTGCCTGCTTACTTGCTTGCTTGCTTGTTTGCTTGCCTTGTCTTTTGCACAGTGTGTGCGAGTCAGTCAGCAATAGCTGGGTATGTGTGCGTAGAGTGGTAGTAGTGGTGAATATGAAAGAAGAGAGAAGAAGCAATGTGGTGAAAGAGCAATAGCGAATGCGTGTATGCGTGTGTGTGTCTGCCTTCTCTTTCCTTTTACTTTACGTTGTATATACGTCGTCGTCGGCCGTGCAATGTCTTATGTTGTGAGAGCGCAAGCGCAAATACACAGACAGACAAGGCAGAGCAGGCATACACACACATATAGTCTCTATATATTTTCTTTCCTTCCTGCCACATGCTGCTGTAGAACGATAGCGCGAAAGAAAAAGAGAGAAAAAAATTCTTCTTACCCTTGTGAGTGGCACACACAGACACATACGCACACAAACGCATCTATATATGCTTATAACGGTTAACGTTCATTGTGTGCAGACGAGAGTACAGGGCAAGCAACAGCCGATTCGATTTCCTTCTTATTTCTCCCGCTGTTGCCGTTATTGCACGCTACAACGATTCAAATGACAACGACAATCCACTGTAGAAGTGGAAGAGAAAGAACGATAGTAGTGGAAGCAATAGTTATAGCTATAGAAAAAGTAGTAGGCATAATATGAGAGCAAGAATAACAACAAGAATAATAAGAAGAAAAAAAAAGAAGAAGAAACGGCAACGTCACCGTCATCACTTGTCAGATAGTAATAACATCATAAAATTGTGCAATTTCTTTTTTCAATCAAACGAACATCAAATAAACCTCGACGTTTAAAACCATTGAAGATATGCTTCTTAATGAAGAACATTTCGGACGATTTTGACAGGTCATACTTGGAAAACTAAGATGATATATGAGAATTCTTCTAATTTCTATTTCTTTTTCCTGTTGAAATTTATTCCAGCATAATAATATACAATTATTTTTCCTCGTAATAAAAATAAATGGCTAGTTTATATGGCAAAAAAAAATGTAATCATATATCAGCATCGACTGTGTTGCTAACAACGAGAATTTTCAAGTATTTCACACATTCGGTTTATCTCACAGGTTCAATACAACGAAGATTTTTCGTTTTCACATACACACACTCTCTCGCTTTCTGATTATATTATTAATTTAATAGCCTTGAAAATATGTTCGATAATAATTTAATTATTTTTAAAAAGATTTTCGATGACATCATTTCGTTTTCTCTTTCTCTCTCTCTCTCTCTCTCTCTCTTTCTTTCGCTTTTTTTAAATAAATTGGAAAAAAAGAGACGAACGATCAAAACGAAGATGTTGACCTGTATATCTAATGATCTATCTTTTCTATTGAATCATCAATATGCAATCATTTGAATCAATCTACTATAACGTTTAGTAAGAGTTATGCGTACGCTCGTATGACGAAAAAAAAATTGCAATGAAAAACTTGTCTCGCCATTATCGAAGATATGTGAGCATGAAAATGCTTTGTATACTTTTTCGATTTCATTCAATAAATGTTTCAATTTAGGATATGGTCGGTTTCGGTTATTGCACTATGCGCTTCCTTGCTCCCCCTCTCTCTCGCGCGCGCGCGTTCTCTCGGTGATGATAGATCATTTTCGCATTGAACATCATTTATTCATTTTCAACGACGATAATCATCGTCAAATATAGAAGAGACAGGGAGGGAGAGAGAGAGAGAAAAAGAGTAGATGTTCAATCAGGTAGAACACAGACGACGTAAAATTTTTGTTAAAAGGTATATTTCATCATTATGCATGCCGAAGACAACAAAAAGACTATGTCGAAAATCTCAACTAATCAATCAAGAGAAGTTAATGTTGATTTTAAATTTCTATAGACAGACAGATGATTTAGTCTTTAGTAATCCTAACTGTTACACACACACGCACGCACGTCTTTACTTCTGTATTTTACCTTTGAATTCACTCGTCCGTGACCTGTCTTTAGTCATTTGAGGTATAAGTAGATCTGTATATATTCATTTATAAATACATATTCATAGACTCATGGATATGACTGATGTTCGAATTGTGATTTATTTGTTTTTTTCTTAATTTCTTTAGTAGCTAAAGAATTTGTCAATATTGATTAGGTAAGTTCGATGACACAAAAATGTGTCAATCTTAGGCTTAATCAGTTGTCGAGGAAAAAAAAGTAAATAATGGAAGCGAAGCGAGAAAAAGGCGTTGATCATGCATGTAATAATATGTTCAGATAGAAGAAAATCAATCAAAAATTAGTCACACATGAATATTGACGTTTTTCATGAACATCTATTTATTTCATGTTTATTCCTTTTAGAATTCTTTGCATTCTCATTTAATTAAAATGAATCATGAACACGATGATATTAATCTAACAGTAAATCAAGTCGATTTCTCTCAATATTTCTTAATGAATACCTTCGTCTTCTTCTAGGTCGTTCAACGTGCTTCATCACTTGATTCACTTGAACCGATCGATGGTGAAAATCTTCGTTTTATAAGCGGATGTCATAAATGGATCAATACGAATTCATCAGTTCGTGTTGATAATGATCATCGACCTGTCGAAATCATTAGTGTTTCGGATGATGAACACTCGATTGTACTTAAAACTTTATCAACAACAACAAATACGGAGAAAGTTTTCGTACGAAATCCTTTGACAAACGAGGAGGAAGAAGATTATAGTCAAACTCAAATGGATGTATCAGCGAATCAATTTGATTTTGATTATCGATCGATTCATTATGAAATGTTCTCCTCGGATTTTGAGAAGAAATTATCTCCTATAGATTTAAATCGAACATCGAAATCGAACGAAATGGAAATGGATAATGGAGAAAATCATTCGGATGAAACCAAT
>Ga0209922_101549_pt1 | contig 21881 bp, 20 predicted proteins | sample ThiBiot_500_biof_FD_183946 | JGI IMG/M metagenome (GOLD analysis project Ga0209922, IMG submission 183946) | Wastewater bioreactor microbial communities from Cape Town, South Africa - Thiocy_expt_500_biof (SPAdes) | ecosystem: Engineered > Bioreactor > Thiocyanate-remediating > Anaerobic-Aerobic ...
AAGTAATTCTTGATGTCTTTTTATTGGAATGTGCGGCAATTGTTCAAACATAATACCAGTTGTTTTTAAATCTTCAGCATTTTTTCGGAAATATTGAAGTTTGATAATAATGTCATTTAAACCATCTGAAGCTTTTTTAATGTAATTACTAAATCCTTCGAGTATTTTTAAATTACGCTTATTTTTAACAATATCGAGTTGGCCGTTATCAACTAACCGAGACCAAAATGATCGATGTTCTGCTTTATCTATTTTCTGTTGTGAAATTTGTTGACCTTTGTAACTCAATTCTTGAAGAGTTTCTAATTTATTTTCAATTGTCTGTAGACCCTGATAAGCCCGCTGAGCCTTTTCTAAAATCTTGTCCGCTTGTGTAGATACTGTTGCTAGATATTCATCGCATGATTTACTCAATGCGTTTTGTATATCGTTTTCGTGAGAATCTAAAGAAAAATTTAGTTTCCTATTTGTGAAACATTTTCTCAAAATTTTGTACTTGATATTTGGCCTTGATATGTATGTCTTTCTTCTCTAATGATCTTCGAGACATCGTCGAATAAATACCTCGTATATATCTGCAATCTATCGAGTGTTCCACCAAACGATGCCAACATATCCGTAAGATGATCAGCACATATTTGTATATCTTTTTGTAGTTCTCCCAATGTTTCACCTAACACCAACCGCACACTGTCATCAATATCACTGTAAATAATTCTCGATCGTATTTCGATCAACGATGATTTACTTTGTATCAAACGCATAGGTGCACTGACATCCGTATCCGTTAAAACATCTGCTAAAGATGCACTTTTCTCAGCTAATTCACTTACTGCTGGAATAACTATTGTATCAAGATTGGTTGCTGGACAATACATAGTTATTATTGGCAAGAAAGACATTTGTACGCAAATGATTTTCAAATAAGCAAAATAATAAAATATTATTACTATTGATACGATTATTATTGGTTTGAACGAAATATACCATAACCATTCGAAGATACTGAGTAGTTCATTACGAGCCCAAGAGTCACGCTTACGCTTAGCATTATAGTTTTCAGTATCATGTGGAAAGTCTTTCTGTTTGAAGCTTGTTTTTTGATATATCAACCTAACAATTTTTTGTTCATTCATTATTTCTGTTACTAATGTTCTTGCTTCGTCTTGTCTGTCAATACGATAATTATTTTGATCAAGAATATATGTAGTAGATGGTACATTGTACTCCTGAGACAGATGGATGATAAGTTGAGCACAAGTAGTTGAACAACTGATTGAAATACGACATAATTGCTCTTTATCAACGTGCACAAAAATAGACAATTCGCTATTCATCTCTATACGAATAATTTTTAAAAAGGTCGAAGTTCTTCTCTTCTCAAATTCTCTTATCAATTTTATATAACGATATCAAAGATATTGTGGGAAAAAAAGTAGACTCTCGTGCTCTTGTTTTGTTTCTTCTCAACAGCAAATTAAATTTCATCACGAAAAAAAAAGATATTACTCCGCGGCGGGGAATCGAACCCCGGTTTCCCGCGTGACAGGCGGGGATACTAACCACTATACTACCGCGGACATTTTTGTCTTATATTTTAAGAAACGAAAAGTTTATCTCATTGATTTTGAATTTGAAACAGAATTCGCGTTAACTAACACCCTCTATATGTGATTTCGATTTCACGATATAGATCTTCTTTCGTTTCGTTTCTATTTATTTCAGTCTATTCGATATAACAAACGAACGAACGAACAGAGAGAACAATGAAGATGAAAACAAAATTTGAATTATTTCCTGATGAAATTATTTTTATCCGTGATTTGTATGAATCTTTTTTTGATTTAAACTATCGTTTTCATCGTCTTCTTCTCTCTCGAACGAATCTTTCGATAACAATATCTTCACCAGATGAAATTGAAGATCCATTTTTTGAATTGTTTGCATCGAATATTCATCGATTAACAATCGATCATTCAAGTTATATCGATTTCGAATTATTTTCAAATATTCGTTCACTCATTTTACAAAGTCCATCTGATGAGCAATTAGAACAATTATTTATTTGTCAATTTCCAAATTTAATTCATTTGGAATTCGGTATAATGAGTTCAAATTTATATTATCGAGCTTTAAATGATTTTATTCATTGTTGTAAACAATATCCTTTATTAGCAACATGCATATTTCATTATGAAAACAATGCTGTTTCATTGAATCGTTATCGACAAATTTGGTCAACAAATTCGTCAACATTACGAACGATTTGGTTTAATTCAATTGATTTATCATTTAATTCTCAGTCAATTCATTCGATTTACACAGAGAAAAGCTTTTCCATGAATAATATTCATACGAATTTGAAGCGTTTAGATATTTGTTGTGTTTCATTAGGTCCATCGATTGTTGATCTCGATCATTTCTTTCAACAAATACCTAATTTAGAATATTTAAAAATTGCTTCGAATGAAATTTATTATTCATATGAATTCATACAACAATTAGCAATTATTCTTCGACAAAGACTTCACAATCTACATGAATTTAATTGTGAACTCTTATGTGTATTGACACGAGAAGATCTTGATCATATTCCTGAATTACATTCATGTTTTAATCGAATTCAATATGAAATTAAATATAATGGACAATATATTCGATTATTTACGCAATAGAACTTTTTTTTATACATGAATTTATTTTTTGTAAAAATAAAGATCAATGAATTAATAATATCCCCAAAGTTCGAATTCAGAATATTGAACCCAACTACTATCACCTCGTTTTGCAGTTACCAATAGTCGATAGCTTTGATAAGCAATGGTATTAGAAAAATTCTGTAAAGCTCCATAAGTTAAACGAGTTACATTAGGATTCAGATCGATTCCTGTTGGACCACTATAAATCAACGTCCAAACAGAACTTGTATTTAATGCTGTTGAATTTGTACCTTCAAGAGTGATGCTTAATGGATCACGTAATGGAACGTCATTAGCCACGCCAAAGCGAAAGCCAACAGCGATCGTACCAAAATGAATCGTAGGTGTAATGAAAAAACCACTATCAATTCCTCGATACAAGGAATTATTAGTTTGTGAAACACTAGGTCCACCATTTACATATTTTGTATTTAGATTTCCATCGATGGCACTTGGTGTTCGTTCGGTGGGATTTGGAGAATATATGCCATCGAAACCACCTGTTGAATCTCCAGCTGTTGTATTATATAAGGCAAAAATAGGATCATTTGATCTTAACAATGAAATAATGGGAGGATGAGTTGTTGTTGTCGTTGCATTTTTATTTGATGGAAGAAATAAAATAAGCAATGTGCCAATGAGAGCACCCAAAAGGATTAGCAAATATAGACAAAATAATATACAACAACACGACCATTCGCCCCGTATTAGTCGCAGATTTCTTTATGAAAAGTTGATATTTTCATATAAATATAAAAGGAAATTCGATCATTATGCATACTTTTTCTTTCGTTGTCGATGAATTATTTCACTTTGATAATCAATCCTATCTTTCGATTGTACGATATCCTTGCCATTTGAGAAGAAGCCCTATAGCGAACAGATAATGTTTTTTTTGTAACTTTCAATAAGAAAATGAATATATCGAAATATACTTTCTCTAAATTTGATTGTCGAATAAAACGACGTTTTATTTTCTTTGATGGTAAAATTTTTATCTATTTTGAAAAATGAGAAAAAAAGATTTCATGTTTTTCGTCTAACTACTATACTTACAAAATCGGTTGATCTCTTTTTTAATTCCTGTCGAGATATTCTTTCAATTTTCGGTAAACTTCGTCGTTTTGCTCGATCACTATTGAGTGTATTTGTTAGAGGTGTAGACAAGCTTAATCGTACAGGCGCAATCTGTGTCGATCTACTACGCATTGTTCGTAAAATGAAAGTCAAATTAAAAAAGTTTGTATTTTTTTGTAAAGTTTGTCGGCTTGAATATATTTGTAATCATGAAAGTAATAATTAATATTCGTCTTGGTGTTTGCTTTTCTTTGGAATAAGTCTTCACTTTTAATTAAGAAACAGTTCATAGCTCGATCGAGAAACCTTACTATAATAGTATATCACATGAAAATTTTTGACTTATTGTTTTGTGGGTGCCATTGAATAGATCATCGAAAGTGATGCATAAATCCAAATTTTTAGCCTTCCAGGACCAACCATTGAGTTATAATTAAAAAGAACATTAGAAACATCTCGAGAAATTGAAAAAAAGATGAAAAATTTGTCTGAATTTTGTTAGTTTATTTTTTATCTTATCGGTGAAAGATAACTGGGAAATATATATACATATAGGTACGTTTCTCAAGTGAAAAACAAAAACCACAAAAAAGATTTGATTACATTATAGAGCAACAGGCATGTTGATTCGTTGTACCGATTTTTCGTTGATCGAGATTATCGAAATAGGCGTCGACTGAACCGAGAAGAATTTTAATAACATAGTCACCGAATGAAAATGGGAAATGTGGTCCTTGAACCTAAAAGAAAAACGAACGAACGAACTGCATAAAAAATAAATCAAAATCATTTATCTTATTCTTACACGTTGAATTTGCTCACGTTCGGTTCGATAGTCATCGCACACGTCAACGAATGGTATTTTTTTATCCCATTTATTTAAATATTCGACAGCTTGATCATCTTCTGTACAAGCGCAAAATGTAATTGGAATTCGATCAGCTGGCTTTCTTTCAGTCTTAAGTATACGTTCCAATATATCGATATCTATTATACCATAATCATCAGTCGGTTCACCGTCAGTAGCAATAATAATCAAGAGCTTTCGTTCTTGTACTACACTGCGTTTCTCTTGAAGTATCTGACGAAGTACACGAGAGATCGGTGTGAGACCATTCGGTGGATGGGCAAAAGCGACAGCCAATTGAGACGAATCGTTGACTTTGGATAATGGTGGTCGATTGAGAAAATAAATATCTATACCATCAGGATCGAGTACAGAAGCGAAATCGACTATTATTGAAACGATTTGTTTTAATTCATCCCAACGTGTCAAACGTACTCCAAATGCGTTAGCTGGATTGCCTGTAAGAAAAAAACAAAGACTGCGCGTATATGTTGATCAAATTTTCGCAAATATTTTTCTACATACCAACACCAGTAGCCATTGAACCTGAATCATCACAAAGAAATACAATCTCATAGCCTTCAAGTTGTCTTAATCGACTTGCAAAATTTGCATTAATTTCATATCGACCAGCAAGTGCAGCGAATTTTTGCATACGTTCTTCGACTGTATTTAGCGTGTTATAAGAAGGTACATCGTTGTACATCAGTCCACTGCTTGGTGGCAGTGGAGCCGATGGTGTCTGAACGGTAGGATATTGAATTACAGCAGGATACACACATGACATATCTCAATATTATCTATTTATTAAAAACACAAAGTTTAACGTCGTTCTCAGCATATGATGTTGTATTTATATACTGAGTCTATGCGCTGGTTTGTTTTCGACAATCTCTGATGATAGATGACGTCATTTTGTCTATCCTACGCACTATATTTGTTGATGGACGATTTCTGAATCATCGATTTATCGCTACTGTCTTTGAGTTTTCCATTATTGACGTCAAACAAGAAAGAAAACAACCACGATGGAATTTCGCATAAATTTTCTTCGCATGATTTTGTCTGACGTAGACAAACTCCTACGTTCGTTAATGTCGTAATGCTAAATAAAATAAACGCAATAGGTCATTGTGATAAGATAGGACATAGACGAGTTGAAAACAAACATAAAATGAGCTATGATAATTTAAAAGTTACACGACTAGCATTTATTTACATAGTGAATAATAAAAAACTTAATTGTTCAAACATTTTTATGCACGTTTAGGCATCTGTTGTGTTTCATTAGGTCCATCGATTGTTGATCTCGATCATTTCTTTCAACAAATACCTAATTTAGAATATTTAAAAATTGCTTCGAATGAAATTTATTATTCATATGAATTTATTTTTGTAAAAATAAAGACAATGAATTAATAATATCCCCAAAGTTCGAATTCAGAATATTGAACCGAATTACCATAACCTCGTTTTGCAGTTACCAATAGTCGATAGCTTTGATAAGCAATGGTATTGAAAAAATTCTGTAAAGTTCCATAAGTTGAACGAGTTGCACTAGGATTCAGATCGATTCCTGTTGGACCACTATAAATCAACGTCCAACTGGAACTTGTATTTAATGCTGTTGAATTTGTACCTTCAAGAGTGATGTTTAACGGATCACGTAATGGTTCATCATTAGCCACGCCAAAGCGAAAGCCAACAGCGATCGTACCGACATGAATCGTAGGTGTAATGAAAAAACCAGTATCAAGTCCTTGATCGAAAGAACCAGTATATATTGAACCATTGCCTACATTTACATATTTTGTATTTAGATTTCCATCGATGGCACTTGGTGTTCGTTCGGTGGGATTTGGAGAATATATGCCATCGAAACCACCTGTTGAACCTCCAGCTGTTGTATTATATAAGGCAAAAATAGGATCATTCGATCTTAACAATGAAATAATGGGAGGATGAGTTGTTGTTGTCGTTGTCGTTGTTGTCGTTGTCGTCGTTGTTGTTGCTGTCGTTGTTGTTGTTGTTGTCGTTGCATTTTTATTTGATGAAAGAAATAAAATAAGCAATGTGCTAATGAGAGCACCCAAAAGGATTAAGAAATACAGACAAAATAATATACAACAACACGACCATTTGCCCCGTATTTGTCGCCGATTTCTTTATGAAAAGTTGATATTTTCATATAAATATAAAAGGAAATTCGATCGTTAAACATACTTTTTCTTTCGTTGTCGATGAATTATTTCACTTTGATAATCAATCCTATCTTTCGGTTGTACGATATCCTTGCCATTTGAGAAGAAGCCCTATAGCGAACAGATAATGTTTTTTTTGTAACTTTCAATAAGGAAATGAATATATCGAAATATACTTTCTCTACATTTGATTGTATTGAACTACATTGACCGTTTGCTTGTCGAATAAAACGACGTTTTCTTTTCTTTGATGGTAAAATTTTTGTCTATTTTGAAAAATGAGAAAAAAAGATTTCATCTCTGCGTCTAACTACTATACTTACAAAATCGGTTGATCTCTTTTTTAATTCCTGTCGAGATATTCTTTCAATTTTCGGTAAACTTCGTCGTTTTGCTCGATCACTATTGAGTGTATTCGTTAGAGATCTGGACAAGCTTAATCCTACCGGCACAATCTGTGCTGATCTGTTGCTCATTGTCCTCAAGATGAAACTCAAAATAAAAAAGGTGTGTTTTTTTATAAAGTTTTTCGGCTGGAATATATTTCTAATCATGAAAGTAATAATTATTATTCGTCTTGGTTTTTGTTTTCTTTGGAATAAGTCTTCACTTTAATTAAATAGAAAGAAAAGTAGACCAAATAAATTTTGTCACATATTTCTTATTTCATAAATAAAACAAAACTTATCATCAACTCTATCTTTAAATAAATATAAGCAATTAAACAGAACGATTTCATATAATTGCTTGCTTAGATTTTTCGATTAATATTTCTGTTTCATTCATTTGAAATAAATCCAACTAAATCCTGTAACATAACTGTCAATTGTTGATAAATTTTAAGAACAATAGATTCTTTATTGTATTGATAAGAGAGAGCAATCTGTGGATGAGGAATCATCAATGGAACATTGTCGAATGAAATTGATTGATTTCGATCTGGTACGAACCAAGAACGATATTTCTCAGTAATAAGATCAACATTTGGTATAATATAATAACGAATCTCAAGAAGTAGTTGAAGAAAATGATCGGTGCATCCGAAAGATTTTTTATTTAATTGCCTTTGAATGGATTCAATCTTAATTTTTGCTTGTTGAATAATCGATTGATCGAGTTTACTCGTTTGTATTTTCATCAATAAAATAGACAATTAAATTCTAATTTAATTTCACAGCAATAAGTAAATAAGTATAAATAATTTGTTGTTGTAATTCATCAGAATAAGTTCGATCAGTCAGGAGATTAATGAAAAATGTTAACGTTTCATTGATTTGATTCGAATCTTGATGAAGAATTAATGAGGCCAGTGTAGATTTTTGAACAGATTAATTCGAAATTTTTAATCGCTGGACAGAGTGAAATGATTTGTCGTATTAATTTTTCTAATTTATCAGATAAAATATTTGGATTAATCGGTTGAGAAATGAATAGTTCGATTTTATCTGAAAATTCTTCATTAAATGGAAGAATATATTTATAAAATTCTTGAAAATAGATGTTCAGTTAAAAATTTCGTCCATTTTTCATTTTCTTCATCCGTTCGAAGAATATTTTCAATTCAATCATTTAAAACAACATCAATTTTTCCAACTTGACCATTATTTTGAGTTAACTCGAGTAGGAATTTTGTTATTTATTTTTAGTTTCTTTTTGTCAATATAATTTCTGCCGCTTATAATGGCATGACGACCGTTGATAACAACAATGAGAATTCTTTCGATTCTTGACATTTTTATTTCCTGATTTCAATTTCTCACCACGTGTTTCAAAAGAGAGAATGGAATCGAACATTCTTTTTTCAAAGTATTCATCCGTTTTTTATGTCCTTTATTTTGTTTGCGTATAATCGTATTCTATACAAAGAGAAACATTTCTTTTTATTACCAAACGTCTCTTGTAAAAAAAAAAAAGAGTCGACAAAAAGCAAAACAACTCGTTTTTATTCTGTTCTTCCTTTCTCTCTCTCTCTCTCTCTCTCTCATTTTTTTCCATATTAAATAAAATAAGATTGTGCAAATAGAGATTTCTTTCTCATCGAAACACTATACACAAAACATTCTAAACGATGCAGACACAGTGAGTTTACCAGCAAAACTTTTGATTTTCTCTCATTGAACTCGTGTTTTCATTGTAGAGCAGTGCTCGAATCACAAGATCTACGAATGAATGTTTATTTTCAAAATAAACGCATTCGAGAACATTTAATTCAAGCTGGATTAGTAAACATATTTGAATTTAAAGAAAACAACAAACAATTTTATTAATTTAATAGATCAATCGAAGAGGTGTTATCCTTCCGGCTGCAATAGAAGCTGAGCCCAAGCCACGCAAACCAAAAATACCATTAGTGATTACTGATTAGTAAAATTACGAATCATTTTCGTTGTTCAATTTAAAAATCAAGGACATATTTGTTTAGTATGATTGAAGAAGAACGAAAACGACGACTGTTTCTACAGAAATATTTCGAAACAGCTATTAAACGAGAGAAAGTACAAAAGATTCGGGTTTGTCGGGTGTTCGAGTTTTTTTCTTCTTCTTACTTCGCAATTTAATCAATAGGAATCAAAACGTGCAAAACCTCGAGGAAAATCTCTCGATTTTCATGATACAACTGAAAAGTTAAATGCTCGTACACGTTCATCGGAAAGACATCCGGTGAAACGTCCGACATCATCACGACCAGTACAACTTTGGGTTAAAAATCTACTTCCTCCTCGTCCGACTACGGCTAAGGTTATTTAGGACAAAGACAAAAAAAAAGAATTGCATTTATTATGATTATGTTTAGTCTCGAGTAGGCGATAATAATTGTGAAGTAACATTGATTTATTATGGACCACCGAAAAATGCAGAGAAAAAATATCGAGAAGCCGATGAAATCATTGTTATGCAGCAACATAATGGAGGAGAAAATCTGCTTGTTTTCAAAGGATTTGTTCGACCGAATCGTAAGATTAATAGTACACGTATAATGATCGGCAAACAATTATTCGTTCGTTTAGAAATCTTTCATTTTAAATCACTTCGTCATCCGGATTATCCGTTTGCCTTAGCAATTTATATAAATGGCCTTATTGATACACGAATATCGGTTTGTTGTGAATATAAACACAAACATAACGTTCGATTAGGAAGTAAATATGGTCAATTTGGCATCTTCGATGTTCAAAAATCACAACCTTGTACAATGTAATTAAACCGAGCAAAGAAGAAGTCAAATGTTTGTTTTGCGCTGTTTTTTTTCAAGGTGCCGATTTGAAAAACGAAGAAAAGAGATTTTAGTTAAATCACCTGTTTCGCCTTATCAACGATCATCTGAATTGAGTTCTAATTGTAGACTTCGAACACCACTTACGACGCCAGAGAGTGCGCATTCAATAAAATTTGATCGTTTTCGTTTTATTTCAAGGTCGTTTTTTTTCATTTCTAGAGAAATCACCAAAAAAAGTGAATCGAATTTCAACTCTTGCACAAGTAATCATAAACATTCGTTTCGTTTTTCTATCTACTGATGTTTTCAGGCAAGTGAAACATCAAGATTATCGTCAGACGATGATGATGACAACAATACTAAAAAGAAACAGAATGTATCAATTCATACTGAACGTAAGTTATAATCTTAACAGAAATATGAATATTCAATTTTTGCTTTTTTCTTTAAAGCAATTCGAAAAGTATCGATCAGTACTGGCTCATCATCCGATAGATTCCCTAAGCGAACCGATCTGCATCATTCATCAGAACCGATTCTATCTTCGAAGCGAAATGATAACGATGATAGTAATAAATCATTGAGTACATTTGAGATTGACGAATCAGATAATGAAAAAGAAAAGAATAAATCTCGATCATCATCATCATCATCATCACATCGTTCAACACCGACACAGGAATATATTCCACAGCGATCGAAATCACCATCGACATCAAATAATTCATTTAATTTTATCGATGATAAACCGCCTAGCCGACGTGGATCATCATCAACGGCTTCCACTGGTTCAAATAAAATAGAAACTTTTAGTCATAAAGATAATCAACTAAAATCACCAACAGAATCGAATAATTCATGGAAACTAACTGAAGACACAACGTATAATACACGTCCAATAAAATCCCCGTCAATAAAAAGCAACACCAGTAGTCAACATAGTCGACCACCATCGAAAACATCAAATCGATCCGAAAAACTCAATCGAACACGTACACCATCGCCATCACCGAATGCCTTCAAACTTCTTGCAGATTTAGCTCTTCTTCAGCATGATTCAGGTTCGCCTTCAGCACGATCAAGTTCATCAGCGTCAATTCATTTGCCGAACAAAGACAATCGTTCTCGTTCATCATCGAATTCAACCGTAAAACAATCGTCTGCGAAAGATACTGACGAAGATATACTTGAACAACCAAAACAACCAAAAGTTTCCTCGTCGAATTCATCCATTCGGGAGAATTTCAATCGTCATTATTCAACTGATGAAGAAACACAAAAAAATACAAATTTCGTTCCGATCAAGGCGACAGCAGACTCAAGTGATGATGAGTTTATATGAGAATTCTTTGATTATGTAACTAAAAGATATTTTTATTAATAAAACAGAAAATTCTTCCGAATTGAATTAGTAACGATAAAATTTTTGTATACGATGATTACGAGAATCGGCAACGTAGAGATTCAATTGACTATCAAGCGCTACTGCTGCTGGTTGTCGAAATAAGACCGCAGTCTTCCCACCACTATTAAGTTTACCAGCAATAGTCGTTGCGTTTGTTGCGCCAACCGGTAGAAATTGAACTCGCTGATTGCCTCGATCTGCTACATAGATATTTCCCATTGGATCCATTGTTACATCCATTGGTCTCCGAAGAAGTGATGGTAAATCACCTGCGCTTCCATTTACATCTCCAAGGACTAAATTCCAACGAGTCTCGCCTATAGTCCAACGAACGATATTATTCGAAGCTGTATTAGCAATATAGAAACCATTAGTTAAAACATCATAATGGAGTCCTGTTGGATTATTCAATTGATTCGGATTCGTACCATTTCCGTTTCCACCAGCTGCAACATCACCTGTGATGTTTTCATATCGATAAGCCATAACACGATCATTATTTTGATCGACTACATACAAAAAACCTGTTGAATGATCACGAGCCATTCCAGCTGGACCATTTATTCTCTCGAGACTCGATCCACCAAAATCTAAAATATGACTAACTTATGATTAAATATGTGAAACAATATCATTTGAAATTACTAGAAATGCCAGCAATAGTTACACCAAATGAAGTATCTTTGTACCAACACTGTACACGATCGTTATATCGATCAGATACATACAAATTATCAGCCCAATCAACGATGACACTATTTGTTTCATTGAATTCTGTCGCGTTTCTGCCTTGAACACCGTCGCTTCGTCCAGCTACAGTTATGCCAATCGATGAATTTCTGATAAATTTCTGTATTCGACTATTATTTCGATCACTAACATAAAGTGTATTAGCCCAGTCTAATGTTAAACCCCATGGAGTATTCAAATGTATAGCAGTATTATTGGCTGCATCAGTAACTCCTGCGACAGTAATTCCGGTTGAATTCCATCGAAGAAGAGCAGTTCGTGCTATACAAAATAACCGAAGAATAAAAACACAAACTGAAAAAGAAGAGATTCTTTTAAATACGTGCTCTTGTAGTTGTAGTAACTGGTTTTCTATTCATAGAAACAACAAGAACTGGAGTGAGAATTGCCGCTAGAATAACCGATGCAATCATCAATACTAACAGACATTTGATATTCGTTGGACATCTATTTGATTTTATTTATTAAAAATTAATTGAAAGAATAACTCATCTATCTGACTTGATTTTTTTAATTTTATTCGTCTGTTTATATGTATGATTAATAATTTCTCTTGAATCAAGCCATGCCTGTTTTGTTTTCACTTTACCAATCAGTCCGATTGACGAACTCAGCATAGCAGACAGTTGAAAACTTTGTTTATCATGAATTGGAATTTCGAAGTCATTGAATATTATAACATTTCGACGTAGACCACCGCTGTCAATCTCCAGAAGAAGAAAAAAACTGAGATTTAAAGACTGTTAACATATAAAATGTATTTTACTTCTCGTAATGCAAGTTGTTCTCGAGTTATTTTTTCTTTTCGATTGACGACTTTTGTTAACGTGCTAGTATTCGAATGAATTATCCTTCTACGTTTATTGGAATACTACACAATGAGGAAAAAAACAGTTAATTAAATAGAAAATCAAAAGATTTACTCGTTGTTTCATCTATGACGATTGAAAAAATAAAGTACTTTTTTGCATAGAGAAAAAAGTACGCATATATATATGCAAATGGCAATTGTATGAATTCACAACAAAAGGTGAAGTGATGCATATTCGAAATGAAAATTGAAATTAATACAAGGCAGGCTTCTTTTTTTTAATTTTTTTTCTCAACAAAAGAAATTACGTGATATTGCATCCAGTCGTATAGCTAGATATTTTTTAAAGATATTTGAGGTCGTTGAGTATATACGTACGAATACGAAAGAAAAAGAACGAAAATCATTTCAGATATACTGTGATGAGAAAAAAAACTTATTAATTACGAGTGCAATAGCGTGAAATGCGTCACGGGTTGTATGAAAATGACAACCGAATATATATGTTTACTTTTTAGTTTGTTTTTCATTAAATAATATCCTTATGAATCGTTATGCTTATGATCAATTTGAATATGAAAATGAATTATCTATTGATCCGAATTTAATCTGTTCAATATGTTTAAATCCATTAAATCAACCACAAAAAACACCTTGCGAACATTTATTCTGTTCTTCATGTATTCATTCGTGGCTGAAAAAAAGTTATTTCTGTCCTTTATGTCGTGAATTTATTCCGAAACGATCATTAGAATGTGCTAATAATCTTATGATGCTCGATGAACTCACTGTTAAATGTTTATTATGTGAACAAACGAATATTAAACGAACATATTTTCATCAGCATATTGAAAAGGATTGTTTGAAAATGATTATTTCATGTTCGAAATGTTCATGGACAGGATATCGACATGATTTCGTAGAACATCGAATGATTTGTACAAAGAAATTCCATGATAAACATTCAATAAAAATGAAATTTCATCGTTTAAAAATCGAAACATTATCCTATCGAAATCGATCGAGTCGAAAAATCTCTCTACGAAATCGACAGATCACTGATAATGATATACCGATTGTAATTAAATCGACAATACGTAATCGTCAATGTCAAATACTTGATCTTGGATGTAATCAATTCGATTCCGATGGCGTTTTAAAACTTGCCGAAAGTTTAGAACATAATCAAACTTTAGAATTACTCTCACTTCAACGAAATTCTCTTTCAGAAACGAGCATTTCGTATTTAACCGATAAATTGTCATCAAATAAATCCAATTTAAAATGGCTCGATTTAGAATCAACAAATTTAAATGATACAAGTGCACGATATCTAGCCAATATGTTAATGACAAATAAAACATTAACAGGTCTATGGTTATCAAGAAATCGAATTGGTTATCATGGTGTACAAAGTCTTGCACATGTACTTATCAATTACAATACAAGTTTGATATATTTAGATTTAGAAAACAATCCTGATATCGATGATTCTTGTTTCGATTGTCTTATGAAAATGATTGAATGTAATCAATCGTTGAAAGTTATCGATTTAAATCATTGCCAGTTATCATGGCGATGTCAATCGAAATTACGAACAGTAGCTGTTCTGAAAACAGAATTTCGACTTATTATGTAATTGATAAAGATGAAATGGTCTGGGTTCTAAAATAAATTACACACTTTCTTAGAATCTGTGGATCAAAGTTCAAGTGGTAATGTAAAAGTTTCCTATAAGAACAGACGTGTTGAAGGACAGATTCTACTAAATAAAAAATTAATTTGTTTCAAACCGTTGGATAAATATGATTTTGTTCAGTAGCATTTAGATGAAAACATGTTTGTACATGTAAAAAAGGGACATGTCAAATGAATCTTTTGAAATGTAGTTTGATTTGTAAATATAAACGAATTTCCTATGAAATTTAATGACGTATACGCTAATTCCTATGTGCTCGGTTCAATGTACCCAACATGAACATGCCTGTTGTAGAAATTCAAATTGTAATTATGTATTATCAAATGACTTATGTTTAAGTTAGCAATAGGGATTCTGAGAAGCCTAAGAAAATGATTAAGTATGTGATAAGACAATTATGGCGTACCTGTCAAAGAACAAACCGGAATTAGAAATAAAAAAAATATTATCAAAATTGTAGACTTAATTTTTGGACGCGTACGAGTCTGGGTAATACAGATCTAATCAATGATGTATATTTTCTCGATTCGACCGGATATCCCTCGACAGAAATTTACGCTATTCATTAAATCCTCTTCGTTGATTTCCTAATTGTTAGTGTCGCAGTTTTTTTTTAAATTAACATTCTGAAATTTATTTGCATTTCAAAAGAACAATTCACTAATTTGACACACTCTGATGCACCAGACAATGAGATTTTTCAGTAATGAAAACATTTCATCAAGGATAGTGAGTTCTATAAATGCTTATGTACTTACCAGTGGATTATATAAATAGCAGTTTTCTTAACAGTTTTTTAGAACTAAACTTCAATAATGAATTTAACAGCCGATGAAGAACTTATTCAATCATTAAATTTTATATCACAACAATTGAGTCGATATTTATCACCAATAATTTTTCTATTTGGTTTCGTTGGAAATACTCTTAACTGTTTGGTTTTATCTCAACGACGTCTACGAACAAATACTTGTGCGCTAATTTTTCTACTGTCATCATGTAGTGATCTCATTTCGATTGTTGTTGGCCTGCCAACTCGAATCTTAGCTGGATGGGACCTCGATCCGACAACAACAAATAATTTCATTTGTAAATTTCGTGCATTTACCGTCTTTAGTACAAGAACAATAGGAATATGGTTAATTTCTTTAGCAACTATCGATCGATGGTTATTATCATGTGTAGATAATCGTCGTCGACAACTGAGTACAATTAAAAATGTTAAACTATGTACTGTAATCATAATTATTCTCGGAATACTTTGCTATGGACACATGCTATTTTGTTATCAAGCAAACATGACTGATAGTCCATTACGTTGCTACGGAAATACAGAACACTGCCGTCTAGCAACTGATCTTATTTATATAGTGATCTCAAATCTGATTCCTTTGATTTTAATGGTTACATTTGGTTTATTAACTATTTACAATGCACGTCATATTCGTAATCGTATTCAACATCAAGATACACCTCCCAATCAGCTGCAAACTAATGAGCAACGACATGCTAGAAAAACTGACTATCAACTCTTACGAATGCTATGCATACAAATATTGTTTCTTATTCTCTTATGTATTCCACAAGCTGTCGAAAAATTCTATGTTACTTTTCAACCATTAGGTTCCGGTTCGGAATTAGATGATACGATGAAAATCTTTTTCTATAATATCGAATTACTTCTAGCTTTTGTTGCTAGTGGAATGCCATTTTATATCTATACACTAGCTGGTGGCCTTATTTTTCGTAAAGCAATTAGTGACTTCTTATATAAAATCGTTCGAAACTATAACGAATCTCCGTGATAAGTCTAAAATTCACTGACGGAAATTATAGTTTATTTTTATATCTTAACGGGTAAAATAAAAGACAGAAATAATTTGCAGATGACTTTGCACCATGCCAGGCTCATAGTTTTTTTTTCTTTTGATGAAATTATGTAAATCCTAATGAATTGATAGCGTGTAGAAACAAAGAAAATAATGGGCAAAGATTTTTCATCTCGCATGATGAAACATATAGAGAAATTCATTGTCCTAATGGTTCTTTTTTTCTACTGTTTACCTTTCAGAAGTGTAGAATTGAATATTTGACACGAGTCTCTCTGGGTCAAAGAAAAAAAGTAATCAGGAATATAAATCATGAAATCATCATTCCATTTCTATAGACTAAAACATCATTTCAAATATAATTGACTGTCTGCAAACATGAACTCAACAGATCATGAACAATTGATTTCAACTTTATATTATATTACACAACAATTGAATCGATATCTATCGCCAAGCATACTTCTTTTTGGTATCATTGGAAATACGCTTAATTGTTTAGTTTTATCACAACGTACTCTACGAACAAATCCATGTGCATTACTCTTCGGTGTTTCATCTTTTATCGAATTGATTTCGATTGTTTTCGGTGTGCCATCTCGAATCTTAGCTGGATGGAATCTCGATCCAACAGCTACAAATCATGTTCTCTGTAAACTTCGTGCATTTATTGTTTTTAGTACAAGAACAATGGGCACATGGTTAATTGCTTTAGCAACTATCGATCGATGGTTATTATCATGTGTAGATAATCATCGTCGACAAATGAGTACAATTAAAAATGTTAAAAAAGGAATTATTGGAACTGTTTCTCTCGGCACAATTTGTTTTACTCATATGTTTTATTGTTACGAAGCTAATCTTATTGATAGTCCATTGCGTTGCTATGGAACGAATGAAATATGTCGTCTAGTAACAGATATAATCTATTCGTTGATTTCAATTCTTATACCATTGATTTTAATGCTTGTTTTTGGTTTGTTAACTGTTTTAAATGTTCATCGTATTCATAATCGTGTACATAATCAATCAAGTATACCTACTGTAAATAACTCAAAAACGACAGAATCTCGTGTACGAAAAGTTGATCATCATCTCTTACGAATGTTACTCGTTCAAATAGCTCTGTTAAATATTCTTTGTCTTCCACAAGCTATTCAAAAATTTCATGTTACTTTTCATCCTCTTGGTTCAACATCGAGATTAGCCGATGCCATTGAGATCTTTCTCTATAATATTGATTTACTTCTTGCATTTATTGCAAGTGGTATGCCGTTTTATATCTATACATTAGCTGGTGGAACGATCTTTCGTAAAGCATTTATTGATTTGATACGAAAAATCTTTTAATGTTGAATATTTGATTAAGAATTCTGGAGGTGTTTAATTAGAATAAAATATCTACTCTAGAGATTTTGTTTTTGTTCTGATCATGACCGACGTCTAGAGAAACATATGGTTTACTTCAATTACTCTCGGAGATTTAATTGATAAAATCATTTGAGTATATAATCGAGTAATATTCAGAGAAACAAAAAAAAACGTGATTTTTTTCTTTTTGCCTATGAATTATTCTCACACGAGTGAACTAAAAGGTAAAATAAAATACACATACAACGAATTCTTCTTTTAAAACTCAAATATCATTACTTTTAGATCCACTTTTTGATATGATCAATACACTAGATTATCTAACTCAACAAATGAATCGTTATTTAGCAGCGCTTATTTTCATATTCGGTGTTGTTGGTAATACGTTAAATTGTTGCATTTTATCTCAACGAATACTTCGTACAAATCCATGTGCTTTATTATTTCTTATGTCATCATTCGTCGATTTAATATCGATTATTGTCGGTTTAACAACTCGAATCTTAGCTGGATGGAATCTCGATCCGACAACAACAAATAATTTCATTTGTAAATTTCGTGCATTTACCGTCTTTAGTACAAGAACAATAGGAATATGGTTAATTGCTTTAGCTACTATCGATCGATGGTTATTATCATCAACAAATTTTCATCGTCGACAAAAGAGTAAATTAGAAAATATTGAACGTAGCATTTGTCTAACAATTACACTTTCAATACTGTTCTATATTCATATGCTTGATTGTTATGAAGCCAATCTTACTGATACACCATTGAAATGCTATGGTAAAAATCGACAATGTCGTTTGTTAACCGATCTAACTTATGCTTTAATAACAATTGTCCTTCCATCGATTGTTATGATTGTATTCGGTTTATTGATTGTTTCGAATGTTCGTCGTCTACGTCGACGTATTCAAACTGTCACCATTGTTTCAATAATTATAGCAACACGTGAACGTCAATTTAAAATACGTAAAACTGACCGACAATTATTACGTATGTTATTCGTACAGATTATACTTCTGATTAGTTTTTGTATTCCACAAGCTGTACAAAAATTCTACATGACATTTCGTCGGTTCGATCATAGGACAAGACGAGAAGATATTCTTTTGAATTTTTTCTATAATATCGAAGTTTTAATTTCATTTATTGCGAGTTGCATGCCATTTTATTTATATACATTAACCGGTGGTGGAATATTTCGTCGTGCTTCAATAGAATTTCTGCATGAAATCCATTTGAAATTTTTAATTTGCATGGAGAAATTTTTTGGTTAGTAAATAAAATAAATTCTAGCGAATCCATATGCGAATTTCTTGATTCGAATTCGATATTGTACATGTTGTTGGGAGATTTTGTTCGAGCCAATTGGTTAGAGAATAACATTTAACAATTAAAACACGAAGATGTTCGAGATGATTTAGAAGATGAATTATGTCGATTTGTTCTTGAATGTTAATAAAAAGTATTTGACATTGTTGACCAATCGATGATTGAATTAGATTTTGACAATCTTGAGACGTATAGAAAATCATTGAACCACGAAGATCTAATTGTCGAATGGACGGATGAATGAGTGATGAAGGGAAACGATTGTCTTTTGACCAAGTCGAATAGATTAATGTGTGAAGACGAGGCAATTGCGAGAGAAAATCTTGAAGATTTCGAAGTGTTTGATCGGCGATTTGATCGAAAAAAACAAGTTTGAGAATTTCTAATCGAGTAAATTGAATTTGAAATGAATTTAATAAATCATCGAGATGACTTGTTAAATATAAATAACGAATCTTCGATAGATTTCGGTCAGTTATCGATGAATTTGTAAATGATATCGATGTTGAATATAAATTTTTAACGTGATCAAATGAATAAATTTTTGTTGTTGTTGAATTCGTTTGATTTGTTTCGAGATATGTAAAATCTTCGAATATATACGGAAGTGTATAGATATGAATCAATGGAAATATATTCGATTGACTCCAATAACATTGAACAAACCATTGATGTTGTTCGATCCAAAATGAACTTGAAAATGACTCGAGAATTTCATTGAGTTGATGTTCATATGGAAATGAACAAGACATTTTAAATTGAAGAATGATTAGATTAGATAGATAAGTTTCGATGAGATTTTGCCATTGATATCCATTGAAAAAGCCAGATTTGATTACGATACGTAATTTTGAAAGATTGGGAAATGTTTGAAGAAGAATTTTTAGACTTTCAAATGAACCATCGAATTGTAAATGAAGAATTTTGATTGAGAAATATTTCCTAGTTGAGATCGATTCAAAATCATTTGAATGATCGTAAACATGGGCATTGAGAAAATACAAATGACGAAGATGATGAAGAAATTGAATTAATTGTTGAACTGTACATTCGAGATATGGTATTGAAAGATATTGAATCGATGCTGTTTGAATTGATGGTGTACAAAAACAGCAATCACTATCTTGAGTAATATCTAGATTACAATGAGTTAATTTTGATAATGTTCGAATACGATCGATGATGTGAATATCATAGATTTCATTGAAGATGATATAGTATCGAGTGAGATTGAGATATGTTAGGTGAATAAGTTGAGGTAATTGATTGATAATTGATTGAAGTGAATCGAATGAATAGATTTGATGAATCGAAAGAGATTTTAAGTGTGTAAAATGTGAAAATGATAGATTGTAGGAAAAGAAACGAGCGATTTGTTCGGGTGTATTATCATCGTCGGATAAACGAAGAGAAACAACGTGATTGGTGATTGATGGAAGAATTTGTTGGCAAAGAAAATCGAATTGAGTTTTTGTACAAGATTGAAAATCGAGATAGTGAGTTTGTAAATGAATGTAGATGAGATTGTTGAAACGATGATTGATATTGAAGAATGATTGAACAAGATCAATCGAAGATAGATATTCGAATAGCTCGAGAAATAATTCATTGGATAAGAATTCTAGATAGAACATGTTTTCCCCGAGTGCAACGTGAAAATGTTGTTTTTTGTTTTTGTTTTTTCTCGTTCTGTTTTCTTTCCTCCTTTGCGCTTGTCTTTGGTGCCGTTTAGAGAAGGAGTAAATTCTGTTGCCAGAAAAGACGGCAAAGAAAAGAAAAAGAATATATATACGCGTTTTTTTCTTCTTTCTGTTCTGTTACTGTCAACAACTATTTACATTCAAACAACAACCAAACAACAAAAAAAAACGAGAAACAATTTCTAATATCGAATAAATTTTTGTACACGATGATTTTCATGATCGGCAACGTAAAGATTGAGTTGATCATCGAATGCTAATGAAAGAGGATTGTTGAGATGTTGACTATCACTTCCACTTTCACCAGCTATACCAGCAATCGTAATGCCTTGAGATTGACCAACTAAAAACATTTGTATTCGATGATTAAATCGATCGGCAACATACAGATTTCCTATTGAATCTACTTTGATATCTGCAGGCCATTGTAATAATCTTGACGATTTGCCTGCTAATCCTGAACGACTACCAACAACTAGATGCCATTCTTGAGCTCCAACTACCCATCGAACAACATTATTTGCTCCTGCATTAGCAATAAGGAGACTATTCGTCTGACGATCAAAAATAACTGCATACGGATCGTGTAATTGATTTCGTTTGAATCCTTTTCCATTACCACCAGCCACGATCTCGCCTTTCGAACTATTATACTGAAAACGTAGGATTTGATGTGCATGTCGATCAGCTACATAAATTTCTTCAGTAATTGGATCATAATCTAAACCGTATGCTGATTGTAGTTGACAAGTTGAATTCATTGATAGATTCCCACAACCAGCAGCAACAGTCGATCCAATCAAAGCATTTTTTGTCCATAATTGAATACGCATATTCGATGAATCTCCTATGTAAATATTTTCGTCAGAATCAACAAAAAGTCCTGCTGGGTTGAGTAAATCATAATTCGAAGAGCCATATGTTCCATCAGCATGAC
>Ga0209922_101553_pt1 | contig 21837 bp, 25 predicted proteins | sample ThiBiot_500_biof_FD_183946 | JGI IMG/M metagenome (GOLD analysis project Ga0209922, IMG submission 183946) | Wastewater bioreactor microbial communities from Cape Town, South Africa - Thiocy_expt_500_biof (SPAdes) | ecosystem: Engineered > Bioreactor > Thiocyanate-remediating > Anaerobic-Aerobic ...
ATCTTATGTCGCTATGTGTTAATCATGGCCGTATATATATTTAGTAAATAATTTTTTTCTCGGCGTAGATGTCACTACATATCGAACAGAATATATTTCATTTAGTCGGAAATAGTTAAAATTTTTCATTAACATTTTCTTTTCTTAACATACAGAACATTGATTCAATAAAAAGCAATGTTTCACTCGAGAGTTCGAGGTAAATAGTTATTAGCAAGCATGACTCATAGTTTGCTTCAATCGAGTCTATTATGCAATGACATGAGAAAAAGTTGTTCGTTCGTTGTATTTGTATCAGTTAAATTATGTCAATCGATCCATCATCGATATCTGCTAAGGATTTAGAAACTTGCATTAGAGTTTTGTCAAAATTTAAGAAAAACGAAGGATATCTATCGTTAGAATCCGTTGAATATCAACGTATTGAACCGTTGATTAAAAATCTATTTCATATTGGTCAACGATTCAAAGATGAATGTCATCGTAAACAACCGATACATAAAGATAAAAAAACACGAAAGCAAAATTATTTACTTCGATTAGGTCGAGTTAAACAAGTTCAACTAGAAAATGTTATCTTACCTGACGAAATTGAATCTTCATCAACTTATACTTGTTATATATGCAAACTTGAATATGAAACATCGCATTTTTTTTATGATCAACTTTGTCCAAGTTGTGCAAAATTTAATTATGAAAAACGGACGCAAACAACTGATCTATCGAATTTGATTGCTCTGGTTACTGAGGGTCGAGCTAAGATCGGCTATCGAATTATTCTGAAATTATTACGTGCTAATTGTTTCGTTATAACAATAACTCGTTTTCCTCTAGATTTACTTCATTGTTTGAATAAAGAATCTGATTTCGATCAATGGAAAGATCGTGTACATATCTATACAGTTGATTTTCGTTATTCACAATGGATTGAAATGTTTACACGAATGTTAATTGAAAAATATGATAAACTTGATTTTCTAATTAATAATGCTTGTCAAACAAATCAACAGCACGAACAATTGAGTATAAGTCATTCACTTTTACCAGATGATCAACAGAAAATTCTCAATGGAAATCTGCAATTTGCACTGATTTCGAATTCAATTATTAATCAAACAACAAATTCACGGGTCTTACGTCTCGATGAAATTTCAACAAATGAAATCAACGAAGTTTTAACCATAAATACTCTTGCACCGTTTATTCTCAGTAGTAAATTAAAAATCTTAATGGATGACAAACATCCAAATCGTGAAAGTATTAAATTTATTATTAATGTCTCAACTATGGAAAGTTCATTTTCATGCTCAAGTAAAACTGATCTTCATCCACATATAAATGCTGCTCAAGCTGCATTAAATATGATGACACGTACGTCAGCAATCGATTACAAGCAATCGAATATTTACATGGTTTCTGTCGATGCTGGCAGAATCGATGATCAAGCAATGAAAGCTCCATTGGACGACGAAGATGCTGCTGCACGTATTCTCGATCCAATTATTCATACATATGAACAATTAGCTCAAGGAAAGACCGATTTTCATATTCCCTACGGTTGTTTTCTAAAAGATTATCACATTTGTGATTGGTAATATCTTAGAAATTCACTGTATATTTTGAGCAATCGATTCTACGTTAAATACAAAACAAAATGAGATTATAATAAAGGAAAAGATATACGTATAAAAAAAAGATGATGAAATATGATTTTGTATTTAAAATACTTCGATCAATTCTAAATGATTAAAAGAAGTGTTTGATTTGATTTGGAAATATAAGGCTAAGAGGAAGAAAATTTAACTGTATATTACACAAATGGAGAGAGAAAGAGAGAAAAAAACGACAAACAAACAAACTGATTGAGAAAAGATTTTTGTTGAAATTTTATTTTCCACTCCAGGCCATGATTACTTTGCTAAAGCCGACAAAAACACCTTTATTTGGTTTACTAAATAAATAAAAAGACAATGTGAAGACGTTAATTTTAACATTGTTAAGACTATTTACCATTGAAATAAACGTTGACCTTGATAGACTCCATCGTGTTTACTTTCTACAATCGAAAAATTCATTTTTTTTAAAGTTATTTGTAGAAATAATAATAATAATAGACCTTCATCTTCTAATTCTAAGCCGAGATATTGATCGTTTTTGCCTGGTAATGATCCGATGTATTTCACAATACCTTTACTAATCTTTCCGCCTGGTCGAGAGAATTTAATTAAATCATTTAAATGAATATCATGTATCGATGATGGAGCATAAGGACGTTTTGGACTAGAAAATTTTCCATAATAATCGAATGAATTCTTTTTTTTCTATCTTACCTAGCTGTATCGATACTCGGTTGACGATGTCGTGGTTGATGTCGGTCTAAATTTTCACGGAAAAATCAACCAAATGTTTTTTTTTTCTTCGTCCTACCATCTTGTTGATAATCATTTTCCTGATGATTATTAGATCGAATTGGTATGCTATAACTATTCGAACGGCGCGATTGCTGTTGTGTTTCGGGTAATGTTATACTTCGACTAAGATTGTAGTTTTGTTGATACAAACGAGATGATGAGGAAGATGATTGAGGATGAGATAGATGGTCCATCGATCGTTCAGGAGATGGTTGACGAGATAAACGTCCTGGTCCTGATGATGATGATGATGATGGTGGTGGTAGTGGTGGTGGTTGTTCATCATACATACGCATATCTAATATTTAAAAAAAATTAAATAGATAATGAAGTTCAATTGAATTACCTCGATGATTGATGCCTAGAAAATGAAAATGTCAAATTTAGATTATTCAAATAAACCGGAATAATTAAAAAAAAAAAGAAAGTGAGCAGTGATAAATGCCATCTAAATGTGTATGTAACTATTTCGCATAGAAAATTAATTGAGCGTTACCCGTATATGGTACTAATGCGTATTTCAACGGGTCTAAGGGTAGTTGAATGTATTATTTTGAAACGCAAAATCGGACGTTATTTTCGTTGTTTTCTTTTCTTTTCATTTTGTTTAGTCAAAGCTCACCTTCGTTTTGTTGAATATTTTCTTCGTCCCATTCGACAGATCGTTTCGATTTCGTTGATTTCGAATAATTATTTCGTTGATACTCATCCTGAGATATCAACGATGTATATCTCGACGTTCGATGATGATTGTTTCCATCGAATGTGGTCGAACGATGAACCGATGATGATGGACGATTGTTATACCGTTCGACACTGACTGTTGTCAAATAATTTGTTGAGTCACTGTTCTCTGACATATTTGGACTGTCGCTTCGCATCACTAGATCAATTTCGAATTGAATTTGAAGAGAGAATAGAACGACAACGATTTACTTCTCGAACGATCACGTCTCGAATCGATATTCGAGGATTTCTGTGGCGATGACGTGAAATGATGATCCATCTGAGAAATTTGCTGTTGCTGTTGTTGATTGGATTGAGATGATGGAACAACTTCGTTGCCATATGCTTGCTGAAGTGTTGAACGCCAAGCAAGATTCTGTTGTTGACGTTGTTGTTCTTGATGTAAATGGCGATTCTCTTCAAATAATTCATCATTTCTCTGTTTCAACATTCTTTAAGAGTAGAACAACAATTGATTTGATTATGAATGTTATTCTTTTCTTTTACTTCAAGTCGTTTCTTAAGGCATTAAATTCTTGATAGAGTAATTCATCATTTCGTTTCTTTTGATCATTAACCTATTCAAAATAAATGAATCGAGTAAATTAAAATATTCTCTAATGTACTCTCATGCAGCTAGAAAAGCAAAAAAAAACCTGTGATGAAAATACTGGATCAAGGAGAGAATTAAGAATCGAAAGTTTTCTATTGATTTTCTAGAGAAATGGCAATCGAATTAATCTGTCTCTCTCGCACATACTTTTAATTGTAATTCTTCATTTTCTTTTTTCAATTGTGATATTGTTCGATCCGTTTGTTGAATGTGTTGTTTCAATTGTTCGTTATCATTCATTAATGTTCGCATTTGTTTTTCATAAGCTCCTTTAATATTTCCCAACAAAAAAAAATTAAACGAAAGAAAATCTCCCGATTGAACAGACTTAGTTTTTTTTCTAATGCTTCTTTTTGATGAAGTGTTACTTCATCGTTTCGATTCGAACGGTTGGTTGAAGTTGTTTGAAGTTGTTGTTGTTGAAGTTTTGAAACTAGATCTTGTTGAATACGCAATTCATTTTGTAGAACATCTTTCTCACGTCGAAGGGCTTCAACTTCGGTATTATTCTATTTTTTTAAATTACGAGAAAACAAGCAGAAACTGAAAAATTAATTTGTAGAGAAAATATATTTACACTCGTATGACCATTTTGATAGACTGTTGGCACTTTTGCTCGTAATAATTTATTTTCTAATTGTAATTCTTGAATTTCTTTATGTAAATGAATAATATCGAGTTCTTTTTCTTGTAATTCACGTTGAAGTGATGTACCATCTTCATCATGTGTAAGCAACTACAAAAAAAAAATAAAAACGATCGATTTCAATTGAATGAATTTTCAATTACGTCAAGATTTCCTAGACTGAGTTTATTTTCTTCCTCGTTTCTGTGACTTGTTGTTGTTGTTATCGGTGCTCGTGAAAGTGTTGGCATCATTGTTTCCGTTAAATCCGATGACATTCGATCCTCATTCATGTTTGTTAATAATTTTCCATCATACAAATGTTTTAAAACTAAATCAAGTTCTTTTCGTCGTTCATCATTACTCATCATTGTCGACGACGAACTCGAACGTGGTAATGTTAAATGCAAACGATCACGTAATTCACTTGTCAGAGCGAGATTATCTTGTTGATCGAGTTTAGTTTTCTGATTGACGAATAATGTTGGAATATTGGAATAACTCGAAAACGTTTTATTCGGCAATGTTTTCGAACCATCCATGATCAACGTTGAAACAGAATTCGATGCGAACGAAACGGATGCCGATGGTTCGACTATGTCATCGATTAAATCTTGATGTGACGAGCGGCCTTCTATTTTAGTTGGCATGAAAATTCTCTTCTTTTTCTTATCTTCAATATAAACATTAGAAAAATACAGACTAAAAGTAAATACGATCGAAGTACACTTCTGTATCTAGCCGAAAGAATCGTTCATTGTTGATTCAGGTTCAATTTAAAGCGATTAAACAAGAGAGGGAAGAGAGAAAAAAATTGAATGCAATTACGGGCACTGAACAGAGAAGGATATTTTTTCGTTCCAAGCTACAAAGAGAAAAAATGTACATTGAAGAAGCTCTATAACAATACAGAACAAAAACACTCTTGTCCTATCGTTCGTGCACCAACCATTTACCTCTATAAAATTTCAATACAAATAAAACTCGTTTGAGAATTTTTTTTCCTTTTTTTTTCTTTCTCTTTATTGTTTGTCATTCGTAACTAGATGATTTATATGACCCTCCTCATTCCTTTTCACAACGATGAATAACAGAACTTCACTTACTTGGACAGAATAGTTACTGGCACTTCTTTCTTTTCTTTCTCTCTTTTTTCTCTTTTCTCACTTAATTTTTTCACACACTTCTCCTTTTCCTCATCATCGTTCAAATTTGTACCACGCAACCGACACGTACGCCATTCTTTAAATGTTCTCCTCGGTTTCTTCTTCGACTGTTCGAAACAAAATTCATTTTAATCGTAGATGACGTTAGTTTTCAACTGTACTCTACTCATTTTAGTAAGAAGAAAATGACCGTTTTAGATTCAACAAAAAACAATTTATTAAACTAAAATAGCGATTAACAGAATATCAACAATCAGTTAGAATTTTGATTTAGTTGTTGTTCGAGCACGGCTTCGACGATTTTTGAACCACACCTAAATAAAACACTTATTAATAAACAAGAAACTGATTTAACGCGAAAGAAATTACTTGAATACGAGCTTCAGGAACATCGAGTCGGTCTGAGAGTTGTTCTCGCAGTTGAATATCAGGATATTGATTTTGTTCGAAGACTTGATCGAGAAGATCAACTTGATCTTTCGAGAAAATTGTTCGTTGACGACGTCGACGACCAGATGGTGGAGCTGACGAAAGGAGATAAATTAAAAAGGAAACGATTATCAAACATTCATACCTAATTCAAATGTTGAATTTAAAGTCGATACTCGTTGAGCTGATTGCGGTTGTTGTTGTTGTGTTGATGGTGACGGAGTTGGTTGTACATAAAGATTTGAAGGTGTTGAATGATTATAGATTGGAACGGGTGATGTTGTTAAATCTGGATATGTTGGATAATAATATGAAGATGTTGGTTGTGATGGATAAGATGAATAAGGATCGAAATATGATTCATGTACTGGACATGATGATGAGGGTGATGGTTGATAAGAATAATAATAATTAGATGAATTTGAGGGTGATGAATAATAGGGATCCATGTTCAGAATACCTACAAATATAAAAAAAAACGAAAGCAAGAGAGAGAAAGTATCTGATCAAGTCGAAATCGAATACTTAACTGATTTCCTCCTGAATGTGTGTGTGTGTGTATGTAGTGATGATGGAAATGATATAATTCAAAAATGAAATAAGAAGGTAATATATAGTGGAACATTAGTGTGAATAAACAAGAGACAAGTTATTTTTTCTTCTTCTTTTCATTTCGTTTCACCAATCATAATTCGGTAAGCAATATTAATCAATAGAATAACATCAAAAAGGTGAAAAAGACGACAGACTAATTAGTATACCTGAACTCATCTGTTGATTGAAATAGATCAAAAGAAGAAAAAGAACAGGATGCTGCCATGTGGTAGTTTTCGTATTTTTACTGGTGAGTGTATATGCTTGATTGATTTTTATCAACACTAAGAGCTGAGAGAGAGAGAGAGACCGAAGTCGGTAACTGTTGCTTATTTATTTTGATACGGTTTTTTAGTGTATTTTAGAAAGTGTTGCCGACATTAGTGACGATAAGCCAATGTTCATTTAGATGAGATTCGTTTGATTAGAAAGAAGTCACAATGATGTGCAAGATGTAAACAAGTTGATTTGGAGTTTTTAGTTTATTTTTGAATCAAATCAAATGAAAAACGTGTGAGGATGAGAGAGAAATCGAATGGTTAAAGTTCAAATGCGTATTCAAAGTTGCCCAGGATATTTTTCTCAGTGCATTCTCTGTGCCTGGATAATAAAGAAGATGGATGGTATAATATATGCTCTTTATTCGCATGACATAAAGAGAGAAAATCTAGGCTATTTATGTAATAGAATTTTCGTTTAGTCAAGTATGTACATTCAAATCGACAAAGTATATAGATCTATAGAACCTTAGAAATGTACGGAATGTCGAATTTAGTTGGTCAAATCCACCTCGATTTCTTTGTTCTTCGATCATACTATGATTTAATCAAATCGGACGGATAAATGCACGAGACCTTTGTTTTCATATGGGTATATAAGGAGTGAAGTAAAATCGATTTAGTATAAGCCACTCTCTTATACAACCAACATCGTATTACAATCCTTCCTCGACTTCTTTTTGTGAATTACAAATCAAATTATTAAAATGCAATTTCGTTCATTAATTGTTATCGCACTTTTTGCTTTCGTTATGCTTGGTTTCTTCGGTCAAAGTATGATTAATTTCGATGAATTTTTTTTCGTTCTATGTACGATTGGTTTTCTTTCAGTTGAAAGTTTCAGTGTAACGGGTGGTGAATTCAGTCGAAAATTTGGTGGATCTAGCAGCTCCAATAGTGAATGGGGTAATAGCTATAAAAGTGGTCCCGGTGGACGTACTGAAGAAGGATTCAATCGAGGAGGATCAAAATCAGACAACTATGATGAAACGTAAGTGTTAATGTTTTCACTAATGCGAAGAATTATAACGTTTTTTTTTCTTTATAGTAATATCTCAGGCAGCTTTGGTAAGATCTAATTCGAATGAATAATTATTTGAAAGTATTTATGGTATTGTTCTAGGTCAACAAGGCCGAGGTTACGGTCCCCAACGAGTTTATTAGAATGCTTGTCTAAATGAAGAAATCATGAAAATAATTGTTTCTGTTATCTTTTTTCTTGTCAAGAATATCAAAATATCTTGTTGAATAAATGAATAAATGAATCAATACTCTTCTTTAATTAAATCTGTTTTATTTCAAAAGAGTTAAATCGAAAGATAACTTAAAAGTGTCTATTGTGAATAGAACGTGATAAAATTTGGGTTAAAAAAACGATTCTTAATAAGGATGTCAAAAGAATTGAGAAAAAGCCGCAAAGAGCAGAGAATAATTAATTCCGGCACGTTTTAGTTTTCATGTCCGTGGTGAGTTTGAACAGATATATCCGAAAACATAGTATATTGCGCAGATCATTTTGTTTGGTGTTAAGATTGTAGGCATATGCTTATTTATCGAGCAATTATCGGAGGCGTACTGAAGTGACATTTTTTATTTGTCAGGAAAGAACTTAAGGCTTTTAATTGCGTGGGTTATATTTAGTTACGTCACTTACGTTTAGTTTAGATAAAAAAGATCGTCTACTTATAATTCAAATCTTATTAAATTAATTACTATAAATTGAATTCATTTTAATAAACTATAAAAGGACATTGATAAGTTATAGCGACAAAGTACACTGTGTGTTCATAAACTCAACGACAGATATGACATTAACCGAAGATCTTGTATTAGTCCAAACGATTCTTACACGCTATGTTCTAGTCGTATGTTTTATCTTAGGTATCATTGGTTCGATTTGTAATTTGCTTTTTTTCTGTCAAAAAAAGCTTCGTTCAAATTCATGTTCAATCTATTTCATAGCAACATCAATATTTAATTTAGTCGTAATTCTAATTGGTATGTCACCTGTCCTGTTGGTTTCGTTTTTTCCCGATGAACCAATATTTAAAACATCGGCATTTTGCAAGACACGAGCTTATACAATTCATGTTTTCCTCATGATGTCTCGTTCGAGTGTCGTCTTAGCTTGTATCGATCGATTTGCATTATGTTCATCACATGCTCATGTTCGTCGATTAAATAATCAACGTTTAGCAATTCTACTTGTGATTTTTATTACATTATTTTGGTTGATTATTCCAGTTCATGTTGCAATTTTTAATGATATTCAAATGCCCGGTTCACCTTGTGGAGCATCAGGGATTTATTCAATTTTTTATAGTATCTATGCGGCAACTGTAACGGCTATTCCTTTAGTTATGATGACTATTTTTTCATTCTGTGCTCTGAATAATCTTCGGAATGTTCGTATGCAAATTCGTCCAGGTTTACCCGATACAAATGAATCGACAAGAATAAGAAAACGTGATAGTCAATTAATAACAATTTTGATCAGTGAAGTTGTGATTTATGTTGTGTCAACAGTATGGTTTCCAATCAATTCAATTTATTCAACAATAACATCGTCGGTGCAAAAGAATGCTGATCGAACAGCTATCGAAGGATTTATTCGTTATTTAGCACTTAGTTTTCTGCTCTTTTTCAATTCATGTGCATTATTTTATGTTCATCTTCTAGCATCGAAAGCATTTCGTCGAGATTGTAAACAATTTATTTTTTATCTATGGAAAAAACGTCAACATCCTCAAGCTCAACGATCATCTGGTGAATCAGCTACGAATCGAAATCGTAACAATAATACACAAACACAAATCTAAATCTTTTTCTTGTACATACGTATATGAATTTTATTAATAAATATTTGTTGTACTTGTACGTCACTTCTCGACATCTATACGTCAACTTATCGACTGTTCGTTCTTCAAAGCCACCATTCCTTTGTTGTTAAACACACCATAGCTAGTTGCTTTGGTTTTTCCCCACATGTGAAAATGAATTATATCAATATTCGGAAGTAGAGAAATTTTTTCGTTTTTACGACAGTAATTCAAACTACAAAAGTGTAAACATTGTTGAACTCTAGTTTCTAGATACAAAATGCCATCGAACACCGATGATGACTATTCGCCTACAAATTCAAACAGACAAGAAAACAGGTAAATATTGATTGCTGATTTTCACGAGACAGACTTGTTTGCAGAAAAAAAACTAACAGTTGCATATACTCTTGAGAAAACGCCGCTGTTGTAGGTTATGCACTATCTTCAGATTCGTGTGTTCCTTTCTTTCACGTTGTGTATATTCCGTGTTTCGGAGTATATGCTCTCTGATTCGTAGAGTGCGTTGTTTGTTTGTTCATTCACAGTCTCGAACGTAAGAATTCATTTATCGAGAATGATATAAATTTAATTTCAATTTGAATTTAAGATCGAATGAAGCTAAACGTCACAGATCAGGTGGTGATCAACAAGCACGTGCTAAACATGAAGCTTCAAGAATATTAGAAGATGTTACAGGGTAATCAAATTGAAATTTACAACGAAATCAAACTTTTCCTCTCAATATCTAGTAATCCAACAGGATATGTTTTACCTAAAAGTGGATGGGCAGCAAATAGACGTATTCCATATTTGTATTATATCAATGATAATAAAACAATATTAATTATACTACAAGGTGATATTACGAGAACTAAAGTCGATGCGATTGTAAATGGTTTGTGTTTATTTGAGATGTATAAATGATTTTAAAATTTGTTTTATCTAGCTGCCAATGAACATATGACCGGTGGTGGAGGAGTTGATGGAATAATTCATGATGCTGCTGGAGATCAACTTTATGAAGCATGTAAAGCACACAAGGAAATCTATCGAGGTGTCCGTTTACCAACAGGACATTCACGTATTTTACTTAGTTATGATATGTCAAGAACAACTTATTATATTATCAATACGGCTGGACCTCGTTATAGTAGATACAATGCTGGACAATGTGCTGAAGAATTGACTTCATGTTATCAAACATCATTAGCTTTAGCTGGTTTGTATGATCTTGAATCAGTTGGCTTTACTGCTATTAGTTGTGGTATATTCGGTTATGTGAGTTAGAATTTCTTTGGTTTTGTCATTTCAATCGATAAATTCGTATGATTTTCATAGCCTGTAGATGAAGGAGCACAAGTTGCTCTTGAAACTGTCGACAAAGAAGCTGGTAGTGTGCCAGTCGTTGTATTTGTTCTTTGGGATGATCACATTTATGATGCTTGGAAAAAGACAGCTGCACGATTGAAATTCACTCCCATCGATCCAAAGGATCTTCTCGCCGAAGAATCACCATCATCAACAACAGCAACAGCAACAATATCAACACCAGATGCAGAACTACTTAATCGATTACCATCAGTTCCTAAAGATGAACCTGATACGCAAAATATAGACTCTCAAGATGTCGAAGAGAACAATGAAGATGATTCTGCTAAACCATTGTTAACAACTCAGCATACGTATGTTTGAAGAAGAACGATAGATGGATGAATGAGTGACATTTTTCATTCTAGTGCCGAGATGAACGAAGATGATGGTGAAAAAGAGAATTTAACAGAAAAAACCGATAATCCATCGAATAAACCCGAAGAACAAATAGTTGAAACAGACACGACAAACAATTTGGATTCAACAAAATAAACGAATATTTGTTGGCTTTTTTTCAATGTTTCTCTCTTTTTTTGATAGCTATTAAAATATTCTTCAAACAAAATGATTTCTTTTCCAATGATTATACGTATATATATTCTAGATCTATAGAAAATGAAAGTAAATAAAATCATTCTTAACAAACAGGCATATAGAACATGGTAAGTATATAGAATACATAGCTTGTATATGTACATTAAACAATAGACAATAAAAGAAAAAGAAAGAAAAACTAATTCTTGATTGTTAATATGTGTACATTAGGTGTAAAGTGCACTTCATCTTTCTTTTGCTTTCACTTAAAGAATTCAAACAAAACTATATATATAAATGAGGATCTTTTAAGCTCGTACATAAGTTGATCATGATCTATTTGTTCGAGCCTTTTTTTTGCTTGTCTGACATGTTGATGTTGAAAGGTGTGAGACACTTTTCAGACATGTAATAAAAATGACGAACGTGACTAGAAAGAACATTGAATCTATTGAAAAAAAAGGTCTCTTGACAATGAGGTCATTTGTACGTCGTCCGGACAGTTGTTTGTTGGCTACATCTTCATCATCATCATCAACATCATTGTGTGTTTTTATATACGAGTAATTCTCATGCCACTTTGTTCTTTTTTTTTTCCTTGTCCATTTCTCTCGATTCCTCTGTCGCTCATTACAAATGGCGATCATTGCTCTCTACTGTTTCTTTCTCTCTCTCTCTCGTTCGTTCGTTCGTTCTCTTCTCTCTCATTCTAATATAGAGAAAACGAAAGAATTGTATGTGTATCGTCGTGGTGGTCGTCGTCATCATTATTGTATAGTAGAAGAAAAAAGAAGAAGAAGAAAAGGCGGAAGACACGTCGTGTTGTACGCGTTTAGTCATCGTTCATTCTCTCTTGAATGTAGATTTGTTCTTCTTAGTTTTACACGGCAAAAGAAGTTCGATATTTTATATGAAAATTACATGATGGTACACCACCGATGAATGGGACTCGTCGAATCGTTTGTTTTATCATAATTCTTTTTCTACAAATCCAGTCAGGTAATCAATCGAAACTAACATAGTGTTTTTTTATTTCTTGTGTTCGTGATTGTCGATAAGAAACAATTTTGATGAGTTATTCTTAATGGCAGAAGTGCGAACGATTTGTCAAAATAGATAGATAAAATCAAACGAGTATGCGTTCATACACACGACAGCTGTCCAACGAATGAAGAATGAACATAATGGAGATGTGCACATGCGTTTGTTTTTGTCAATTGGATTTATTTGACTAATACACACCGTTCTACGTGACTGTCATTTATGCTTTGATGCATGTGAACTATTGTCCATCTGCATAGGACATTTTCTTTTTCTTTAGCTTAACACGAATTCAATCCCACCCACTCGTTTATCTTCTGTCATAGGGAAACGTATTCATTCATCATTATTAATTAAATTGAGAAATACACACGATAGGATATGTATGTACACAATGTGATTTCAATTCATTCGAGCTACGTCATTTGACATTCTTATTTAAGTGACGATTAGACTTGAGCAGATGTTCATATAAGGAATAGAAAAGCCTTTCAAGTATGAGAGAATTTTCTCTTGTTTGACTGTAGCTTTCAGTAGCCTTGAGACTTGCTCAGCAATGAGCAATTGAAATATTCATAGTAGCCTATATCAATTGTTTTGTCTTCCTTCAAGTATTTCTGTACAATGAGAAAAAATTCCATATCCTGAAGTGTTGCCATTACAATACATCCGCCTATAGCAAACTATCTAATCTAAAGAAAAGCAATGACGATTGATGATGATCCAAAGTGTATATATATCAATATGTTTATTCATTTTTATTGTTGATAAAGCTTTTCTATTAGATGACGTAATTGAAGAAGAATTTCGATGACACAAAAAAAAACGAGCGTATCTATTTTGTTTCATGTACCCTCATCAGGGACGATTGAACAATAAAACACGAAGAAAGTCATTCATTTACACATGATGATGATGTTGCAATATGATGACAAATTTGATATTAATCATAGTTTAAAATATTCATAGAAACGATTCTTCGTCGAACATGACCGAATAGGCATGCGGAAGGATTGAAGGGCGTGTTATTGACATTGAATGGTCAGAATAAAAAAAAAGACGCGAGAGACCAAAATCAGTTGAAATTTACAAATAACCTTCGAAATGTTTTACTACATGTTCTTTGATTTCTTCTCCTCATTTTTGTTCTGTTTTATCTTAGCTTGCTCGTTGTGCAATATGCCCACGGCATGGCACGGCTCATGGTATCAACGTGGAATGAACTCACTTCTCACGATAACAAACGATCATATTCAAACAAAAGGACGTTGCCAAGACGTACTTCCTGTAGAACAATATTATTTGTTTACTGATCGGTATGTTGACATGAATTGTTAAAATATTCAAAGTGAATCAATATTTTACTCGATTGATGATTGAACGTGTTTAACATCGTTTTGACACATAAGAGTGAATGAGAAGAAAATGAATTAAAAAGCTTTTTGGCTTAGTCAAAACGTGTAAAAGTTCAAGTAAATGTTACACACGTGTGTCTCGTGTTTCTTCTTTCTATTCTATTCTATTCTATTCTGATGAAATGAAAATCAGAAGAGGAAAAAACTGATTGTTCAACTGATTACATCATATTTCGATGTCTATATCATTCGATGCATGAAAAGAAAATTAATATAGCAGAAAATCTCGATTTATTATTCTTATTCAACCGTTCTAATGACTATATTAAACTTTTGATTTCTTTTTTTTTAAATTAGTATCAATCGTTGTACTCGATGCCTATTATTCATTGATCGACATTCAAATTTACTTCAATATCGTGAAAGTTTGTGTTTTCTTTGAGAAGGAAATCTTATTCAATCGATCATTTTCTTTTGACTTTTTCATTTAGGCGAATGTAATGATGCAGATGAACTATCGAGTGTTACTCTTTGCCCGAACATGATCGCACCCGATGCTCCTTTATATACACTCTATCGAAGTAAGTTTGGATATATATGTAATCAACGATAATAAGGTTGAAGGTCCGAGATTGTAGAAAGAAAGAATTGATTCGAATATCAGATGATCATTTGTCGAACAAAGTTTTTAATTAATCTCACGAGAATACTTCAAACGTTTGAATTATCGATCAAAACGATTGTTTCCCTTTAATGAAATACAAATAATCACAGCAGGAATCATCTTGAAAATATGTTCGATTATTTTCTTCAAGAGAATATTTGCTTTTGTTGTTTTTATTTGACAATATACGAAAAATAATTTAGATAATTCCAAATCTCAATTATGTCCTATTCAAGCACCATTTCTATTGACAAATATAATCAAAAATGGTATGAAATGTGATCAATCATCGTCATCATCCTACATCGGCGAATGTGCTAATGATCATCAGTTTCGTCTTCATCTATCTCCATGTTTATCATCCAATCAAATATTCGAACTACAATTGACTTGCATGGCAACATGGATCGAAGGTTTCAATACGTATTTTGTCACTCGGATTCATTCGAAATATCATGAATATGCATGTTTTGTATGTCATAAAACCCCAAAAAAGAACTATCATTTTCAATGAAATTTCTTATTTTTTTTTAGTATTTTAACACCAAACAAAAAGATCGTTCGCCAACATTTTCATTAAGTATGGCTACGGATGATTCATGTAATAATTTGAATTGGAAACAGATGACAACTGTCATGACATTATCATCAAAAAGTAGAATTTATTAATGAATAAATAAAAAAAAAGTCAAAATTCATTTCGATAATTTATTTAGATGTAAACAAAAATATTGATACGAATCATTCTTGTATATTTGCACATGATATTCAACAATATCAATGGTATTCACTGAATCATACAGTTCAAATGTTGATTCATAGTGATAATATTGAATTCATTCATTTGAAAACTAAAGAGAAATATCAACGTTTTCATTGTCTACAATCAATCGATTCGACTAACTATCGAATACGAGCATTTACTAATTGGTAAGAAAGAAATCGATTGTTTTGTTTCGAATTTTTTTCTTCTCGTGAATTTGTTTCAAGTGATGTCAAAGATCAATGTCTTCGTATTATTCGACGTGCTGATAATGTTCTTGAGCTAATTCTTACTGATTGTCATGATAATCAAACAAGTCAATCGCTGATATTTATGACCAATATTCGATCGATGTCTTCATGTTCGATTTCAATCGGACATTTACTCCTCGAATCGATCATTGATCATCAACAACAACATCATTCAATTATTCTGCGAAATCGACCGAAACAAATATCTGTTGGATGTGAACAAAAAGAAAAACTGATGATTCATCAAATCGATTCCGATTCACGTTCTCTCATTCAAACTGATACATGTCTTGCATCTTGGCAATCAACTGACCCATTGATTATCTATATTCTCGGTCAATCAATTTATTCAAATGCTAGCTATTGTCTTGTATGTCATTTTGACATTTCTTTCTTTGAATCATGAATTTTGAATTTCTTCTAGACTTTTCAAATGAGTGATTCAATCATTATTCGAAATAATAGTCATGAATGTTCAACAATAATTCATCATTCAAATACTAATCTCTACTCAGCTAAATTACTCAATCCATGTTCTCAATCACAACGAGTTTTAATGAATCGTTATCTTGTTTTGTTTTTGTTGTTGTTTTTATATTCTTTCTCATATGAATATTATTCATTCCAAACAGTGAAACGGAACTCATAGACAAAAGAAAAAGAAAACAAGCCATACGATTGCAATATTTTTAAATTGTCTTTTTTTTTTCTATTTTGCATTAGTCATTTCTTCTTAATCGATGATTTATTATTGTTTATGTTTAATATTTGTTGTAATTAGAAAGATTTTGAAAAAAGAGGAAAATAAAATACAAGAATTCAAACAGATTTTCATATCGACGGGTTTTTTTCTCTCTTTCTCTTTTTGTGTACTATAGATTGATTATTAATATTATTTTATCTCGATGGCCTCATCGAAACAAGCGAAAAGATTTGTTAAACATGGAAAGAAATTCCTTGATTCGCGATTATTATCAGAAACTGATACTGAACCGATATCTTCATCAAATTTGATGAATAGTATTTTTATTTGGATTCTGTTGACGATGTTCATTTTTGTTTCCTTATTTAGATAAACGACAGAAAGCTATTCGACCGAATGCATTTTTAAGTTTTCGTATTACAAATCAACAAGTACTCATGAATGATTTCTTGTTCGAAGGTCATATTTTCCGTTTTTTTTTGTTTAGATTATTGAAAATGCACGTCTACTTCAACAAGAAATTATTCAATCGAATCCATTATTATCTAAAGCAAGTGTCGCTATACCGACATTGCACATAACTCTATTAGTTTTTGCATTAAAAACTGATGAAGATCGACAAAGGTTAGTTGACAAATTAGAAATCAGTTCGATGTGTTTGTTGTTTTGGTTTGGGACTTCGAAGTTTAGTTAGAACTTCTTGAATGTTGATATTGCTCTCTTCTAATCGTTTTCGATATGGTTCAGGTAGATTTTCGAATAATTCAATAAGACTATCTCGATCGTATTGACTGAGACCATGTTTGGAGGATTGCTCGATAATAAATTTAATCATAGCATTTATACTTTGATATTGTTCTAAGAATGTATGACGAATTTGTGTGAAAATCTTCGGAATTGTTTGTTGCAATTGTTCGAGAATTGATCGACTAATAGCTAAATAATCGTCAATATTGAAAATATCATCGTGATTGACATCGAATTGTTGAAAGAGATCTTCTTTGACGAGTTTAGTTAATTCTGGTGTCCATTTAACAACGAATTCCGAGATATTTTTATCATTTTGAAAATAATAAAAAAAACTTTCGGAATTATGTTCAATGTCGAACAATGGTGGATTGAGAATTTCATAGAAATAGATTAAGAGAGTTAACTTATCGGAATCGAATGAATCTTGAACAGAAAATGTAACATTGTCTAAGGTGGATTGACTGGTTTTTGAACATAATAAAATTTCATCATCGGATTCTTTGACAAATTGTTTTAATGTAAAAACTAGAGAGATACTGTTGTTCAATTGAATCGAATTGGCCCAATTCGATGGAATGAATAAGCAATTGCCTGGTGTTAGATTGGTTAGAAAGAATTCCGCACTATCAAGATCATTTTCTGCGAGAATAATCTGTGGAGAACCATAGAGTGAACAAAAGAACCGAGATTGTTGATCCAATGGTTGTTGAAAGGAGAATTCAGTTTGACCAGGACCAATTAATAATTCGACATTATGAAAAAATGGATCGTTAGGTGACTCGAAATATTGTCGACATTGAAATATGGAAAATACTGGAAGTAGACTACGACAAGATTGAGGGAGTATGTTAAGAAATGGACTGGCAAGTGTTCTATTGGATTCAACTAGTAGAAAAATAATTCATTTTCGAAATTTTTTCACGAAAAAAACAAATTTACTTGCTTGTAAATAAGCAAGAAGATTGAGATCATCAGGAGAATTAGTTAATTTAGAGAAATAATAGGGTGCTGTTGCATCAGATGATAAAAATTGTGGACTCCATTCGAGAACATATTCGGTGATTTGATTGAGTAAATTAATTTGATGTGGAACATTTTTTGTTAATCGTGAACTTAAATATGAAGATGGTCGAGGAGGATCTTCGAGTTCAGTGAGTGATAATTGTTTAGCTGATTTAATCAGATGTTCTTTTAGACGTTCAAATTGAAATTTATTTTCACTTGAAATAATCAATATCAATAGTGAAACTACTAAAAATTTTAACTGAAACCACATGATTCTATTCGATATTTCAGCAGTAAAAACAATAGACTATCGATAATGATTCTCATCGAATATATAGAGGATTGAATGAGAACAGTGGACATATGTCGAATTGGATGCTTATTGATTTTATCAATAACCTTCATTTAAACGCAAATATTTTCTTCTCATGAAAAGAGAAACTATCGAATTTCCGATTTGATGAGTCATAAATGCGAAGGTATCCAAGTTAACGGTGTTTTTGTTCTGACATTACTTTGAAAAAGAAACAAAAAACACATTGCAGTCATCATTATTCGCTCACTCACATGATTTCTTTTCTCGCATTAACGTTGGATAGAAGTTTTTCTTTTTAATTTCTTTGTCATTACTTCCCTTTTATCAAACAGAAAAACATGACCCGTTTTTTATTAATTGATCATATCCGTCGTCTATGACTAATTTTAATGATACGCATATTTGTGCAATCATCCGTTACTTTTATCGTATTATAAAACGGAACTTGTGTCGTAAATATGACCTATTGCCTTCGTTGTAGAGCTCGACAAAGTCTTGCCGATGTGTGTGAACAAATTGCTGCTGCTCAATTACAATCACCACAGATTACTTTCACCGGTCTTTCACATTTCGATAATAAAGTTCTCTATATCGATCCAGTGAAAGACACTCATCTCGATGCACTCACGCGTATTGCTGGTACGTAATTATTTCGTTTTGTTTTCGATGTGAACATTTAATCGATTGATTTCATAGAAATTTGCCGAGAAATCTACGAAAAAAATGGAATAAATATAACAGATTCACGTCCATTTAACCCGCATTTGACTTTATTTAAACTATCGAAAGCACGTGAACTCCATCGGCAAGGTTGAAGACATTTTTCTATTTGTTTGTCATATTTCGAAACATTATATTCTGCTTTCATTCAATTGAAGGTGTGAAAAAAATCGACTCTTGTTGGACAACCAACTATACCGATCATCATTTTGGTATTGAAAACTTACAATCTCTTCATTTATGTAATATGCTCAAGAAACAAACCGATGGTTATTATGAAATATTTCATGAAGAAAATCTCTGTAAGTATTCATTGAGAATTGATTTCTTCGTCATATTCCATATTTGACTTAGTTAAAACAATTTGGATGCTTTCGAATACAAGATGAATTTTAATATCTATTATCTTTAGTTACTTATTCATCAGATATATTCAATCCGGTAGCAATCGAATCCAATAGTGTAACAACTAGATTTATAGAAATTGAAAGTGTGATTCAAGCAAATGATGAAAATGAAACATCTCCATTGATACAGAAACATTCTCGAACATATGAAGAATCATTTACCGGTTTAGCTAGTTTTTTTCCTTGTTCACGTTCTCGACATTGTACTTGTTGTTGTTGTTGTTCGATAGCATAGATTCATTCGTTATTTTGTTTATTTCGTTTTAGATGACTGCTATATTGAACAAATTTCTATTTCCTATTCCTAAGCCAGCTCATTATACATCTCATACACACAAAAATCATCTCTTATGGCTGCCACCGACGTCATCGTCAGATGTACCTATACCTTGTATGTTCTATCATCCTGATAATCCAAATCGAAAACCTGAATTTTTTATTATTTTTTGTCATGGCAATGGCTGTGATTTGGGTTCAATGCACAATACATTGACTCAATTTAGTCGTGATCTAAATACATACATTCTCAGTTTTGAATATCCATCCTATGGCATTTGTACGGGCCTAGCGCCGAATCAACACACAATAAATCATCATGCCGATCGAGCATTTAATTTCGTTCGAAATAATTTACATTGGCCTCGACGACGTATCATTCTTTTTGGACATTCAATTGGAAGTGGTCCAGCATGTCATATTGCATCTCATCAACCGACAGCAGCTCTTATCTTACAATCACCATATACAGCTATTGAAACAGTAGTCAGAGAAAAAATTGGCATGTTTGCTGGACTTGTCGATAGTCGTTCATGGAATAATCTCGAAGCAATGAAACATATCCAATGTCCTGTACTTTTCATTCATGGTATAAACGATACTCTCATACCGCCAAGACATTCCGAACTTTTGCATCAAGCATGTGCGAATACAAGTGGAAAGAAACTCGTTCTACTACGTAATGAAGATCATAATTCAATGACTGATGCAACATTATTGAAATATATCAGACCGTTTTTTGAGAAACTACAGCAATCTATTGATACAACTATAAAACTGCCGACAGTAAAAATCGAATCGGAATTTCGACAACATCTTCGACCTGGTTCCGGACATCACCATCACCATCACCACCATCACCATAATGCACAAAAATATCTTAACATTCCATCACCTCGAACTCCGTCCACTCCTAGTCCGGTACACATTGCACAAGGACATAAAGAAATCAAACATGAACATGCTCAAATAAAATAATAATCACATATGTTTTGTTTTTTTTTTATTAATTCTAACAAACTTTTGTTATTGATATACGTGGTACAAAACTTTTACATTTTACATTATAATACAGTTTACTCGCTTCGCGAATATATTGTTGTGAAACGTTTAAACGACGTAGTGCAGTGGGACTCAATCGAACGTATGTTTGATTTCCAAAGTTGAGATTCGATTTTGTTGAAACAGATGATGTTCCTGAGAGAGATGAGACCGATGATCGTTTTCGTCCGAGATCAACGGATGGTCGAGATCTGATTGATAATCTTCGACTTGGTCGATTGCACACGCTATCTCGTCGATGAGAAGATGACGGAGAAATACTAGATTTACGAGGTCGTTTTTCTTGTTTTATTGGCACTGGTACTGGCGATGGTAGACGTTGTGATTGTTGTTGATACAATTGTTTATAATCGACAGATAGAATAATACTTTCGCATGATTTCGAATCTTCATTTGTTAATGTTGGCGATTGATTTTGTTTCGAAATATTCGGTAAAACAATAGATCGTCGTGTTGTTGTCGAATCGAAACTATTCAATGTTTGATCTACGTAAATTAATATTCGAATGAAATGATTTCATTCAATTCAATCACGAGACTGACCTGATAGAAATGAAATTGAACCAAATACGCGTCGTTGTGATCGATCACTATCAATTGACGGCAATGCTAATGATAAATTCTCGTCATTAGATATTAATTTAGCTGCTGAAGTGGACCATTGAAATTTAAGCATCGCTGTTGCTTTTGGTATTGTAATATTCACGTGTGTTTGCGTTGATGTTACTCGACGTTCAGCTGCCAATGACATTGTACTTCTGTGCTTTTTGAGAGACATTTAGAAGAGAAAAAAAAACAGAAATCACATACAAATTGACAATGTGCAGATGCGTATATATACTTATGCATTTTTAAGTGATCGCTCTCAGTGCCTACGCTTGTGTTTGCTTTTGAAATAGAACATTTTCAAACGAAAACAAATTCATTATTTTTCACTTAAATAAAAACGAAGTCT
>Ga0209922_101567_pt1 | contig 21758 bp, 16 predicted proteins | sample ThiBiot_500_biof_FD_183946 | JGI IMG/M metagenome (GOLD analysis project Ga0209922, IMG submission 183946) | Wastewater bioreactor microbial communities from Cape Town, South Africa - Thiocy_expt_500_biof (SPAdes) | ecosystem: Engineered > Bioreactor > Thiocyanate-remediating > Anaerobic-Aerobic ...
CAAATGTAAATGGAACTGAAGCTGAATTTAATAAATGTGTATTTTCCGGAGCATATCTTGTCAATTCATCATTCAATCAAGTGAAAATAATTCAAAGTTCTATGTTGAAAGTTAATTTAACTGATACAGATTTATCAAAATCAAATTTAACAAAAGTCATATTCATATCTGCTGATCTACATTATGTCAATATGCAACATGTTTATGCATACAAATGTAATTTTACACAAGCTGATTTCACAAATGCTGATTTAACCAATGGTATTTTTATTGAAAATGATTTTTCCAATGCAATTCTAACTCATCAACAATTAGCAAGTGCTAAATCTCTTCAAGGATCGATTCTTCCTAATGGAACAGTTGCTATTTAATAGTCATAGTATTCCTGAAAATCGTTTATCAGTTAAAATTCTTGGATTACTATTATTCACTTGTATCCATTGATTTGATCGTAAACATTTTTTATACGATAAATAAACACTAAAATTATTCCAAATCATATTTCCACGGATTCCACTAAATATTGTCCAATCAGTTTCTTGATCAATATTAAAATAGGATGTCACGATCTTTATATCCACAAATGTTAATTTATAATTTATTGCTGTTGAATCAATAGTTTTTATTAGGAATATAATACTCAAGAAAAATAACCAACGCATCTATATCTTGCTTGAAAGAAAATCACACTGTTGTCTTTATACGAAGATAACACCTTATAGCAAATAAAAAACAATTCAAATCTACTGAACGAATCCATTACTTAAACTTTATTTCGAAGATGTTTTTTTCGAAATTCCAAAAAAAAGACTAATGAAGTAAAAATACATTTGAATTATTTAGACTGTTGGGTAGCTGGCCATTGTGGCAATACCGCATTGGTTGTTTTTGTTACGTGTCATTTGAATGTAACCTTCTTGACCCCAGCTTTTACCCCAGCTGTTTTTAACGAGCCAATAATCGTTGCTACCTTCTGCACCATAACCAACAGCGAGAACACCGTGATCGAGTTGAGTTTGTGAGCAAGCATGTTCATTGTAGATACCTCGTTTGTACAATTGAAATGATGAGTGTGAAGCATCAATGGCGACTGAAATTGGACCAAGTGTACCAACAGCTTGTTGAAGAGCAGCTTCATCTTTTGATTTGATATCAGTGAAACCTGTATCTGTGGCACCAACATCAGCAGCTTTGAATTTGCAACTTTCATCGACGGCTTTGTATGGATATGATGATTCGGTATCAATACCGTTGTTTTCTTTGATGTATGTGAAAGCTTGATCCATTAAACCACCGTTGCAACCCATGTTTCCTTGTTTTCGTGAGCAATCAACTAAGTTTTGTTCTGAAAGTGAAACGAGTTTGCCGGTTTTGGCGAAGTGTTGTCCTTCAAGAGCACCAGTTGATGAAAAAGCCCAGCATGAACCGCATTGACCTTGATCTTTGATTGGTGTAACGTATCCTTTTGTTCGCCAATCAATGCTATCTGGAACTTGAACATTAGCATCGAAGGTGAAGACTGGAGCATTTGTGTTTTGAACACGAGCTGATGAATTGAAACCATTCATAACACGGTTGAATTCAGCGTTGGTCTATTCATAGATGAAAATAAAACAATTAGTAATTTATCTAATAAGTAGATGTGATTTTTTTACCATATCAGCATAAGCATTCATTCCGAGCCAGTATGTATGAACACCGAGATCAGCAGCAAGGTTATGGCTGTTGACAATTTTCAAGTTGTCTTCCCAGATAGCACGACTGAAAAACAATGATTTTCATTTCTAATAAATGAAACTCAAAAATAAAAATTTACCGAAGATTTTCTTCAACAGCTGAATATTGTTTGTTATGAGCTTGTTTCCATAAGCTCCAATGTTGATTGAGTGTAACATCGAAAGCCAATGTACAGCTGAAAGCGAGAGCAAGAACGGCTAAAACCGAAAGCGATTGCATTGTAATAAACAAGAAAATGATTGTGATAAGACTCAATTTTCAGTTGACTTTATATAGTCTTACGCATATCAAAGGGCAAATGTACTTCTATCATATCTTTCAAACTGAAATGCATTCTCACGATTAGTTGACTTGCATGATCATCATCATCATCATCATCATTCGTTTTGTTTTTCTTATTTTAATGCTTTGTCAGCAGAAAAATGTACTTTTCTAATCTATCGACGAAATAACAACATACGGGATGAAAAGATTTCGTTATTCTTCTACAAACACAGCCAAAAAAAATTGCCAACATGTTGCATGTTCTTCTCACATCTTAGTTTTATAATCCAATCGAGCTTCAAGGTCGTCTCTGTTTTTACTTGGTAAATACATTCAAATACAATTTTTTTTCCATCGTTCCTTGCATAAACAAGGCGAAAGAATGACGTTGTGTCACCATAAAAATTCGTTCTGCATACTGGATGGCTGAAAATCAAGCAAAAAAAGAGAAAAGTGATTGGGAACTTTTTACCAACAATGGAAAGTTTAACAGTAAAATACCGCCATCCCAACGACTTATTCGAAAGAAAAGTAAATTTCATAAATCTTCACAAACTCTCTATTTGCTTAGTTTTGTTCATCGGTAGCTGCTGTTGTCAAAATTCTCGCTGTACCATCAGTTAAAAATTTCAAACCCGAAAAAGCTGTGCCAAAAGTAGAATATGTCGAAGATGTTATCGTCGTTTGGTTAGATCAGTCACCGAATAATAAACTCGCTAATAAAACCTCAACAAATCAGCTGAAACAAACTGTGAATTGTGTTAAAGTTTTTATTGATTCGGAGAAATGTCTTACATTTATGTCTGGTTTGAAAAACGAAAAAGTTTTAATCGTTCTATCTGGATTAGTCGAAGAAACTTTTGTTTCAAATGTTCACGATGATAAAAAACTCGAATCAATCTACGTATTTTCTCCTGGCAAAGCCAAAACTGAAACTTGGTTTGATAAATATCCCGAAATCAGTGGTGTTTACACAAGTTTAGTGTCACTATCTGATCAATTAAGCAAAGATATAAAAGCAATCAGCTATAATCTCGTCGGTTTTGAAATCGTGGAAAAATCATCATCAAAATCGAACCAACAGGATGCAGCATTCATGTACGATCAATTGTTTCAAGACATTGTCTTGGCAGAGTCCGATGAAAACATGCAAGATATGTTCGAATTTTGTGAACAACAATATCGTGGCAATGATAAAGAACAAAAATTTCTCAAAGAACTCAAAACCAAATATAATTCGAAATCGCCGATTTGGTGGTACACGTGTGAAGCATTTCTTTATCGTATAATGAATAAGGCTCTGCGTGAACATCAATATGATTTACTGTATTTATTACGAGTATTTATTCGTCATCTTCATCAAGAAATCGCGAAACAACAGAGAAATAATAATGTTAGTGAAATGACTTTATATCGAGGACAGGCAATGGAGAAGGATGAATTCGAACGACTTCGTGCAAGTGAAGGTGGATTATTGTCAGTTTCGAATTTTCTTTCGACAAGTGCTGATCGTGATATCGGCCTTTGGTTTGCTAATGAAGCTCTTAAAGATACGAAGAAAGTGAGCATTCTAATGGAAATCAAACTTGGGAAGAATAGTAAAGTTCCAGCTGCGAATATCACCGGTTTTAGTGCCATTCCGAAAGAACAGGAATGGTTATTTTCAATGGGATCAGTGTTTCGTATTGGTTCATTAAAAAAATTACCTGAAGGCATATGGGTCGTACCGTTGACATTAACAGATGATCAAGACAAACAACTTCATGATTTAAAACAGCATATGCAAAAGTCGATGTGCGACTCGAATAGTTGCTTGAACTTCGCTAGTTTAATGTGTACATTAGCAGCGTGGAGTAAAGCGGAATACTTTTATTTGAAAGCATTGGAAAGTGAAACAGCTTGGCAGCGACGTTCAGTTCTTTTAAACAATATCGGATTAGCTAAAGGAGAATTGGGAAAACCTGATGAAGCACTCCATTATTATCTCAAATCACTTGAACTTAAGGATGTAAACGGATCAAATGATAAAGCTGATAAAGCATCAACCTATAATAATATTGCAACTCTTTACTACGAACTGGGTAAGATGGATCTAGCCGTGTTTTACTATCAAAAAGCTATCGAAGCAGCGAACACAGAAGGAAACACTAATCAAGGATTGATGGCTACGCTGCTCACAAATATAGCTACTATTATTTCTGATCAAGGCAAGTATGATGAAGCTTTAGAAAAAAGTGAAGAAGCATTTGGTATTCGTAAACAAATTTTCCCAGATATTCATCCAGATATAGCAAGTTCATATGGTACTATTGGTAATATAATGTATAAAAAAGGCTCGTATGAAAAAGCAATTGAATACATGGAAAAAGCAGTTGAGATTGACCAAAAAGTATTACTAATAGATCATCCTCAACTTATTCTGCATTCGAAAAATCTCGCAACATTTAAACGACAACAACAACAACAACAGTCTAATCAGTAAAACAAATTTATTGAACTTTCTATTTTTCTTTCTTTGACAATAAACCAGGACTGACGTCGGAGTTCTTAAGAAATTGTATTATTTGAACAATTCCAACCTTTCGGTGGAATAAATATGCTCGGATCGAATTCTTCTACAACAATAGTATAATTGGTAAACCATAAATCTTGATAAATATCAAAGAATGGTTGAGGAAGTGTATGTTGATAAATGAGACGTCCATCTTCAGCAGCCAAATCGATAAACCACGTAACGATATCCGTAGCACAATTCCAACGATGAGCTTTTGTTGTATCATAATACAATGTTAAATTGTATTTGCACATTTCAGCAACCCAATTTTGTGAGAGTGTTGTTGGTATTCCTGGATATGTAACACATGATACTCCATTTGATGTCAAACTAGCATAGTATTGATACTTATTGGATGAAGACGACGATGAAAAAAGTGTATCATATGGAACTGGAAATGTCCCAGCATAATAAAGGTCATCAGTTCGAAATTTTTGATTAGGTGAGTCAATTATTTGATAGGCAACACCGGCACCAGCATTTGATTTTGTTGTCATATTAGTGAAATTAAATGTTGCTTGTGCTGTCCATCTTGGTGGATAAACAGGTGGACTAGGAGCTGGATCTTCAACATAACTCTTACTAGCCAAATATTTGGCTGTTGATGTACTACATGTAAATGTCAATAAAAATAAAAACAGTAGCATATTCTTCGTTTACGTTCGTATATCTACCTATGAGAATAGTATGTTGACTTTTATAGTCTTAATTCAGGTTAGAATTTCGAAAGAACGAGTTATTTCGTAAGATATTATCTTTGTTGATGTAGTAACTTTTCTTGCTTTAGATTAAAATTTATTACATTTAAAAGAAGATTCATAGATATTAAAGCGTTCAAACAGTCAGATTATCTGGACAATTCCAACCTTTCGGTGGAATAAATATGCTCAGATCAAATTCTTCTTCAATAATAGTGTAATTGGTAAACCATAAATCTTGATAAATATCAAAGAATGGTTGAGGAAGTGTATGTTGATAAATGAGACGTCCATCTTCAGCAGCCAAATCGATAAACCACGTAACGATATCCGTAGCACAATTCCAGCGATGAGCTTTTGTTGTATCATAATACAATGTTAAATTGTATTTGCACATTTCAGCAACCCAATTTTGTGAGAGTGTTGTTGGTATTCCCGGATATGTAACACATGATACTCCATTTGATGTCAAACTAGCATAATACTGATACTGGTTGGATGAAGATGATGATCCAAAAAAAGTATCATACGGAACTGGAAATGTTCCAGCATAATAAAGATCATCAGCTCGAAATTTTTGATTAGGTGAATCAATTATTTGGTAGAGAACGCCGGCACCAGCATTTGATTTCGTTGTCGTATTAGTGAAGTTAAATGTTGCTTGTGCTGTCCATCTTGGTGGATAAATAGGTGGACTAGGAGCTGGATCTTCAACATAACTCTTACTAGCCAAATATTTGGCTGTTGATGAGCATGCAAATATCAATAAGAATACGAATAGTAAGATATTCTTCATTTATATTCTATCTCTATGTCAGTTTAAAAGTAAAATCCAAAGCTAAATTGTACAATATACTGGTTTTATATAAATTTACTGTTAATCCGAGTCAAAATTTCGAAAGAACGAGTTATTTCGTAAGAATAGATAAAGATCAATGTTAACAACAAAATACTAATCCCAGAAATGTAACAAACATTCTATACAAATCTTCTTATTTCTTTTAGACTCCATCACTATATGAGCGAAAAACAGATTTAAAATCATAAATCGTCGTCTGTATTTTTTTCCGTTTTCAAAAAGAAAAACAGCCGAATTATATAAACGAAAAAGAAATTGATAGGTGTGAGTTCGAAGGCTTTCTCAATCAGTTCACACATACAATTTTATGTAACGACAAAAGAAACAATAAAAGTGTTGAAATCATATCGAAAAAAATTGCCAATCGTTGTTTACGAGTTGTATAGTTGCATTTGAATTCCAGTGTAAAAATCTCTATGTCACTAACTGCATCAACAACGAGTATCTTAAAAAATAAAACCGATTGGCAACTCTTTACAAATAATGGTAAATTTGACAGTAAATTACCACCATATCGACGACTTCGTTCGGAAAAAAGTAAATCGAATATAAATATTACTTCGTTATACCGTTTTTTTTTCGATAGATTATAGTTTATTCGCATTGTCCACATGTACTTCTGAAATGTACAAACCAGAAAAAGCACTACCAAAAGTTGAATATGTAGAAAATGTTCTCATTATATGGTTAAATCAATCGATGAGTAACAGACTTACTCATGAAATATCAATAAATCAATTGAAACAAGTAGCAAATGTGATTAAAATATTTTCAGATGCTGAAGAATGTGAAACATTCATACATACGGTCAAAGACGAAAAACTTCTCGTGATTCTATCGGGAAATATCGATAAAAACTTTGTTTCAACCGTTCATAGTGCAAAACAACTCGAGTTAATTTATATTTTCTCTCCCGGCAGAGCAAAAGTCGAAAGTTGGTTCAGTCAATATTCGGAAATTCAAGGTATTTATACGACGATGACATCGCTCTGCGAACAATTAACAAAAGATATTAAAAAAATCAATTATGATCTTATCGGATTTACCGTGATGGAAGGTTCAGTACCGAATACAACATCGAAATCAAATCCGCAAGACGCCACATTTATGTACGATCATTTATTTCGAAACATTGTCTTGACCATACCCGATGAAAACATGCAGGATATGTTCGAATTTTGTGAACAACAGTATCGTGGCAATGTTCAAGAAGAAAAATTTATTAAAATTATTAAAACAAAATACACATCGCACACTCCTGTTTGGTGGTACAGTCAAGAGATGTTTCTCTATCGTATGATGAACAAAGCTTTGCGTACACATCAATACGATTTACTTTATTTACTCCGAGTATTTATTCGTCATCTTCATCAGGAAATTACTACCCAACAAAAGTGTCAAAGTATTGTTCTCAAGACTTTATTTCGAGGACAAGGAATGGACAAAGACGATTTCGAACGACTTCGTACGAATGAAGGTGGACTTGTATCGATTTCGAATTTTTTTCCTACGTCTGTCAATCGCGATGCTGCTCTTTGCCGTGCACGTGAAGCTCGTAAAAACAAAAAGAAAGTGAGTATTCTAATGGAAATAAAAATCAATGGAAATACGACGATTCCCGTTGCAAATATGACTGGTGCGAATCCACATAGTAAAGAAGAAGAATGGTTATTTTCGACGGGATCCATCTTTCGTGTTGGTTCACTAAAACGTTTGCCTGATAGGATATGGGTCGTGCCATTGATATTAACGGATAATGAAGATGAACAGTTGGATGCTTTGAAAGATTATTTCAAGAAAACGATGGCAGATAGAAATATTTGTTTGAATTTCGGTAGTTTAATGTATCAATTAGCATCGTGGAGTAAATCGGAATATTTCTTTTTGAAAGCACTCGAAAGTGAAACAACTTGGCAACGACGTTCCGTTCTTTTGAATAACATCGGACTAGCCAAAGAAGAACTGGGTAAACCTGATGAAGCACTTGCTTGTTATTTCAAATCACTTGAACTTAAACTTAATGCAGCAGATTCGGATAATACAGCAGACATTGCATCGACATATAATAATATTGCAACTCTGTATCATGGTCAGAAAATAATCGATCGAGCTATGGAATATTATGAAAAAGCTATCGAAGCTTCGAGTATTGCAGGATATAAAAATGAAGGATTAGTGGCTACATTGAATACAAATGTCGCTACGATTCTTACCAGTCAAGGAAAATATGCTGAAGCTTTAGAAAAATGTAAAAAAGCACTTGCAATTCGTTTGAAAACACTTCCAGCTATTCATCCAGCCATCGCAACAACATACGCTATTATTGCTAATATAATGTATAATATGGGATCGCATGTCAAAGCTATCGAATATATACAAAAAGCAATCGATATTGATCAATTGGCTCTGCCATCCGATCATCCTCAACTCATACTTCACACAAACAATCTCTCAATATATAAACAACATTTGTCGAATTCATAAACAAAAGATTTTTTATTTTAACAAAATATACTTCTTCACTTTCATAATGCCAGAGATATGTAATGAAGGCAAAAAAAAAGCAAACATTTTATTCAAACAATTATTTCTGGTATAAAATAACTTGCAAAAGCAAACATATTTCGAACTGTCCAATGTAAATCATTCGAATAATAAAATAAATTGAGTGGATCATTCAAAGAAAATCGTTTATTCAGTTGATAATAATAACGAAAAGGAAACATTGAATATTGTGCGAGAGAATGATCTTTTACTGATGCAAAACAACTTGCTAGGATATTATTAATGATTAATGTACCTTCCGTAGTTAAAGGAGCGTAATAACCAATTTTGATTTGAATTATAATATCGATCACTTTTGAAGATTTAATTTGATTATTCTTCTCTAATACAAATAAAAAATCACCAATTTGAACATGTTTTGCAAATATATATTTTTCATTTTCATTTTGTAATTTTATTGGAATTAAATGATATTCTGTCAAACTTATATTAAATCCAGATTCGGTTATTAACGTATAAAATAAAGCTAAAGAATAATTTTTCTTTATTTTATCGTAACTTTAATATACGCACATACCTTTGTTTGATCGATCTTCATGTAACATCATTATCATATCCGTTGAAATAACTTCTGATGATTGAGCTATTGTTAATAGTTGATCACCTGATTTCACAGAGTTTATCATCTTTTCTTGACTAGATGATAATCTTACAAAGGAATCTCCGGAAAAGCATTTTCCATTATATCCATAATAATATCCAGTTCGATATCCGTATCCATACCCAGGCCGGTATCCGTATCCGTATCCGGGATATCCGTATGGATATGATATACTATCAGTAATAAGCAGTAGCACTAGTAGAAGAATGAAATGTGTCATCACAAATATATTAATAAAATGATTTTTTTTGTCAATTTATATACGTATATAAATCAGTTAGTAAATGTCAAAGCAAATATCGAAACAGTAATTGATTTTTAAGATCTAGGTGCAATCTTTTTGTCATTCTTACATATTTATTCAAGCAAATAAAAAAATACTGCTATTACGCCATTAAATGTTTATCTTTTTCATATAACAGAACAACGTCTTCAACTTCAATAAACTTAAATTTTACCACTAAAATAAAGATTTTTTCTTCACTGTTGAATTACATAAACACTAGAGAAAAACGTTTTGATAGAAGCAATATAATTCGATGCTTTCAATTTCATTTCTGTTTATTTGTTTTAACTCATTTTGCAGTGTCACATGGTCGCCTGAAACAAAGTAAAACGGAACAGTTGTTGCTTATATTCGGCTGGTTTTTAAATGAGCAATAAAAAATTCCTTTTGAGCAACTTCATATTGCGAAATGAGTAATAATTAATTCATTGAATAGCAGTATTAAATTCATATTTTAGCAGTAAGAAAAAGAAAAACATAAAACTTGAATTTTTATTGCTCACTACACATATAACTTATTGCTGATTCAGTATTTTTATTACTCATTTCAGTATTTTTAATGCTCATTTAAATATAAATCCTTATATTCGCTCACTTCTTTACTATATACACAAATGGCAACATCAGTAACAGGTAAATCACGTTGTAGCAAATGTGGCAAAGAAAAAGCTACAACTAAATGTGGAGGATGTTTGAAAGATTTTTGTTTTAATCATTGGGAACCACATCGACAAGAACTAACACAACAATTAGATGAAATTGATGTTAATCGTGACGTTTTTCGACAATCATTAACACAACAATCTGAGCAATCAAATAACTTACATGCATTAATACAACAAGTAAATCAATGGGAACAAAAATCGATCAAAGAAATTCAACAAACAGCTGAACAAACACGAAAAATAGTGCTTTCTCATAAAGATAAACACGTTCAGCAGCTGGAATCGAAATTAACTAAATTGACCAGACAACTACGAGAAAGTCGTGAAGAAAATGATTTTAATGAAATTAACTTGCAACATTTCCAAGAAGAATTAGATAAATTAACAATAGAACTAAATCATCCAACAAGTATACGTATTCGAGAAGAACAGACAACATTTATTACTAAGATTTGTGTTAATATAATAAACTTCGATGAAGATACTAAATTGATCCAAGATGGCGTTACTATTGCAGGCGGAAATGGAGCAGGTGACGAACTTAATCAGCTCAATCATCCAACAAGTATTTATATAGATAATAAAAATGATGCAATTTATATTGCTGATAATCGTAATCACCGCATTATGAAATATATCAATGGACAAACGCAATGTCAAATTGTTGCTGGTGGTAATGGTAGTGGTAGTAATATGAATCAATTCTCACATCCACTGAATGTAATTTTGGATAATGAAAAACAAAATCTTATCATCTGTGATTTTGAGAACAGGCGTATTCAACGTTGGCCTCTACTCAATGGAACTAAAGGAGAGACAATCATTTCAAATATTGACTGTTGCAGAATCGCGATGGATAACAAAGGATTTTTATATGTTTCAGACTGTAAAAAACACGAAGTAAGATGATGGAAAATTGGTGATAGAGAAGGATTATTGGTTGCTGGTGGAAATGGTAGAGGAAACCGTCTCGATCAATTAGATCTTCCCACTTTTATATTTGTTGATCAAGATGATTCGGTATATGTATCAGACTGTGAGAATCATCGAGTAATGAAATGGATTAAAGATGCAAAAGAAGGAATAGTTGTTGCTGGATTATTAGGAAAAGGAAATGATCTTTCACAATTATCTTGTCCTCAAGGATTATTTGTTGATTCTATGGGAACAGTCTATGTAGCAGACTATGACAATCATCGAGTAATGCGGTGGTCCAAAGGAGCTAGACAGGGAACTGTCCTCGTGGGAGGTAATGGCTGTGGAAATCAAAATAATCAACTCAGTGATCCATTTGGTTTATCATTTGATTCTCAAGGAAATCTTTATATCGCTGACTGGAGTAACAATCGAATACAAAGATTCAGCATTGATCGAAGTTAAATTTCTATACATTGACAATATAACTTTAGTTTGAAATAAAGTGAGAATTTATTTAGTACATCCCATTATAGAAAAATAAAACACAATTAGTAACATATAATGAGTAAATATTAATTGTTAAGTCGAAGTATCACCACGTTTATATATGATATAGTCACATAAATATTACAATATTCGTTTTAGTATGAGAATGAGAGCAAATGAAAGGAAAAACAACATTCTGTAAAAATAAAATAGAACAAACCGAAAAATATGTACTATTTTAAAGGTAAAAAAAGTATGCTATGACCAAAGTTCGCTTATCACCAATGTTCGAGAAATTAACGAAAAAAATAGTTCGACGCACTTTAATCATATGTAAAGAACGATGAGAGCGATGTTTTGTAGGCAGGTTGCGAGATAAAAAAGCTGATGTTGATTGTCACTATTTCAAAAACATTTTAGTTGCATCGTTCTTTTATCCATGTATATATATATATATCTAGATGCGTTCTTTTCATTTTCATTTCAAAAGATTGCAATGCTCTCAATGCGTTTGGTCGTTTTGCTTCTAGCTGTTGCTGCAGAATGTACTGCTTATTCTTTGAGTTCGACAAATGTTGGTAAGTATATCGTTTCGTAACAAAAAAAGAAAGAGAAAGTCTTATATCATCTATCAATGATCATATTTTAGAAGCACAAAAATCATTTTTTATGACCTTGAAAATGCCTTCGATAACGAAACCCTATGCTAATTTATCAGTACCATTACCAAATGATACCGGCATATGCTTACGAAATTCATCAGGACGTGGAGCTGGAACAATACCGCCAGTTGTATGTAAAGATGGCGAAGAAGAATATGCTGGTTTATGTTATCCAAAATGTCGTGATGGTTTTGAAGCAGTTGGCTGTTGTCTTTGCCGTCAAAAAGGATGTCCACCAGGATTTACAGATGACGGTGTTGCTACATGTATAAAACCCCAAGCATACGGTCGAGGTGTTGGTTATCCTTGGAAATTCGGTGATAAAACCAGTAAAGATGGTATGATGAAACGTTGTGAAGCAGATTATGGTTTTGGACATTGTGAAGAATATGGTTTAGTTGTTTATCCAAAATGTAAACCTGGATATCACAATGTTGGCTGTTGTATATGTTCACCTGATTGTCCTAATGGAATGAGCGATCTCGGAATCTCGTGTGGCAAACAAACTTATGGTCGTGGTACAGGTGCAATTCGTGATCAATGTCCAGACAATGAAGAAGAAGACGCATTCTTATGTTACAAGAAATGTCCAGGTAATTTTCATGGCGTAGGTCCCGTATGTTGGCAAAACTGTCCAAGTAACAAACCAATTAATTGCGGTGTTATGTGTACAGTCGATGAACTAACATGTTACAATGAAACAGCATCAATTGTCAAAGCAGCTATTGAAGTTGGCGGAGATCTTTTCGTTGGTATTGCCACAAGCGATGTTATCTTGATTATTCAAGCTGCTATTGAAGCGAATGCTACCATTACAAATGTTTTGGCGAATGATTTTTGCTAAATATTTATACGCTCTTTTTTTTCTGTTTGAATGAAACACAAATGTGATAAAAGAAAAAAACGAAACATGAAACAGTCAGTTGAACAAGACAATCAGTTTGATTGGTGTATCATTGTACTTCTTCAATTTTAACTATAACTTCATTGACAGTAAATAAACATTGTATAAGACGAGAAAAATACACAACAGATTGTTGAAAATCATACTTGTAAAGTAAATATCGCCACATGATTTCAATATATGTATTTTGTATATGTAGAATCTGTTTGATATCAGATAGATTTTTTGAAGAAATATTCAAATAAGTTGTATAATTAATTGTTGAGAATGAGAGAATGGCAAAAAGTAATTTTGCAATGATTATATCAAAATCAAGTTGAACTGATAAACGTTTAGCAGCAATTGCAACAAATTCATTCGAAATCTTAGTAATAGCATCGTATAATACATAGGATAATCCGTTATTCCAACTTTATACAAAATGAAATTTGTACAAACACATCCCGTATGTTTAAATGTATTAGAAAGTAAAACCAAACGATCATTTGCTGATAAAGAAATAAAATCTTGATTCTTTTCGTAGAATAATTGAAGTCTATTTAATGCCATTCCAGTAAAATCCAAGGATCTCCTTCTTTCTTTCTTCGTGCCCAGAAATACACGTGGAAAAAGTCAACGCGTATGGATAGATGTAAATACGACATTCTTATCCGATAGCGGACGAATATATCTCAAAAATATAGTTTTGTTGTCTTTATTCAATATAAATACGTCACTACAATTCTATTGACAGCACTTCAAACAACAATATCAATTATTTTTTCGTCGATGTTGTAATAATATGTGCAAGTAGAGCAGGTGGAATAGACAATAATCCACCTTTTCCAAATGATATTGGATGATATTTCTTTGGTAGGCCAATAAAAAATGCAGCTGTTCCAGCAACCATAGATGAATTGAATGAAAATTGATCAGCACGATTTTGACCTGCTGAATGTCTCAAACGATAGGCTCGATCCCAAATACGATATTCATTATAGTTTTCTTTGTATAATTTTGAATGCATCAGTCCAACACTCAGAACAACACCAACAAATGAACCATAAATCGATGTTTTACCAACACGACTTAATATTGGAATTAATGAGAGATTTTTCCTTGATTTATACAATTGATATGGCAAAGCAGTAATCAATGTTACTGTTGATCCCAATTGAATACCTTTGATTGCACAATGTAGTGTCAATTCATTCAATGGCTTTGGAATTAATACACGTTGTTCAGCATCTGATTCACTCGTTTCCATTTGTGTGTCAAACAACATTTTATTATTTTGTTATTTAAGGATAAACAAAAACAGAGAACCAATGCAAAAGAAAATCATTCTGTAGATGTCGCTCTTTCTCCTTGCTTGAGATAGCTTATTCTGTTTATAGATCAATCCCAATAGTATCGAATTTTCTCATGTAACATGTCTATATTCAATAGATTTTACTTACTAGTCGAAAAAAAAACACCTTCTCATCATGACTCACCATCATCCACGTGTATATGACACGTAGAAAAGAGAAAAAAACATAACATAATATATATATATTATTCAAATCAAAATTTGTTGTTTTTACAATGGCAGCAACTATTCGATCGATGTTGGCGAAACTATTCCACACACCGGAATATCGGGTGTTGATTGTAGGTCTCGATGCTGCCGGGAAAACAACGATACTTTACAAATTAAAACTCGGTGAAATTGTTACGACAATTCCAACGATTGGTTTCAATGTTGAAACAATTCATTATAAGAAAATTGCAATAACAGGTTGGGATGTTGGTGGTCGTGATAAAATTCGTCCATTGTATCGACATTATTTTGCGAATACTCAAGGTTTAATCTATGTTATTGACTCGAAAGATATCGACCGACTAGATGACGCACGAGATGAACTCTGGCGAATGCTTGGCGAAGATGAACTTCGTGACGCACCGCTTTTAATCTATTTAAACAAAATCGATTTAGAAAAAACAATGACAGCAAATGAAGTCATCGAAAAAATGAACTTGAACGCTCTTAGAAATCGACAATGGTTTGTTCAACCATGTTCAGCAGTAACTGGCGATGGTTTGTATGAAGGTTTGGATTGGTTCAGTAAAGTAATGAGAAATCCGGAGCTAGAAACGAAAGTACACGCTCCCACGACTGCCAACAAGTCGGTCGATGACAATGAAAATCAAATTGTACAGTGGTTGGCACAAATTGATGAAGATTCGAATGAAGAATTTATTCACAAATTCGAAAAACATTTGCTAACAAACAACACATTTGATCATCGAGCTTTATTGAGAATTATTTGGTGTTATTTGAAAACGATCGAGAGAAAACAAACAATTAAATCTTTATTCGAATATCTCAAACTCTATCAACATGAGATCAATGAAACATTGACCTATTTTTGGATTCAAATCGTTCATTATGCTTGTGTAGCAACGAAAAATCCAATGAATAATTTCGCCGGTTTTCTTCTTATGAATCCACAATTATTAAATGCAACTGATCTACCATTGAGTTATTACAAAAAAGACACTCTATTCAGTAAACAAGCACAAGCAAATGTCACTCTTCCCGATCTAAAACCATTGCCGAGCATTGTTCCATCGTCGTCAACTTCGCAGAAAATGCAACCCATAGGCGTATCTAATCTTGATTCATTGAATGATGAAACATTTTTACAAGAATTTGAATCGTGTACGCTAACGAATTGGTCACATACGATGTTTTTACGAATGATTTGGCTTTATTTAACACGTGAAGGTCGTCGAACAGGTGTGAATAAAGTATTTGATGGGCTAAAAAGTTTCACTGAGAAAAGTTCTATTCCACGAATGCCGATATTTCATTTTACGATGACTTATTTTTGGATTCAAATGATTGATTTAGCTATTGCACAAAGTTCGAAAGATATTAAATTCGAAGAATTTCTTCGTTCGAATTCACAATTACTCAATGAAGGATTATTTCTTGAATATTATACAAAAGAAACGATGTTCAATAATCCAAATGCGAGACAAGAAATGATTCTACCCGATCTAAAACCATTGCCGAGTTTAATTAATTAATTTTATTTAATAAACTCTTTTATGAAAAAAAAACAAAAAAAATTAGCCGTCGCATGAATATCGATGAGCACATTTAAGAAAATCTGTTTTAGTATAATAGTAATCATATGTTTTATCGACGCATTTTCCTCCTCCAGTTGGACCAACATGTGGACAATGAATATGTGGTGCCAAAGGAACTAATTTTATATGAATAAGACGACAAGTAACACTTCCTTGATCACCTCTGTCGTATGTGCCAAAAGGTACTTGTGTTGTTAAAAATTCTATACAATCAGCAGTACTATTATATTCTTGAAGTGCTCCAGTACATAATTGTTGTGTAGCAGCACATAACGAAGCTATATATTGTGTTCGCTCTTCATCGATTGTTAAACCAGGAAGACGTACTATACCATCGTAACCACATATTTTATATTCCTCGTCAAAAGCTGCTTGCACAAAAAAGGTTACTTTCTTGCCATCGGCGTTGTGAAATATAAATTCAGTAAAAGTTATGTAGTATTGTCTATCATAAACTACGCGTACTATTTCAACCCATTCTAAAAGATTAGGAGGTGTCGGTAAGCCTGGTATTGGGCAAACGAGTCCGTACAAATACTCTAAAGCTAATTCATATGTGTCAAATGTTCCAAGTGGTAAAACACGACCAGTTAAACCCTTTGATGATATATATTGAGCTTGTACATTGCTTTGATTCAATACAATTTGATAGCAGACAGGAGCTGTTAATGAATTTAAAGTTCGTTCTGTAGCATTGTATAAGTTTTGATAGATGGTCTTTCGTTTGTCTTTACAACAACTGCTACAGTCCAATGAATAAATATTAACAAGAAGTATGATAACTAAAACTTGATAAACGAATAATTTCATCTGAAAAAAGAAATTTGAATATAGTGTTTTGAAGCACGTTATAAAGTGAATAATATAAATATAGCTAAAGATAGTATAAATACGTATATACGTATGTGTCAATAATCCCCACATTTCGATTCATTCAAGGATAAATTATTTCAATGTCGACATCATGAGTATTCTAGAGTCTAAACTATACCTGTATAAATAAGAATGAATAAGTGCAAAAAATATACGTATATTGATGATTGATGATTGATTTTAGCTGTCGCTTGTTCGAAGTTTGTTTACATCTTTACCTTGAAAATTAACGATGACAATAATACATCGCTATATATAGATAGATAGATATTTTTTCTTCATTCAATAATATTTTTTTTCGTATTTAACAATGAATTCGAGCAGAACATTATGGCCAATTGGTATTCTATGTTGTCTTGGATTTATCTTATTTTTAATAGCTTCCGCTATTATTCTTGCATTGATTCCTCTTTATCTACCAGATCGTACTTTATCACAAAGTCAAAACAATGTCAATAGTATTTTAACTTGATTTATAAATATAATTCTAAATTAAAACTATATGATTTCGCTTTCTATAGATAAAGAACTGATTTATGTTGAGTATCGTGGAACAGCGTCGAATGATGCAGTGGGCTCAGTCAATAACATTGACGCAATTAAGAAACAGTATAACAAACAACTTGGATTTTCAAATGATGAAATTGATGTAACAAAAGTTCAAATTATTCAAGATTCTAATGAAAAAAAAAGAGCTACGAACACATACCGAATACTTCTCACATGTGTCATCACTTATTTGGGCTCATGTTTATCCGGTCTATGTCGTTCAAAATATCTTGGCATGATCCAAAATAAAATAGCTCAACTAACACAAGTTTCGTTTCAATTCAGTTTTGACTCATCACCTGGTTCCATTTTTCAATATGAATCAAGCTATATTGGTTTTACAACATCCGGTAAGTTACTTTATTTACCAAAGAAGTTTTCATTTTGAATTATCTTTCAGTACCCGTTCAATTTGCCAATGGCAATGGAGGTGTCGCAGTAGCAACCAGTACTGTTTCAAATAATTTGTTGAGTACGACTACACAATCGATCACGACGACAACGACTTCAACCAATTCAACAAAACCCAATACATGCAGTGATTTAGATGATTGTGATGTGTGTGATGATGGTTTAGAATATTGCAATATATGTGACGAATCTTTCTGTTAATTAGCGTGATTTTATATCTTTTTGTTTAATTTTATAATAAATGAAATTGAATACAACTTATTTTCTTATCGATTCGTTTCAATATCTAAGATGCCGTTCTTTTCTCTATTTTGTTAAAACGCATATTTTATTGACTTTGACTCGTTCTATAGTATCGCACGTGAGTAGAAGATATAAAGAAAAGGCGAATACCTTCTATTTTTTTCTGGTTATTATTTTAAGTAAGTTATGGCTACGGCGTCGACTGGTAAAACGCGTTGCATCCGATGTAACAAAGAAAAAGCAACATTAAGATGTGAAGGATGCTTACAACATTTTTGCTTTAATGATTGGGAACCACATCGACAAGAATTGACACAAAAACTAGATGAAATTCATGTCAATCGTGATGTTTTTCGACAATTACTCACCCAACAATCTGAGGACTCAAATAACTATTCTTTAATACAACAAATCAATCAATGGGAAGAAAGATCGATCAATATTATTCGACAAACAGCTGAACAAGCACGAAAAACAGTACTTTCCCGTAAAGATAATCATATTCATAAGCTGGAGTTGAAGTTAAATGAATTAACTAAGCAATTACGAGAAAGCCGCGAAGAAAATGACGTTAATGAAATTAACTTGCAACATTTCCAAGAAGAATTAGATAAATTAACGAGAGAACTAAATAAGCCAACGAATATATGCATTCGCGAAGAACAGACAACATTTATTACTAAGATTTGTGTTAATATAACGAACTTCGATGAAGATACTAAATGGATACAAAATGGTATTACTATTGCGGGTGGAAATGGCGAGGGTGATGAAATTAATCAACTTAACCATCCAACAAGTATCTGTATAGATAATAAAAATGATGTAATTTATATTGCTGATGCCTGGAATCATCGTATTATGGAATATACCCATGGACAAACGCAATGTCAAATTGTTGCTGGTGGTAATGGTAGTGGTAGTAATATGAATCAGTTCAATGGTCCAGTAGACGTAATTATGGATAATAAAAAACAAAATCTTATCATCTGTGATTGTAACAATCGACGCATCCAACGTTGGCCTCTACTCAATGGGTCAAGAGGAGAGACAATCATTTCTAATATTGACTGTTGCAGAATAGTGATGGATAACATAGGATTTCTATATGTTTCAGACCATAAAAAACACGAAGTAAGACGATGGAAAATTGGTGATAGAGAAGGATTATTGGTTGCTGGTGGAAATGGTCAAGGAAACCGTCTCGATCAATTAGATCTTCCCACTTTTATATTTGTTGATCAAGATGATTCTGTCTATGTATCAGACTGTGAGAATCATCGAATAATGAAATGGATCCCGGGTGCAAAAGAGGGAATCGTGGTTGTTGGGTTATTAGGAAAAGGAAATGGTCTTGCACAATTATCTCGTCCTGAAGGATTATTTGTAGATTCTATGGGAACAGTCTATGTAGCAGACAGTGAAAACCATCGAGTAATGCGGTGGCTCAAAGGAGCTAGACAGGGAACTGTCGTTGTGGGAGGTAATGGTTGTGGAAATCAAAATAATCAATTCAGTGATCCTTATGGCTTATCGTTTGATTCTCAAGGAAATCTTTATATTGCTGATTGGAAGAACAATCGAGTCCAAAAATTCAGCATTGATCGAAGTTTAACTAATCTGTTCATTTGAAACTTACTAACACCTAAATATAGTTATACGAACTGATTCTTTTTTGAAAAAGTTGATTTCAATAAAAAATTTGTATTTATTTTGTTCATACTTATGTAGAACTCGAAAAGGAGTATGTTTACAGTTTAATCATATAAAAAGGACGTCTATAAACATGACATCAGTGTGTCATAGGATGGAGAAGAAATAAAATGTTGGCAGCATCTAGTAACATTTAATGACGTCAGTACTGTTTTTCAGCGATTGCGACAGAACAGAAAAATATTATTTGTGAGGAATGAATGAAGTTGGAAAATTCCGAAATTTTCCATTGTGTATATAAAGCATTAACTCGTCTGATTTCTTGAACAGTCTATTTCTGGTACTTGATACAATTGTTTTTCATATTGATTTTAATTGAATCAAGTTTGTATGACGGACACTTCCCAAGCACCAACTGAACCTGCTCCCTCATCAATTGAAGAACTCAATAAAGAATTCAGAAAACAATACGAAGTAGCTTGGAAGAAAACGTGGGATTCAGCAAGAACAAACGGCACTGTTATTCTGGAAAAATTCAGTAATGTCACCTTATTACAACAAGGTGTTGAACATCAAACGGAGAACACACTTCCATCAATCTATCATGATTTAAAAAATATTTCTCATATTCCATTGACTATTTATCTGTTTATTCAGAATTCATCTGCTGTAACAGATGAGACACTTCAACACTATTGGCAACATTTAATAAACTTACAAATTCCAGATGCATTCGATCAAGAAGAAAGACGATCTGCCGAACATATCATTTCGGAATCTCGCAACATTCTCCAGCAAGAAATGCACCAAAGAGGTTCAATTGATCCAACGATGCTTACAAATTTCTGTCAAAATTTGGCAGATGATCTTTCTGTTCTTTTAAATGCAGGTGCAATTGCACATTTAAATCAATTGCATAAAATTATTCAAGATTGGACAACTCAATATAATTTCAATCCACAAGATCCATCCGTAAAAGTTCTATTGATTGGTCCTCGTTCAAATCGAGATTCTAATTTACAAACAGCTTATTTCCAACGTCTTCTCAATGATGAAGAAAGACAACGTATTATTTATACTGAAGAATTATTCAGAAACGTATCACTAGCCGAATCAATCTTTTCAAGATGGTTTCTAGATGAAGAAATAAGTTCCACATTTTTCAATGATCGTACTCGAATGCATCGTGATTTACTCATGACTGAACGTGCACAGCAACGAATCAATGAACTCTTTCCTTAATTAAGACGACAATTATGATTCTATTTTAAATAATAAATATAAAAATCACTTTAACGGTCCTTTCGCTCAGAAAAAAATTTATCATTTTCAATGACTCTGCTAAATTCCTTTTATTTAACATGGAGTTACTCCATATAATTTCAAGAAAATTTGGATTTTCTCGGGAGGGGGTGCTTTAATGTAATGTTTGTTGACATTCACCTAAGTTACAGACTCACATGGCCGAAAGAGAATTGTATAAATTCAATAGCTCCGGCATACCCTGATCTCTTGTCTAGAATGAACAACTGTGCAATAGAAAGACGACGATGCTATACAAAATTTGTTGTATTAGGCAAGTAATTCGTTGCGAGATATCAAAACATGCACACCAATTTTGAAATAATTATATAAAATGAAATTGCTGGATAATTTATTTAACAGATAGTTTTTATAAAGAAATGTGAAATTGTTACAACAATGTTTTAGGCA
>Ga0209922_101569_pt1 | contig 21724 bp, 20 predicted proteins | sample ThiBiot_500_biof_FD_183946 | JGI IMG/M metagenome (GOLD analysis project Ga0209922, IMG submission 183946) | Wastewater bioreactor microbial communities from Cape Town, South Africa - Thiocy_expt_500_biof (SPAdes) | ecosystem: Engineered > Bioreactor > Thiocyanate-remediating > Anaerobic-Aerobic ...
ATCGGGCAAACTAAATAAATCATTATCTTTCAATTGAATAGCATTGATATTGAATTCCAAAACCAATCTATTCAATCTACAAACAAAAACAGACGATAGTTTATCAAAAAAAAATCTCATTTACCCACAAAATCGTATTGTTTCATTGTGAACAGTGAGCAAATATTGTTCGATATCGAAATCATCCGATGGTATGATTGAGTATTTTTCTAAACGAAATTGTTTAAAAAAACGAACAAAGATCTGTATAAGAAGAAATGTACCTTCATTGATTTCCGTATCGAGAGAATAAGACAGTGCACTGACATCAGTTTGACAAGATTTAAAACGATTGATATGAAGTGTAGCCATACGTCCTTTTGGATGTTCGTCAGACTCCGATCGATTACGTCTATCGTAATCAAACAAACCAACGGACATATGTGTTAAATTATTAAACTAAATCAATAGAAAAATATGTTAAATTGAATTGAAATTTCGATTGTCCTACTCGTTGAACGGCATAATTCATCGAACCAAACAAATCCCATTTGGTAAAAATAGCGAAATCACCTGTCGCACGAGGATATGGTAATGTTTCAAAACTTAGATCCCAATTTTGAATAAAATAATGATGAAATGTAATATGACTATCAGTGACAAATGTCACATAAGTTTCTCTTTCGAAACCAAATAAAATCAACTACAAACAAACAATAATGAAAATAGTTATTCAAGTCAAATCATTTGATTTCAAACTTGTGTTGTAACAATAATAATTTTAATAAATTGAAACCAAGCTTTCCAAGGAAATTGCCGTTTCAAATGCCATTTCCAACATGGTGACATGAAAAAGAAACGTAATTGAGCACGTAAATGTACGCCCGAATCATGTGTCGATCGATTTTGATTGGTTGAATTCGGTTCGATTTGTATGCACACCGATGGTGTCGATGGCGGAGTTATCGGCAGACTAATAGAATGACTGTATTGCATATTAATCAACGGTACGTTATCCTGTCCACGTTTGTTCGATATTCTATCGATGATTGAAGAAATAAAATAAGGAAACATAACATATGAGTAACTGATTTCGTTCTCTTACTTTGGTTTAATAACGTGCATCTATCGCGTTGTGTACGTAAGATGATCGTTTAGTTTTCTTATCGATTGAAAATTTCTTTGTGTATTTATTGTTAAACGTTTTTTTTTGCGATAAATAGAGAAAATGAAAATATGATATATACAAATTGTTATTGTTGATGTGCACGTGTATGTTCGAAAGATAAGAAACGAAGAAGAAGAGAAAAAAATGTCAGTGAAGTTCAGTATGCCTTTTGTTTGTCGAAGATTTTCATTATCAAATCAAATGATAAAACAAATGTACCGGTCAAAATTTATCTATTTGATGTCAGTATTATGAGAGAACCTCGACTTTCGACATTATTTAGTTAAGAAATGAATCATCTCAAATCCGTGGTTACGGATGATTGAATATTCAACGTATTTATTTTGACAACTGTCATAAAAATACGATGATATATTATAATTAACTGTTATAGTTATTTTATATTCGTAAATATATATATATGGATCCAGTTGTTTTAGAAGTCATCGAAATTTTATTGTTTTTATTTATATTATTAATCGTGATGATTATGTTATCAATTATTTTCTATGAAAAATATCATGGTTTTAATGAAATAATCATTCCAATTGAAATATGTACAATTTTTCAATCAGGACGATGGTTAGCTTATTATAATTTATCTCAGAATCCTGTTCGTCTACAAATCGAGTTCGATCTCGAACATTTAACATTAAATGGACATAGTATCGATGATTTTGGTGAATATCAATTAATCGGCAGATTCTCTCGAACGGACTTAACTATGAATTTAATTAAAATCAATCAATCACAAGAAAAAATCAATATCGAGTTAATTTGGCAGAAAAACAAGCAACGATTCGAAGGCACATGGTCTATGAATACGAACGATGGCGAATTAATATTAATTAAAAACTAAACACGTGTGTTATTTTGCTTTTAAAGAAAGACGTTTAATTGATTCGTTGAGTTGAATCATTTCGGGACTGGTTGATGATAATGATTGATGAAGAATTTCCATAGCTTTACTCATATATGAATATGCTTGACGAAAATCTCCTTTTGCTTCATAACTATTTCCGATATTCATCATCGTCATAGCTAAATCAGGATGATTGGGAGGCAGTGATTTCGTAAATATTCGATAGGCTCGATTGAAATCATCCAATGCTTGATTATGATTATTAAGACATTGATGAATAGCTCCAATATTATTGTACAATCCTCCTAAATCAGCATGATTTTCCGGTAGACGCTCTTTGAGAATATTCAAAGCTTTTTCATGATATTCCAATGCTTTCGAATAATTATTTTCATGTTGATACACTTGACCCATGTTATTCAAACAAACAGCAACATGTGAGTCGTTTTCACCATATTGTTTCGTCCAAATTTTCAAAGCTTTTTCATAGGATTCTAGCGCTTGTTTCGAATGACCTTGTTTTGTATGAACAATTGCAATGCAATTATGTGTATTCGCATCATCGGACTCATCGATTTGTAATGATCGATGATACCAATTTAAACTTGTTTCAAAATCGCCCCTATCATCAGCTATAGCACCGAGTACGTGATAACAAGCCGAACGTTTCGGATCGTTCGTTGTCAGTTGTTTGAGACAACGTTGAGCATATTTTTCTGCATGATCTAATTTACCCATTCGATAGAGCACATGACTGAATTGAATGAGATTTGTTTTTCTCGTGCCTAATTCATCTTTCATATGTTGAAAAAGAACTTTCAAATTCTTATCATTAACATTACATAATTTAATTTCAATGGTCCATAGGCCGTTTTTAGCTTGTTTAACATCGATTATACGAAAAATTGATCCGATCATGAATAGAATTTCTTCTTCATTTGGATGCGCACTGAATTGTTTAATATCAGCAAATGCTTTCGTATGTTCTAATTGTGCGTCAGCAATGATTTCGAATAGAACTTTTTCGTTGCTATCCGTCGGTGGATTATGATCGAAAAATTTCAAGGCTTCACTCGATTTTCGACTTGTCGAAAAGAATGAATTCATTGAAACATATTCACCAATCGAATTTCGAAATCGTTCGATTTCTTTCTTTTGCATATATTGTACTCGATGAACAGAAACCGACGATGAACATCGATGTTTATCTAATTCTAAGCCAATATCACGAATCAAAAATCGAAATAAATATATAATATCGATATTTTGTTTTCGAAGTGCTTCATTCAATAAACGATACACAAATGATTCTTTCGAATACCACCATATGGCATTTGCCGGTTCGTATGTCTTTTGAAATTTGTCAACGATTTCTAAACAATCCGAATTATCTTTATAATATTCTCGACAGAAATCAATCAGTTCGTCTAATTCATTTGTTGTTGTTGTCGTTTCCATTCGAATCAAACAATCGATAAGTAATTGAGAATGTATAAATTGACCATTTAATTCTGTTGATGTTTGTTCATCAGAAAAACTTATCGGTAGACTTTCTTCGATTTTACTATGTTCACGTTGAATTTGATCGAGTTTAATTTGTTTAATCAAATCATCCAATCGATTGTGTACACCTTTGATTTTGACATAGGAATGTGACCATTTTTTGTTGACAATTACATCCATACAATAGATATAAATAGCAATGATTTGTCGTAATGAAACTATTTGTGGAACAATATTTCGACCTAAACTACCGCTAACAATTAAAATAATACGATCATCCTGAGATATTGATTGAATATATTCAAGAGATTGTTGTTCAGTTTCAAATGTTAATAAATGGTTAATGCATGCTCGAAGTTTTTGTTGAGCTTTGAGATTTTCTTTCGAATTATTCACCGATGCATCGAGCCAAATTAAAGAATAGGTTTCGAAATTTTCATTTGTTGTCGTTGTTGTTATTGAAGCAGCCATTCGATTATTTGTGTGTACGTTTGTGCAAAACAATGATCGGAAGAAAAAGAATTCTTTGTTTACCTTTAGAAAGAAAGAAAGAATAATCTTGTACCGAAAAAAATTTAATTATCATGTCTTGCATCTTCTTACGATTCTTACCGATTTGAATAATGACGCAGATAAGTCCATTAAAAAAGATGAATTAATTAAGAAAAAAATTGAGCTTGAAGATTTTTCAAATTAAGATTCTATTCTTGTTTTCTTCAAAATGTTCTTAATCACTTATGACAATAATTTTTGCAAATCTATCACCTGCACGCAGTATCATAAAAGAAAAGTTTCTTCTTCTTTTTTTCTTTCTTATATTCTAACCTTTTGGTTCATAGTATGTCAAGTGCAACTAAAAATCTTTTGGATATTGCTGAATATTTATTTGCTTACGTTGGTTTATCGATATTAGTAGTCGGCAGTTTTGGTAATTTAATCAATATTATTTCATTTTCTCGTTTGACAAGCTTAAAAACATTAGCAAGTTCATTATTTCTTCTCGTTTCATTTATTGGTAGTCAAACTGTGCTCGTACTTGGCTTATTAACTCGTGTCATACGTGGTTTTTCTGGTACCGATCCTGTCTATACATCTGTTGAACTTTGTAAAGCTCGATGGTATCTTCGAACAGTAGCCGGTGCTATGTCTCTAACATGTGTTTGTTTTGCGTCTATGGATCGATATTTTCTTTCTTGTCATCAAGTTCATCGTCATCAATGGATAACAATGAAACGTGCACGTTGGGCAATATTTATTGGTTTCTGCTTTTGGGCAGCTGTTTTCTCTACTTATGCTATCTATTATACAGCACCAAAACCAATGTCTTGTCAAATAGCTGATCCGATTTTTTCCTATTTTGCCTCGTACTTTAATCTTGTTCATTATAGTCTATTACCGCTTAGTGTTATAGCAACGTTCTGTTATTTAACTTGGCAAAATTTAGGCCAACAAGCGACAACATATCTTCGAGGAGGCAAACGATTGTATGATCAAGTAACACGAATGTTAATTGCACAAGGTATAGGCATATGTATAACATCATTTCCGAATATGATCTGGCAAATTTACACGGTTTCAACTCAGAAAATAGCAAAAGATGCACTTCGAACAGCACAAGAAAATCTTGTCAATACGATTTGTGTTTTAATTGGATTTAGTACACATGCAATAACATTTTATGTCTATCTATTAGCATCATCAACATTTCGAAAAAACGTTAAAAATATGTTTTTCAATCGTCGAGAGATTACTCCAATGAAAAACGATAATATTGCAATAATTCATGTTGAACAACCACAAAAACTATAATATTGTCTCGTAAAATTTCTCATAAATAAAATTCGAACGAATCGAAATCGTTTTGTTATCTTTTTCATATGAGTCATATTTACTTTTCTTTTCTTTCCCATATGATGATATAGTGGCTTCCCTTCGAATGGGGAACTACACATCGATATATATATTTATTAACGTAGCACACATGCCGACTGTTTAGAACTCGAAACAAAATGAGATTGTTTCTACTGTGTTTTTTTCTATTGATTCATGAAAATGTTTCAATTGTTAATAATGAGAATATGACTGTATTTATGTCGACAAAGGATCGAACACATTTGTTTGTTTCACCGATATTCATTATCGATTCGATAAAACAAATCGAACTATTGACTGATTTCGAAACAAGTGAAATTAAAATACCGATTGTTAGCAAACGAATGAATGAAAATATTCAAACAAAATTATTTGAACAATTTTCAAATAAATTATCAAACAAAATGAACTACACAATTCAATCGTTACCACTTAATTATGTTCAATTAGCATGGAAAAATCGTACGACATTCTTTAATGATTATACAATCTATTCGAATTGGCAAGAAAAAGATTTTATTGATAATGATAGTTTATTTATTACGATTAATTGTAAAACTATAAAAAAATGTTATTCGGCTCTCTTACGAATACGTCAAGATCCAAATATTATCATGAAAAACATTAAACTGATGTATACAGTCGATTTAAATGCTTATCAATCATTGACAACAACGATAAGTAAGCGTATTTATAATTGTTTAACTTCGTGACTTACACGTTTTATAATTAAAATAGATGCAGAAAATCAATTAATTGAGAAAATTACCATTCGAACAAAACGTGATCTTACAGGTAAAGTGATATCATCTATAATCAAAATATGACATATTTTGTTTTGTCTAGATGATGATGATGAGAAAGTTGTCGAAGAAGAGTTTTGCGATGATGACGCGACTACACCACGAACAACTCGTCCTTTCATACAACAAGCAGATAAAAATGAAAATGAATATGATGATCCCGATTGTGAAGAATATTATGATGATGATGAGCAATAACTGAAGCCTCTCTCTTATTTAACTATTTGATTTGATTTTTTCTTTTTCCTGTAATAAATTAACAAGTTATAATATTGCGAATGCATATTAGATAAATACCAGGAATACTAATGTAGGATAGGCATTTTCGTTGGTGAAGACGATCTGACATTAACGATAAAAAGTATACATGTGATCTTTATTCGGCTTTCTTCTCTTTTTTACAAACGAAATATATGTATATAAAAAAAACAATAAAGTAAACGTTATTATTCTGAAAGATCTTCATTTGTTGTTAACTGCATTGGCTTTGATTCTTTGAAATGTTTTTCATATAAAATATATTTCAAATGCCGACGAAAACATTTCGATACACAAAGGTATATATAAAACGAACTCTAGAAAAGCCAATCAAATCGTGTTTCAAAAGAATGAAATAAATCAAATTCCTACCGTATAATTCAAAATAGCTAAATAGATCGTTATAATGCTTAGTAATTTCATTTTCATTTGAAAAATCATGTCATTATTTTGAATTAATAGAGAACACATACTTTGAATCGTATACGGTAAAAATGTTAAACAATAAACGAAAATTTGTATGAATACCATTGTTGTTAATTGTTTATCGAATTCTCGTCGAACAACAGGCATTTTTCGACGAATTAATTGCCGAGAATTTCGATAAGCTAATAGACCAATAATAACCGTTATTAATGGTAAAATATTCGTTAATATAACAAAATAACCATATGTATGATATTGTATAAAAAGAGTATTGGTTATTTGACATATTGTTTCATTGGTTACTGGTGAAATAATATGATCATAGAAAATGAAATATGGTATACCATGTAGAAACCAAAGAATTAAAAAGCAACTTGTTAAACGATAGGCAATCTTTAGATCGCACCATTTTTGCCATTGAGTTCGAAAACATGTTGCAAAATACTGATCAATGATGGCCAAACATAAACATGTTATAGATCCTAATGCACATATTGTGAAAATAAAAACTTTGATTTTACAAAAAGCTAATGATGTTCGTGTCCAATCAATACCGAAACCCCACGAGACTATATTCGGTAATGTACTTGTAAATAAACGAATAAGATCGAGTATCGAAATAACAATTAAATAGAAGACACAAGATTTTTCTCGAAATGTTCTCGATGTAAGAAAAACAAGAAGATTTAAAATAGCACCAATAACACCGAGAAAAAATATTGGTATTCCATAGAATATGGTAAGACGTTGGATAGCATAATTTATCGATAGGATCATTGCTGTAGACATTACTGATAACTTTCGATAAAAATGAAAATGATTACTAGTGCGCACAGGGTTATATTATCCAGTCATCGAAAGAACGAAAGAATGCGAAACACAGAGAAAGAGAGAGAGAGAGCGGCAGAGAGAATGAAAAAAAAAAGATTTCTTTTCGACAGAGAAAAACAGTTATATCTAGTTATGTTTGGAATGTAATAAACTAAAATTTCTTATTCGTAATCAAATTGAACAAGTATTTATTTTTCTTTTTAAATTTTATTTTAATATTTAAAAATCAAGACACGTGACAATAGAAAAGAAAACAACAAATGAACGAACGAAGACAATACGTACAATCGTTTGAGTTTGACGTGACATAAAACGAAATGAATAGGGATGATTGGTGATATCTATTATTTATTCCTCCTCCCTCCATTATAGTAAGATATAACGTAAAATATCAATCTTGATTCAAAATGAATATCGTTTCGATACACAAATCTCGATGTACACAATAACAATTTAAAAAAGGAATTGCTGGTTTTCAATAGAGAGCATTTAGTTATTACCATTCCAGTCAACAGACAAATGATCTGATTCATGAATTATCTCTACTTTTTGTTTATTCTATTCAAAATTGAATCAACAAGACGGACTAAACAACGTATATACATCGTTTGACATGACATAAGAAAACATCAATGACGAATAAAATCAGGAATTGGTGCAATCGTATTTGTTCGACAACGATTCAAATGAATATCGTAGAGAACATATTTTAATTGACGACGAAATCGTTTCGATACAAACATGTAAGTATAGAATGGACTCTAAAATAAAAATTTCATTCGATCGATTTCTACAAATTTCAACTTACTATCAGGCCTATCATTGAGAAGAAAAGTGTTATACGTGATGCTAATGCCATATTTGCTCGAAATGGCACATTTTTATCTTCACTTAAAGTTATTAAACCACACATACTTTGAATTGAATAAGGTAAAAATGTGAGAAAATTAATTGAAACTTGTATGAGAACCATGACGGTTAATTGTTTATCTAATTCTCGACGAAATATTGGTACTCGTTGATAGGCTATTGCTCGACAATTTTGAAAAGCCATATATCCAAAAATAACCGACAAAATCGGCAAAAGATTATTTAAAGTAAGAAAAAAACCATATGCATGATAAATAATAAAATTTTCGTTCGTTATTTGACATATGATTTCACGTGTTGTTGGACTTGTTATATGATCATAGAAGATTGCATATGGAATTCCATGTAAAATCCAAATAAAAGTTAAAATAAAAACGAGACGATATGCAAGTTTAATTTGACAATATTCATGCCAACGGATATGTTGACATGTTGCTAAATATTGATCGATAATAGCTAAACATAAACATGTAATCGAAGTTAATATACATATGGTTAAACAAGCAACATGAATACGACAGTAGAGTAATGATGATAGTGACCAATCGATTCCAAAGCCTAAAATCAGAATACTTCTTAATGTAGTTGTAAATAAACGACCGAGATCAAATATCGACATCATTAATAAATAGAATGCACATGAACTTTGTCGAAATGTTTTTAAACTTAAAAAAACGATTATATTCAAACAACTGCCAACAACTCCAAGAGTAAATACTGGTATACCGTAATAAATAGCCATTAGTTTCAAGGCATATTTATGTGATTCATAAACTATAGATGACATTAGATTGTATGTACGTTCACGTTGAAAATAATGATGTGCACAATGTTCTACATCGTTATATCTTTTCTTGTCAAATGGATGATGTATGTCATCGTTGACAGGGACTTTTCTTTCTTTTTTTTGGTACGATTAAGATTAAGTTTATTTAATTGTTGAAATGTTCTATTTTAATTTCTTACGCTGGATTGATGACGTTATTTGATGATGTTAAGAAAATTAGAATTTTCAATTGAATCGAAAGTTATATGTCTTACAATATGCATGAGAACAATTCCTGTTAATTGTTTTTCGAATTCTCGTCGAACATTTTGATAGGCCATTAAGAACAAAAAAAAGTTCAATTGTTCTAAGTTTTCAATGAATAGCAACAGCTAGTTATAGTCTGTCCGTATTATTATCCATTGAAGTCAATTCAATGAAAGATGTCGTCCATTTTCAAAATGAGATTCTCGTTGGATATTTAAGTAAACCTATTAAAATAACACACTATTTATCTATCTATTGTGTCTATCGATTGTTATCGACATATGATAGGAATGAATTTCGAATGTCTACCAAATGAATTACTATTCGATATATTCGAATTATTGAATTCCATTGAATTAATTCAAACATTTTCGAATTTAAATACTCGTTTAAATCGATTATTATCAATTTATTTAAAACATTACCCAATTAATTTTCGTTCAATATCATCACAACGAAATTTCGATTCTATTTGTCAAAATTCTATTCAATTACTTACAAATCAAATACATTCCATTAGTCTTTCCAATGATGATCAAACACCAAATCTTCCAACCAAATTTCTTTCCTATCAATTATCATTCGATCATCTACACTCATTAACACTTCATTCAATTCATTCATTTGCAATACTCAATGAATTTCTGACGAATTTCTCTCGATTGACACATCTCTATCTTGTTCAATGTGGTTATTATTTAAATAAAACAAATCTTCTTCATTTAATCAATAAAATTTGGTCCATGTCAAAGTTAGTTCATTGTCAATTCGATTGTTTTTCCATTGGTCAAATGAATTTTCCTCGAATGTCAACTATTTCATATTCAATTGAATATTTTTCAATGAAAAATCTTCATTGTGATTTCACTGATCTTGGTCATATCGTTCAACATACGCCTAATCTTCGTGAATTTCATCCAAATATCGAATGTGTATTTCAAACTGAACAGATTTATTTAAATTTCGATAATTTAACAAATTTAAATTTAATTTTCAATGGTTCAAAATATTCATTTGAAAAACTTGTAGAAAAACTACCGAATTTACATCAACTCAAAATACAATTCGAACATATCGTTTTAAATGGTGATGAATGGGAGAAAATCGTACAGAATCATCTTCAATTACTCAAAAGTTTATCATTTAAAATGACATTGGAATGTCACGATGAAATTGAACTCGATCAGTTAATCGAATCGTTTCGAACGCAGTTTTGGCTCGAACAACGTCAATGGTTTATTCGTTGCGATTGGTTTGCATCGAATACTTGTCTTTATACACTTCCATATGCATTCGATGAATATATTTATTCGAAAAATTATCAAAGTAAATCGACATGTGATTTTTGGATTTATGATCAAGTTAAAAAATTAATCATCGAAACAAATTCGTATTCGTATCGAGCACAATTTCCCAATGTTCGACAATTGATTCTCAATTGTTCGTTCGATGAAAGTATTCGAACGGATTTAATCAATTTCAAACGAATTTCATCATTAGAAGTCATTATTCGAAATGATATTCAATTGAATATTTTAAAAAGTTTAATTCAATTAATGACTAAACTTTATTCATTAAAAATTCATTTTTTTAATAAATTTCCTGTGGATTTCTTTCGAATGGACTTTCGATCGATCTATCGAATTGATTTAATGAATAATCCAAGACATTATGCGCGTTATTTAACTAATGATGAATGTAAAATACTTGAGAATTCATTATTAATTCAACAATGTCGAATATTAGTTGTTAATATTGAAAATCGTTCGAATCTACTTCGATTAATTTCAAAAATGAAGAATTTAAATTCGTTTATTTTTCGATGCAAAGACGAAATCAATTCGGATGAATTTCAACAGTGGATTGAAAAGAATTTATCAACACAGTTTTCATTTAGTCATGATCACAAAGACGTGACTATCTATCGATTATGGCGAATAAATTGAATGAAAAGTTTATTTTTTTTAAATTGAATAATAAAATTAAGCAGTTGTCGATTCATTAACATAGATGAATCGCTGAATGATAGGTTTATGTTTTTGTTTTTGTCGACGAATTAATTCTCGTTCATGTTCAACAGGATCAATACCGAAACAGTATTTCAGTATATCCATAATAAGTACAAATAAAGCAACAGAAGCAAGAGCGATGATAGCAATATAACCAAAAGATTTTGAGACGAATTTGTAGACGAATATTTTCGTTGAAAGCTTTTCACAATGTTTACCAGAATAATAATTATCACCGAGACATTCACAGATGTAGCCGCCAAGGATTGGTCGACAGACGCCGTTGTTTTGACAAGTAGTTTCGAGACAATAATTGACTTTTCTTTCGCAATAAAAACCTTCCCAATGAGGAGCACATTGACATAGAGATGTGTGGTTATTCGATGTTTCATTACAAGTGCCTCAAAAAAGAAAAGAACAGAAAATTTAATATTAATTTGTTCGTTTTCAGTACCGTTGTTTTGACAGGGATTGGGCTTGCAACGTTGATGCTTCTCTTCACATTGACAGAAATAACCGTATGGACTCGTGTTGTTATTGATACAAGTGACATTTGGTCGACAAGGCGTAAACATATCGCAAGGTGAATTGGAAATATTACAACCAAAACCAATTGTTGATTGATTAGGACAGTAATTTGGAATAAATATATTCGATTTAGTGTCTTTCGTGGAACTAGTGCTAGTGATGAAAGATTCTGTAGTTATTGATGTTTCTATTTTGGAAAAAAGAACGAATAGTTTAGTTATTTTATTGGTTTTTTATTTACCATGAGATTTCGATATTAAAGCAAATTTTTGAATACGTTTGTTAACGAAATCAGCGACATAAATATTTCCGTAACTATCAAAATGCATTGAATGCGGATGACTGAGTTGATATGCTGAATTTCCAGACGTCCCTGTATAACCAACAATACATTGATACTCCTTAGATCCTACTCTGATTATTTGATGATTCATATAATCTGCAATGAACAAATTATCGTCACCATCGAGTATGACATCTTTTGGGATCCTCAATGTAAGATTTTGTGGAATTCCATTGCCTGCTACGGTGGTCCCGCTTTTTTGTCCTCGCTTGAAACGTTGAACCCTATTGTTATCTGAATCAGCTACATACACATCAAAATTCGTATTTACGAATATTCCATGAGGAAAATAAAGTCCATAAACTGATGAATTTGCAGAACCTGTTCCTGCAATAGTTTCTATGTTGGTGTCTGTAGCATTCAATGATGTTGCAAGTATTTGATGCGTATCATGAATGGAACAATAGAGTGTATTGTTGCTATCAATAAATAAACCAAAACACACATGAGTAATTTTAGTAGTTGATAATATATCTGATGTCAAATCCTTCGGTCTATGATATATATGTTTATCTGTAGTGCTTTGGTAATAAACATTTCCATTCAACGTAACAAATATAGTTGCCTGGTCGTGCAGTTGTAATACGTTAATAATTTCTGTATGATTCGTCTTCGTATGCCGAAAAACTAAAATTTCGCTCTTTTGTGGAACTGGAACATAGACCGTATCATTCCGATCAATAAAAATATTACGAGGACCTTCTCTAGAAGGATCGAAACTTTGAAATGTGGTCGCATTGAGACTCCATGAAGTATTTTCATAAAACTTTGGTCGGTTAAAATTATACTCAAAAGCTAGAACGAAGATTTCAATTCGTTCACAATTTTCTAATTCGCCTACTTGATAATCTGTTAATAATCACAAGAAAAAACAACAGTTTCATCATATGATATTACTTATTGATATGTATGCAGTAACTTTAACATTGTTTTTATATTCAATCATGGCGATAATATTGATCAAACCTGCGTTTTATTTTGCAAATACAATTATTGAAATTTAAAACGTTTAAATAAAAGAACGTGCGACACTTTCTTTTCTTTCCTTTTCTGTCTCCGCGATAGAGGCAACTGTTATTTATATATAAATAATACGTGTGAATGTGCGCGTGTATATTTATTTATTTTTCTTTACACTTAAAAAAATCCCACATGTAATCAGTCGTCATTTTCGCCGAATTTTTTTTTCAAAGTAAGCACATAATGTCGTCGATAAATTCTCCTGAAAACCTCGAAACCTATAGTTTACTTTGGCTCGATAACTATGCAAATTCGTCATCAGACAACCGTCGAGCACAACAACAATTACAAAAACTAATTCCTCATTTATTAACATTTGAAGATGATTATCAATGTTTCCAATATCTAACAAATCTTTCGATCAACGATCGAATTATTCTCATTGCAAGTGGTCGATTCGGTCGAATGCTTGTTCCACGTATTGTTCAATTTCGACAGATTACTTCAATCTATATCTATTGCATGGACAAACGAGCCAATGAACAATGGTCAAAACAGTATTCCAAAGTCAACAAAGTCGTTACACGTCTCAATGAATTAATTCATTCGATTGAACACGATTACAATCAACAATACTCAAGTCAAATAAACGAATGTCTATCGATGAACATTTTCAACACGACAAAATCATCGTCCGATGAATTTCTTCGATTTCAATTATTAATCGACGGGTTAATTCGATTGAAATCATGCGAATTAACCGATCGATCCGAATTGATTTCATTTTGTAAACAATACTATCAGTCAAATCCATCGGAATTAATGATGATCAAAGAATTTCAATGTAACTATCAATCATCGAATGCTCTCGATTGGTTAATTCGACCTACATTTCTTTCTCGTTTATTAACTAAAGCATTTCGAAATGAAAATCTCGATTTATTATATAAATTTCGTTTTTTTCTTCGTCATTTGGCATTTCAATTAGGACAATCGAGTCCGTCGACATCGATTTGTGTCTATCGAAGTCAATTATTAACTAAAGAAGAAATTCATTTAGTTAAAAGTTCCATTGGTAAAATCATTTCATTGAATACATTCGTTCGTGCAAATTACGATGAAAATCAATGTCGATCATGGTTAAATTCAAAGAATGATCTCGAAAAAGTTCTCTGGATCATTCGTATCGATTCGAAATTACGTTGTATTCGACCGTATGGAAATATTCAATCGAAAATACGAGAAATTCTCTTTATGATCGGTTCAATATTTTCTCTCGATGAAATATTCATTGACAACGAACAAATTTGGACAATTAAATTAACACTTCGTTCACTTGAGCATGTACCACAACTTAAAAGTGAACTTTCATTTAGTGAATTGAATCTTTTTCAATTCGGTCAACTTCTCTATCGATTAGGCAAATATGAACAATGTCAAAAATATTATTGTCATTATTTAAATCAATTACCAGATAATCATCCGGATCTCTCGAGTTGTTATCAACATTTAGGTTTACTTGCTGAAATTAAAAAACAATTTCCTCATAGTCTAAAATGGTTTCGAAAAGCATTGAAAACGTGCCAAACCAATCAACATGCTCCTATTCATAATTCAATTGCTAATGTCTATTCGAAAATGAATGATTACACACGTGCAATTAAATCCTATGAAAAAGCAATGACTTATTTCGAAACTGATGATAATAATAATCATCATCATCATCATCAATCGATTATCACTTGTTGGAATAATATCGGTGCTATGCATGATATGAAAAAAGATTATAATCAAGCACTTGAATGTTATAACAAAGCATTGACAATTTCAAATAAAAATCAAGATTCTGAGACGATATTTATTTGGAGAAATATTGGTAATACATATGAATTGGCAAAGGATTATAAACAAGCAGCGAAATCTTATGAAAATGCACTGAAACTTATTGATAAATCATCATCATCATCAGTAGATGAGATTTATATTAAAGATATTCAGACGAGTTTAAGACGAGTTTCTTTAAAAGTCTAAATAAAGAAATGTCGCCTTTTCGTATAGGATATTTTTAGAGTTGAGAAAAAATGTAAAAATAGTTATAATCGAAGACATTGTTTAATCGATATTATACATTCCTTTCGAAATGTACCAGAAACCATTGTATACAAGAAAAATGTTATCTAAAAATAGAATCGTAATCAAGATTTTTATTATTTTGTTTTAATAATAACTGTCTTACAGCCATATATAGATAACTAATAATAAGGCCGACCGTACTTAGAAATGAATCGAGGGCAGCACGTTCTGGTGTTTTAATTATTGATTGTGTTATGAACGCATAGGTTGCATTATAACCATACAATGAATTAAATAAAATATAGATTATTACTTGTATTAATGATAATTTAATAAATTGTATATCTTTTCGTTTGACTTGTCCTGTTCCTATTGAAGTTGCTTGATTTGTTTGGTGGACAGCGGATGGATGTTGTCGACGACGAATAGTTCGAAGATTATTTAAAACTAATAAACTATAAATAATCATAATCAAAAATGGACCCAATGTAATAACTAAATTATAGATTGTATAAAATAATGGATAGAATGTATTCGCATTACTAACACAACCACGATTGTCAATATTATACCAAAAAGGAAAATGAATACTGAATAATATACAGAAAGCAAATCCACATATGAGAAACCAACGTGCAAATTTAAAGGAACTCATTTGACGAATAACTAATTTCGTTGAAGTTACCATCCAGCGATCGATCGAAATTAAACAAAGAAAGTATCGACTGATAAGTAAACTTACAGTCAGAAAATAGATTCGTAGTCGACAGAAAATAATCGAACTACGAGTTAAATCGAAACCTGACCAAGCGGTTATAATTCTTGTTAAACAAGCAAAATATAGAAATAATAAATGACCCAATGAAACCGAAGCAAAATACCATGAACATGCATTTGATCGAAGATTTTTCTGGAGAAAAACAGCGATATTCGCTAGATTACTTAGATTTCCAAGAATAAATATAATTATAAATGTATAATTTGTCAATAGATTTTGAATACTAGTCAATGGACTTACGGTAGCTGTACTGACAGAAGTATTACTCATATTGTAGAGTATAAACGACTGAACACAATTTGACTATGAGTATGATCTTTAAATAGGTTTATATTCATTAGCTATATTTTTGAAATAGGTACGTCATCACACATCATGTGCTTAGGAAAAGATTATAAGCTTCTACTTCCGGTGAATACCTTATTTTTCTATAGTTAATTATCATTAGTAAAAGTCATGAGCAAAATTTACCAGTGCAAAATTTATGTTGAATACATATAATAAATGCTACTTCATCTTGATTTTAACACAGATAGATGACAGATTTTCTAAAGATCTGAAATAGATCATGAACTCGATATTTATTGAAGACGAAAAAGAAACAACAAAGAAAAAATATTATCAATTAATCATATAATTGAGGAATTGATATATTTCGTTTGACTTCTAATTTAGCTCTTATAATAGCAGGAACGATTGTTTTCAATTTTGCGAGACGTTCTGGACCTTTGACGTGGGCTCGACCCAATGCTTCTATGACAACCGTTGAAATAACGCCATTTGCCCACTAGGATAACAAAGAAAAAACTATATCAGAACAAAAATAAATAAATATACAACACATACTGTTGTATCATTTGTTGAATCTATATCGTCGATACAAGCTGCTCGTGCATGTGCACTTATAAGTGGAGTCGGTGATTTATTAAGTTCAGTTTTAGTTAAACGATGTGCTTCGTTTATGTATGCATCACAGGTTGTTTCAGCTTTTTTACTAGCAGCAGCTCGTTTACGACGTTTACCGTGCAGAATTGCAGCGTTTTCTAATACGCATGACGAATGTCGAGATACACATAAACCAGATGATTGACGAATAAGTGCGAAACTTTGAAGAATTTGTATATTATAAACATGAGTCGAATAGAATGGCTAGAAATTTTCGAATTCAAATCAATCATTTTCTTTTACATTCAACTTTTCAACATACATCAGCTGTGACAGTAATAATAAGTCCATTGGCATTGAGTAATGTAATTTCGAATGTATTACCCAAATCGACAATATTAACGACTAATTATAGTAGAAAGAGAAATACAGTTTATGATTTACATTCGAAAATCGAAACTTACAAGGATGAACACATTGTTTATTGGTTTGATTGATTGTACATATGACACTTTGTTCATTGAAGATTGTAATTTCGAACTATAATATTAAAGAAGAAAATTGATTCAATTTTTAAAATTTATCCATATTTATGTTTACTTTTTCATTGTAATATGGATGTTCGGTTACATGAACTGCAACTTCAACATATGGATTTTTTAACATGACCATTCGACCTCGTGATTTACACCAGTAGAGTGCTCGTAGATCTCGTTGACTTTCTGCCATTGGAAACATGACTAGATGAGGATCACCAAAAATGTGGCACATTTCAGTTGGTGAATCTTGATCTTGACATTGAATTTTATCAATAGCTGACAGAGAGATAACGAAAACAATTGCTGCTGTTGATAACAAACGTTTGAAAAACATGATTAGTGATTGATTGATTGAAACGTCGACAGAGTATTTATAGGACAAAATTACGTAGTAATGAAGTATTCGATTTCATTTCGAATTAAAATAAGATTAAAATAAAATCACTTCCATTTTTCATGTGACTTTTCACCCACATATTTTTGATCTCTTCGTAAAGTATAAAAACTCAATGTTGAATTCTGTCCATTTAGTAATATACGTATATTCAATGATGTTTCTTCAATTATTTGTTATCTCATTTGCAGTTGTTTCACTTGCAGAAAGCAATGAAATTATTCAAGTACCAGCTAATTCAGCACGAAATTCACTTAATCCTTCGACACATTACTATTTTCGATATCAAACACCGAGTCATTTCAATGTAACACCTTCGAGTATTTACATAACTGTACCTGGTCTACGAACAGTTTTTAATATTGCTCAACCAACAGTCGTCGAAATAACTTATCAAGGTTCTTGTGAAATACATCAAGGTCGAGGTGTTCATATTAAACTATTAGTTGATAATCATTTAATCATCGGCAATACTCGTACACCGAATGTTGCTGATCGACATCTTCGAACGAATTTAACCGTCGGTCAAACGGCGATGCAATTCGATCAATGGCTGAGTCAACATCATTTACCTTTTGAATTAGCAACATTACCTATCATTCAAACAGCTGTCGTTCTTGTTGGACCAGGTCTACATATATTCGATCTCGGTGTACATCATTCGGATATCGGTTTGAAATCAGTTATTTTCGGTGGCACCATGAGATTCAAATGGACAGTAGTAGATAATCCAAATCAAGTGCAAGGTTTAAGTATGTGGGAGAAAACATCGACATTATAAATCGTATACAACAAAAAACACAGGTTTTTTTTTCTTGTTCCGCTTTTTGTCTTCATGGCCTGTTTGTTTTTTGTATTACTAATCAATGGGGAACTATATATGCAAAAAAAATGTTTGTTTTTCATTAACTTGTGTCGATGCTAGTCGTTTTCATGAACGAGAATCTCGAAAAACATTTGAGAAAAGCTAAGCCACGTCGAGTCGACCGTCGACCACAGATGCCTCCGATTGTTGATCAGACCAATATGAATACATGGTATACGCGTATATCATATCAAATATCTTCCGTTTTTTTCAATCCTCTTCCTATGGCAATGCTGTTGCTAGTGCATGTGAATATATTTTTCAACGTCAAACTGGTTATTCGACTTCGTTTTCACGATTATATATCTATTTCAATGGACGAGTTATCGATCAGAATGTTGTTCTTGGCATTTGTAAAGAAAAACTCTGGCCATATAAACGACATTTATTGAATAGAAAACCACCTGAATCAGTTTATAAACAAGCTCGATGTTATTAAAACAAGTTTAGCCCATCGAATTCCAGTTGTAACTACAGTTAAAATGAGAAAAGGTACGCATCATATTGCTCGATCTACAAATGGATATATTTCAATGCCTTCACCGGATGATACGGTCTTTGGTTGAGCCTATCTACATGCTGTACTTATTGTGGAATACAATGATGAGACAAAACATTTTATCGTTCGAAATTCGTGGGGATGTGAATGGGTATGTGTCCAAAAGAAACTTGAGATGATGATTATTATTGTTTTTTTCTTCCTTATCAATATTTAGCATTGAGAGAATTAACAGATAATTCAAAATATGTATGGACTATCACAAGTATCAAACGACGAATCGATCAAGTTCCGTATCGAACAAGATGATTAAATTAAAATAAAACCTACATGTCAAACCGAGATTCAATATCTTGTATTTTATTTTCTTAAATCATGAGTATCGATATATAATACGAACAAAAAGAAGGTCAAAACAGTTAGAAATAAGTGACGGAAATATCTTGCTGTTGTTCTTGATCATAATAATCATAATTTGGAGTTGTTGTTACATCGTAGTAACCACTACCTTTGAGAAGATATGTATCTTCACGTTTATGTTTGAAGATAAAATAGAGAATAAAACCAACTACACCCAATAGAAGTGGAATACCAAGTCCCAACGAAAGTCCAAGTATTAGACCGAGATTCGAATTTGCTACAAACGAAGTATGTTAGTCAATTTGAATAGTACATTGGAAATCATTCTTACATGGTGGAGGAGTTGTTGTTTCTGTCTCGTCTCCTAGAAAAAAAATAACCAAAATATAGAATTTGTATTTTTTAGAGAGCAAAATAAATTATCACGTGTGGAAAGTTCATCAAGTGCAAAGAAATTCGGATTGTTGCCGGTATTGTCAGTTTTGAAAACAAATGTAATCTTTAAGAAAGTTAATAGGTCTATTTCGTTTTATATAATTAGACTTATTTTACTTTATTCGTATCAGATCGTATTTTATGCGAAAATTTTGTCCATTCGTTTGGTGTTTGATTTAAAGCGTTGATCGTTGCCACCAGTTCCTTATTTTCATTGATTTGAACGACTATTTGTTGATTTGATTTGTTCAAACCATAAACACCCATGTAATAGTAAAACTCAAGAATTTTTTGTGTTCCCGCATTTTTGAGATCTCTTTCACTTCCTGTAGTCGGTGAAATTGAGATGCTCTTCTCACTTTCATTTGGATTTAGACGTATCAGAGCATATGAATCTATAGACAAATATAAAATACATATTTTCTGAACTTCGAAAAATCAACTAGGATCCTGTTTACCAAATACTCATTTGATGATTTTTAACACAACTTTATATTCACTCAATCTCATTATAGAATCCTAATGTTTCATTTGTAAATGAAGAGAAAGATTCGAACTACTCTATAGTCATATATATTTATGACAGTCGATACATAGTCAACGAAGACCTAAGACCTCTTATACTACACAATTTCCCCCATTATTTTCAATAATCCCATGATCTTATAACGACCTTCTAATGAAAGGCGAGTGTACAATTCATTACTATTCCAAAATAATTATCATTCAACTATCTATACCGTAAATAACTCCCAAAAAAAACATAATTTAATTGTTCTTATTATTTAAAAAAATTACCTTCAGTACAATTCAACACACCATTATTACTTCCCCAACATTTGTTTTTGTAGCAAAACGAAACCTTCCGGCTTACTGTATCATTTGACACTAGATATAAGTCATATGGAAACTGACATCGAGCATCTCCACTAGCAGAAGGTCCTGAAACGAATAGAATACACTTTCTATTAACTTCGCAATCTTAAACCTACGATTGGCATTAGCTCCAGACAGCGGGAATGGCAGTACTGTTGTGACGTTTAGCATATCTTCGTCATAGCTGCTTCCATTCATGATTGTCGTGATATTTTCAGGATCGTCGAAACAGTCCTTATTACTGAACGTGCAATTAAACGAAGTAGCAGGAGTTGGAGTCATTGTCGCTGTAGTCGTCGTCGTCGTTCCTATTGTTGTTGTCATTGTTGTTGTTGTACTCGAGGTCTCCGTTGTATCCGTACCACTATCAATTGCTGTTGTCGTTGTCGTTGTTGTACTCGAGGTCTCCGTTGTATCCGTACCACTATCAATTGCTGTTGTCGTTGTCGTTGTTGTACTCGAGGTCTCCGTTGTATCCGTACCACTATCAATTGCTGTTGTCGTTGTCGTTGTTGTACTCGAGGTCTCCGTTGTATCCGTACCACTATCAATTGCTGTTGTCGTTGTCGTTGTTG
>Ga0209922_101570_pt1 | contig 21723 bp, 29 predicted proteins | sample ThiBiot_500_biof_FD_183946 | JGI IMG/M metagenome (GOLD analysis project Ga0209922, IMG submission 183946) | Wastewater bioreactor microbial communities from Cape Town, South Africa - Thiocy_expt_500_biof (SPAdes) | ecosystem: Engineered > Bioreactor > Thiocyanate-remediating > Anaerobic-Aerobic ...
TCTTGCCAACTGCCAACATAAATTGAATGCCTCCATTGACGACGATACAAATGAAACCAAGTATAATGCTCAATGATTGACAGAGAATTAAAGGAAGAAGCGGTGGTCTAAATTATAATTTGATAAAAATCAGTAAAATTATCAGTCAAAGTTAACAACATACGCTGAATAGAGCAGAGCCTTTTGCCATGCTGGTCGTTGTTGAGAAAATTGCGCAACTGGTTGAGTATATTGCACGAATTGGCAACATATCGGTACTTCAAACATGATCAATGCAAACCCAAGAAAACTAAAGCATAATTTACTAATTAAACAACAAAAAAAAACGTTATCAAATTATCGTACATCATCATAACACCAGCGATGATACAGAATGGAGAGAACCCGAGTGCTCCAAAGACTCCACATATCATAGCAACTAAAATGAATTCAAAGATAATAGAATCAAAATGTTGTGCGTGTTTTTTTTTCTTGATTATTTACGTCCTCCAGTAAAAATGGCAACAACTCGTATGAGCCAACGAAACCAAAATGTTGTTCCTTCAGTTTGCGGCTGATTATTGTCATAGTTAACAGCCGTTTGAAATGCGTTCATAGCTCGTCCGGCATATTGTGCACCTTGTGCTGTTTGATTGGCATTTAAATTAAAACTCATGGTTCATGCAGCAAACAAACGAAGAAGAAAAAGAAAAAAAACAATCAACAGAAAATCTAGAAGAAAGAATATTTTTGAAATCAATAAGATTTTAATTAAATTTATTTGACATACATCGATCGAGAAAATAAATAAAATTCGGTCTGTCTCTCTTCGATGATAATCAAATCTCTTGTATATATCCTTATTATTTTGATTTTGATAGAATACAATACGAGAACGAGAAAGAACAGGAAATAAACAACAAAAAATGTTAGTAGTGACGCGACCGAAAGAGTGCGCCAGTTCACGTCTATGTTCATAAGAGAAATAACCTTGACATAGACAAAAAATACTCTGTTGAGACTTTATTCAATCAAAATTTATAAATTAGCCAATGTACAAAGTTTTTGAAGGTCCAATTCTCGACTATAAATTCGAAAATCATCAATAGAACCTGTAAACGAACCGGATATAAACGGCAAAGCACTACTTGAACAGATGATTCCTGAATGAACTTCTCTTGTATTACTGTTTCCTAATGTAATATACAATGGAATATCCCATCGAATCAGATTAATTGAAGTGGTCGTTGATACAGTCACTAATTGTGCATTAATAAACAATCGAACACCATCGTTTTGCGAATACATAACAGCTCCACGTATTTGCTGGCAAAACAGGACCTTCTAATCCAGTAACAGAGGGTGTCGATGGTATTTGAACAATTAAAGCGCCAGTACTTGATAGAGCTAGTAAATTATAGCATAGCGATCCATTGCCAAATGGTAAATTGAAAACATGTACGATTGATCCACCATTTGTTGGCATTGGTGGATTGGAATTTGTAAAATTTCGAATAACTGGAAAGCATTGTGCTTGAAAATAACTTGTGTTAAATGGAAAATAAATAGCTTGACCTATTCGTCCTTGGGATATCAAAGTAGTGTTCGATGCAATGCCATCAAATAAATTGATACTATAATCGTTGAAAGAATTAACCGTATTGAACGGACAATACCGATGTATGTTGTAGAATTCATAAAGTTTCTGTTTGAATTATAATAGTCGAAAGATAAATCCATAATTGTATAGTAAAACTTCGTGCTATTAAATCGACATATGGTATTTCAAGATATTGATTTGAACCTGGACTATTCAAGGATAATGATTGAGTAGCAACATAGGCTTGATTTACAAATAAAGGTGAACCATACAGAATTCCTGCTAGTTTTCCAGTCGCATCATTTGCATGACCATTGAATTGATAGAGTACGGTGACCAATGATGTGCGATAAGGAGTTTCTTGACCGATGCATGTCGTTGAAGCATATGAAGATTTGTTACTAAAAAAATTGATAGATACTGTAAAAAGTTCGTTTTTTTTTGTTATATTTTATTTAACGTACTCGATATATCTGATTTAAAAACTACTAATACAAAAATAGGAAGGCAAAACGATGATTAAAACCGCACTCAGAACAATCAGAATGGCGATGATTATCTTTAAAATACTTTCTTGCATTGCAGTTAATTGTGTAGTTTTCACTACTGGATTATGATCATTTTCGATGTTATTTAGTCGAATTAATCTAATCGTATTATTGAATAATAGTCAATCAAAATTTAAACAAATAAAAAGTATATACGTATGTATTACCTCATCTTTACGTTCGGGATTTAGTATTCGTTTTGGAATGTATTTGAGATGAACATTAGGTTTCAACGTAACTTTCACTGAAGCCATGTTTTGAACAATCAAAGATTTCAATTATAATGAATAATGAAAATGAAACCTTGAGAGATTTTCTTACAAAAATATATTCTATTATTAATTGTTTCTTTTTTTTTCTTGTTGTTATAGAATAAATATTGAAATACGTACGTTGACAGAGAACAGCGTCATCTATTATCGTTGACTTGCAATTGTTAAACTGAACAACCTCTCTCGTTTTTGTTCCTTTCAATGGTTGTCATCTCAACAAGATTTCTTTTCAATTCACCGAACTAACTTCTTAAGTAACTGGATAAAATGTTATCTCTTAATGATGCTGCTGTAAGTTTTTATTTTGTAAATTCAATAGATTTTTCATGTCGATATTTGCTGTTGTATGTGTAGCATAATGCTGAGCAATATTCAGCATTTGTTGAACGGCATATGGATGAACGTCGACAACGGATTGAACAACTCGATTCATTTGTTCGTCATCGTCTTCGTCTCTATCGAAAAGCTCAAGAACATGTTCAACGACAAACAGCAAATAAAACAGTATGCCATCAATCAATCTCGTCTAATTTCAAATAGATTCATTTTTTTTGTCAAATCAGATCGAAACTGTTGTTTTACCACCACCAGCAGGACCATCGGATACTGTTGTCGTTCTTTCTCAACGCTCTGGAACGCCCGTTATTGAATCATCATCATCATCATCACCATCAATATTGAATGAACATCCACTTGAAATGACGAATCGTGTTCGTCATAGTAAACAACGTTTAGCATCGAAACAACTCATTCAACCTGCTGACATTCCAACTACAGATGATGCGCAACCTGTTGGAACATGGCTCAATCCAGCGCCAGTTCCACCTCCACCATCAATAGTAAAACGACTCCGACTTTTTCTTTTTCTTTTTTTTTTAAATTATATTTATCTTTCAGACGGATAAAAATGAACAACAACGACCTGTATCTGGTAATAGTTCTTCTTATTTAATTAGAAAAAAAAACATTTCTCTTTCAGAAAATACTCTCCGCCGATCAATGAGTGAAACTCGTCTTTCATCATTTGCACTCAAAGCTTTAACTGGTAATAAACGAGAGAGAACAAAATTCTATTTATTTCTTATGCATAGATTCTCTCACTGATGGTCTAACCAATATCGAAAATCGTAAACGTCTTCAAGCTACTCGAGCCTTATTCATGACAATCGAACGACGACAAGTCAAAGAATCTTTACTTTTAAATAAACAAAACAAAGAAATGCAACGGTTCGATCAGCGTATTTTAGAAGTGTATTCGATGTTTTTTCTTCTAGTCTTGTTGAATTAAAAGAAGCTGAACGTTTACATCAGGAACAATCATTAGCTCAAAGACAAGTCTCAGCAGTGAATCTGCATTCAGGTTGGTAAAAAGAATATTGTTTACAAAATCAAATTTTCTTCTTGTTTTAAGATCAAACAATCGTTGATGTGAATAGTACAGATCCGAAACAGTTAAGTCGTATTCGTCAACAACGTATGCACGAGCAAAAACGTCGTGAAATCGAACGGTATTTCTTTGTCTATTGTTTCTGACTTATGAAAAACGTCTTTCTTCGTAAAGTTATATTCGAGCTTTGAAAACATCATTACGAGAACGTTGTTCAAAACGTGGAATTAACGTGCCAACATTATGTTCATGTCATACGAGTATTTGGGATGCTGATCCAATGACATGCTCACAAAATTGTTCATTCTATCGAAATCCAACAGGTATTTTTGAAGAGAAAATTATAACTAATCCATTTTTCATTTTGTTTAGCTTTTGCTACGTCACTTCACAGTTTACTCACATCGTGTCAAGCGACGAATTGAAATCTGATCATTTTTTGTTTTCTTTTCTATTTAATTTCTTGTCTGCATAGTTCTTAGTGAAAATATAATCTGTATTTTTCGTTTAATTGTAGATTAATTTATAAGACAATCGATTTTCTACGATTCAATGGTAAATTACTCTTTTTTTTCTCTTCTTATTCCACTAAATTTGATCTGTCAAGGCTCGAACGAATCTATCTGTTCTTCCTGAAGTTAGTGGCTGTCTTCGTGACGCCATGAACTGTCTATTCAACAATACTAATCAAACTCCTTCGAATCAAAACGTGAATACAACTGTCTCGTCGGATGATAACGATATTGTCATCGATGTTGTCAATGATGATGACGATGAACAATCGTTAACTGATGCTTTACAATCATCGATTAATAAACGAAAACTAACAAATACCACATCGATGAATTCGGATGAAACTGCTAAACGTTTATGCACGACAAATGAACAGCAACAACAATAGGAGAAAATCTTATGTTTTTTTTGTATCTATCTCTTGTGGCAATAGTGTTTGAAAAATAAATCTGTTCAATGTTTATTTGTTCTTAAATGATACTCAGCAATCGAATCTATTCGATGAATAAAATGTAGAAATGTTGATATTGGCAAGATTTGATCGTGAATATTCAAAAGTTCATCTTTTAATGAACGATACATTAAGATCGAACATTGTTTACACATTGCATGTAAATTTAATAGTTCTTCTCCATTCATTTGTTGGCAAATTGGTAGTAAATCGATCAAATAATTATTTCGAAGAAAATCTTCAACCGTCTCGTTAGACCAAGTTGATATATCATCTTTCGGTGAGAATTCAATTTGAGTAACATGATTTTCAGTTCTAAAATAATCATTCGGAAGAATTAAATCAACACGAATATGAATCTCATTGAAATCGTCTTGCCTCGCCGAAACTTTCGTTGATTTTCGATTTTTCTTTTGCAATTGTATTTCATTATTTAATAAATTCATTGCTTCATCGAATTCATATTTACCGAAATCGATATACATTCGACTGCCAACAATAAAACCTAGCCAACCATCGGGCTGAAAGTCGCGTTTAATTTTAATTGGTATGATATGTTTTTTACGATTGAATGCATATTCAGCTTCCGATTGACAATTGACACTTCGTTTGTAACTATCAGACATACATAAAAGAATGAATTGAGCATTTTCAACGGCATTTGCCTAGGATTAAAACAAGAAAAATTCAATATTCGATTTGTCAAAATCATGTCGTACCATCGCATCAATGGTTGAACCATGCATTTGTTCTTTATCAAGCCAAACTTTATAACCAAATTTAGTTGTTAATTCATCGAAAATTCTATGTGCCAATGTCATATCATCCCATGAATAGGAAATCATACAATCAAATTGTTCTTCATCGTCGTCGTCGTCATTATTTTCTTGAGCTTTTCGTTTTTTAAATTCTTCTTCTTTTTCAACTTTCCAAATGAAACCTTCAGCTGCTCGTTCTAGTGAATTGTTTTTCTCCTGTTTAGCATTTTCTAGTATTTGATTGACACGAGTCAATAGATTAACATCTTGCTGTAATTTAGTAATAACTTCTGTATTATTAAATGTACATGACCAAAGAATATTCAGAGCATTTTCGAATTGTTTCGACGATTGATCATTAAACTGAGCATTTCGAATAAAATCAACGAGAATATCAAGACCATTTTGTTTCAAAAATTCACTTTTGATGGATTCAGATTGAATTAATGCTAGAGTAAAATTTTACAAAAGATATATTTTTCTTTTCGAGAAAAAAAAATATCAAACTTTTAAGATTCGATAAAGTTTTGTCAATATTTCGATTGTATGTTTGTTGGACGAGTTGTTGAAGTTCAGTGATAATGATTTTCATAATTTCTAATGGATTTTCTTCAACATCTTGTTCTTCCATAATTTGCGTAAGAATCTGACTAATTAATTCATATTCTTCAGTCTCTTTATTTGTCGATGTATATTGATTGAAAAATGATGTTAAATGATTTGTTTTTACTATCGAACAAATTCGATTCTCATTGATTAATTTCTGAAATGCTTTCAATGTTACTAAAAACAAATCACGATCTTCTGTCGATGAATTTCGTAGGATTTGAACTAAACATTGAATAATTTGATCTACATGTTTATCAAATGTCGGCAAATTTCTAATGATCAATAGTTGATAGAATCGTTCGAACATATAATTAAAAAGTGTTGATGTTAACGGTGGTGGTTGTGCAAAAGCAAATTCTAAACGTGTAAGAAATTCATCAGCAAGATTATAAATCAAATCAATCGATCCAATCCGATTCGACGATGATGTCGAACATAAATTTTGCCAACAAACTTCGAGTAGATAATATTCAATATCAGTTAACGATCGGCCACTTTCTAATTGATTGATAACTTGATTGAAATCATACGAGTCAAGACTATTGATTACCACTGAAAATAGTTTCATACGGATTGTTTAGTAGAAATTGAAAGAACAAAAAGGCAACCTTACAATCTCGAACTAAACGTTCATTATTGCCTAATTCATAAAAAAATGGATAATCTTCCAAAAGATTAATAGTGACTAAACCGAGAGCATAAATATTCCGATCGTCATTGAGACTTAATCGATTCAAAATAATTTCATCCATTTGCTCACGAACTTTAAATAAAAATTGTTTAATTACGACAATATTCTTTTGTCGTATTTGATTTTCTCCGGTATTATCCAACGAAACTTGTTCAGCAATATGAATAAAAATTAGAATAACTTTTAAATACGAATCTATTTGTTGAATAGTAATACGTAATGGTGATTGACGCCATTTATTTAATAGACTCATAAAGAATTGTTGAAGGAAATACATCAATGGATGATGAAGAAGTTTTGTCTCGAGTAATTTATAAGGTCGAATCGATAGGACAGCATCGATGATTTCTTCGATAGCATCATAGAAAACAGTTCGTGTTGACTTCTCACTCGTTTCCATTCGCTCGAATTCAATGAGAAATTCAGTGAACATAAGAAAAATATCTTCGGACGTCAAAATATTCTCTTTCGAATCACGTTCAATTGCTTTCAAATATTTCTCATGGACAATCTTGCAAGACATGTTTATATTGAAAATGAAGAGAAAAAGAAAGAAAAAAAAAAGATTCGTATTTTATATTAATATTTTCGGTAAATTAATCGATGTGTACAAATCAAAATTGTTTTACTGATAACGGTAAAAAAAACACTCGAACTAATAAATTAGTCCTTGGCAAGAGAAATGACATGTACATTTATTATCATGCCCTTCAATTATTTCGTTCATGCATTTAATTTCTAGTTATCAACTTGTCGAGGTTGACTGTTTCTAATTGCTAAAAGTATTTTTTTTCCAAGCGTATTTAAGATGTATCTTTTTTTTGTCATACGAACGAAAACAAAAAACACAAGACAAAGAACATATTTAACATGTTAGATATTTGTTGTTGGTATTCGACTTTCAATTGTTGATTTCTTAGTCGATGTATTTGTATCGGATTGAGTTCGTTGAAAAAGTGTAAACAAATCAACTGGTAATGGAAAAACGATGGTTGAATTTTGTTCTGTTGCTATACCGTTTAGTGTTTGTAAATAGCGTAATTGCATAGCGCAAGGCGATTGAGAAAGAACATCGGCCGCTTCTTTTAATGCACGTGAAGCTTTGAATTCACCTTCGCTGACAATAATCTAAAAATCAGCAAGATTTTGATAAAACGTAATGAGACAAATAAGAAGTTTTACTTTCGCTCGAGCTTCTCTCGCTGCTTCGGCTTCAGCAGCCATAATCCGTTGTAACATTTTCGGTAGACGAACATCTTTAATTTCAACACGTTCAACTTTAATTCCCCAATTATCTGTCGCTTCATCTAAACATTCTCTCATGGAATTCGAAACTCCACCTCGATCGCCTAATAATTCCGAAAGAAGTCGTGTGCCAAGAACGTTTCGTAGAGATGTTTGAGCAAGAAGTCGCGTCGATTCTTGTGCATGTTCAACATTAGCAACGGATACTGTTGGATTGAAAACACGATAATAAACAACAGCATCAACAGCAACTGTGACACTATCACGTGTTAGAACTTCTTGTGGTGGAACATCGAATGAAACTGTACGCATATCAACGAGATGTATTGTGTCCGTACACGGTAAAATAAAACACATGCCAGGACCTCGTGCTGAATTACTATTCAAACGGCCAAGACGAAAGATAACAGCACGTTCATATTCTTGAACGATTTTAATTGTAGCCAACAACGAAAATGGAAAGAAAAGAATAATAAGACCCCAAGAACAAATAATTAAAGTTTTTTCAAAAAAAGATAAGTTTGTTTTGGCAAGTTCTTCGCCGATAACATATGGCACATCGTATTTTGCCCATAAGCGACGAAGATTCGGTCGAGTTTGTTTTAATTGAAGTTCGTCACGACGACGACTATCGTCGAATATGGCAGCGATCGATGATCGACGAGCAAATCGTGATTGCATCGAATGAGATGATTGCGTGGATCCAGTAAACGGTTGTTGCTGTTCATCGATTTCATTTAATGAACTCATGCCAAATGAATTACGATGAGAATGTCCGATATGCAATTCTAGACAAAAAATAGTATCTCGACAATGGATAACGTTGAAGTTGTTGATTTGATTTCATAGAACTAAATCTTACCTGTGGATTAATGTGTAAAACAACAAATGTGGTTATATGTAGAATAATTACTTGTTCATACGGTTAGTCAAAGCACGAGCAGATGTACTTATCTGATTAAGATCATGATTGATTGATATATAAGAACGTTTCTTTCTTTTTTCTGTGTATTTATATATGTGTGTCTCTCTCTCTCTCTTCCCATCCGAGTTTTCTTCTCCTCCTTCTTTTTCCGTATTATCTCTCGATTTTTCTCATCAATAAAATAAAAGCACGGTCGATTAGAGTTACGAACATCATGTTGTCGGATCTTTTCTATTCTTCCTGTTTGTTGCTACAATGACAAGAACACTGATATATTAGCATATAACAAAACGGAAGTTAACGGAATTCATAATAAATTAAAGCAAATGGTACAATGTTATCATGCATATCTCAATTGAATTTTCATTTTTCTTCTTCTTCCGATCATTAAAGCTACGCTTTGCAATATGTTCAGTTGACAATAAGATCGATTACTAACGATATGACCAATGAGATCATTATTCTCATACACAGATGTGTCTGTTTTCATCATAATCGATAGAGTAATATTTTCATTGACAAGGTTAGGTTATGAAACAGTTTACTATATCGATTTATTTGTATTGCATCTTGACGAAGTCAATCAATAGATTTTAATTGAAATATAAACTTACCGTGCTCTTCATCTATAACTGGCAACGGCATACTATCTGTTTCTTTGCCAATTGAATTATTGGCCTATCTTTCTTTTTGTCTTTTGTTCTTTTTTACTTATTTATATACAGTACACGCATTTCTATGTTCACACTTGGTGTTTTCAATGTGTGAAAACGTACATGAATTGTAATCTTATCAGTCATAGCTTTATTTAACTTATAAAAGAACAAACTAGATGATATTTCTGAAAGAAAAGAAAAGAAAAAGTGCATAGACAAGTTAGCAAATTGATTGTTGATCGTTTTCAAGATAAATTGTGTGACCACTTATTCGAGACATTAATGCATCAACAAAATCGTGTTCAGCTGGTAGTTGAGCTTTAAATGTTTGACGTAAATCGTTGTCAGCTGTACTACTAGCTGTGAGAATAAATAATCGATTTGATATCACAGGATTTTCACCATCACAATAACCAAATAGAAGCCGAAGCCGTTCGAGAAGATATTTAGATGGAATATGATCAATACCACGTAAGAGAACAGCTTGTGCTGGATTAGTTGACCCGAGCCATGAACGTAGTTGAGAATCTAAATCAGTTTTATCTCCTGTATAGGATCGAAGATCAATTTCAGTAGATTTCTAGAAAACAAGTCATTATTCAATAATTTATCGGATAAAATTATGTGATCTACCTTTTCTGGTTTATTAACTAAATTTAGAACACATCGTGCTAATTGTGCAGCAATATCTTCATTCTTTGAGAGAACAAGTAGAGTCGATATGCTTTCGTACTCTCGAGATGGGTGTTTATCCAAAATTGGTTTTAACGATGCACGAATCATATTTTGATTTGTGTCTGATAGATAACTGCCAGGATCAACTTTTGAACGCCATTCAGGGTCAGTCGATGGTGTAGATTTATCGGAAGATATCAGGCAAGCTGTGATTATACCACCAATAGCTACAATAACGCCTATTACTATTATTAGTGTTGTTGTTGTTGTTGAACATTTCTGATTGTTATTTTGTTTGTTTGATTGTGAGACTGATTTAGGTCCTGTCCGATCCTCTTGAACAGGTGACTTTTGACTGAAATCAGAACTACCCTTTGATTTCTCGTCAGTAAGTTCTGATTCACCATCTTTTATAAAATGTGATCTGTTTTTATCATTGTTTGATTTTGGTTGTTCCTTTAAAAAAAAGTTTCATAAGAAAAGATCTTTCCAATATCATAATAATACTTCATCTTCTTCAGTGAGTTCTGGTTCACGATCTTTTGTAGGGTCTAAGTCGGTTTCAACGGTGTTTGATTTTGAATACTTCTTTAAAAAAAAGTTTCATAAGAAAAGATCTTTCCAATATCATAATAGTACTTCATCTTGTTGTGAATCAGATGCTTTTTTTTCTTCACCTTCTGGTGGCAGCTGTTCAGCTGATTGTTGCTTCGATGGCTTTGATTTACCACGTTTTGAAGCGCTCATCTTTCAAATATCAAATACAATACAAAAGACGATGATTCGACTGACCAATCAATGAAACGTCAGGCATTGTGACCTCTATAAAAATATTTTTCATTGGCGCATGTCGAATTTAATAGCATAATGTAAATTTTGATCAAAATCCTTTCAAAAACAAAAATAATCTTGTTTTCTTTTCATTGACTAATAAAGAAAACTTTGTACGATCTATCTTAACTTTTGTTGACATTTTATCTAATTTATTCGAGTTTGTCCTTAACATGTACGAGAAATCCAATTTTATCTCAATGACTCAAGATAAATTATTTTGCCCTTATCAATCCTATTCGATATTCTTATTCTTCTCTAGTTTATATATATATATATAAACCGATAGGAATCTTTTTATTTTGTTTAAATTCATAGACTATATCTTGCCAATAATGTTCAAATGCACATTAATGAATATATTCTTTTTATCCACATGTATTTTACCTGGGATCTCAGTTTTTATTTATCTCTCAATTCCCGTTGAAACCGTTCGTGTTTTCGGCGGTGATATATCGAATCAATCGACTCGTGATGCTGCACAACTTTGGGTTCGTACGACATCCAATGGTGATATTCTTGTTTCTTTACTAAGCGGTATTGCATTGTACAAAGAAAACGATCAACCATTTCGACAAATTGTTATTCGTGTTTGTTCGATTTCGAATTTTGTTCATTTCAGTTGTTTTCTATTTCATAATTATTTCGTCAGTCGACATCATGTCGGTTTAGTTGTTGTTTACTATTCGGCTATATTTATGACATTATTAACTGGCATTGCTTGGGGTTTCAATTGGAATCGAAAGAAACTTTCATCTGAAGATGTGAAATTTGTTAACAATGAAATTAATTATGCTTGAAACATTTGCTTGATTTTCTTTTATTTTCAAAATTTTTACATGGCAAAAAAAAAGAGAGAGACGAATCAAGAATCAGTTGTTGTTGTTTGTACATGAGCATTATCATCCAAAATCTGATAATCATCTGACTGTTGTTTGGACGTATTTTTATAGAGAATATAATGTTGAATTATAAAAACAACATTGAATCCAATTGTGAGAATACCTAAAGCTAGTTTCGTTATCGAACCTAACAATGATGACCAATCATCATAATTAAAAGCTAAGAAAAACATTTGTATGATACTCAAAATTCCGCCGATAAAATTAAATAGAACGTAACCAATCGACCAACCATCGGTTGATTTACGTCGATAATTTAAAAGTATCTGTGGAATATATCGAATACAGGAAACGACAATTTGAATGTACGAATAGAAATAAATTAATAATAATAAATTCATTTTTTCGAATGCAGTTAAAATCGTTGTAATTGTTAAAAATAAGACAAATAAACCAATGATCAATGTTGTTACATAGGAAACACGTTGTTTCGAACGCTGAACAAACAAAAACAAAACACAAGAAACTTTAGTTGTTTTCTTTTTTCGTTGATAGATTTACTTCGAAAAATAAGCATTGAACTATTGTAATTAACGATGCAATGAAAGCATGAATGCCGAATACAACATCATTGACTAGAACTGGAATGACTCCGTATGGATGAGATTTCATATATTCATTCTAGAAGAAAAGAAAATCAAATATTCGATGATTATCCATTCGACAGACTTGAACATCACGCCATGAATAAAGAGCAATATTATACACTGAATAGCAAAGATATCCGACGAGATTAAATGCAAGAAAATCGAAACTTAAACCCACAACACTAAAAAAAAAGTAATGCAAAATCAATTTCAAATTTGTTCGGTTTTGCTGTCTTGCCTTTGTCTTCGAAAATTGAGAACAATTTGCGGATAGAATGAACAAGACCAAGCTGCAAAATACAACCAGCCAACTGTATTAATAACTCGATTCAATCGAACACTTCGTGCAATATCAATTCGAAGGAAATCTCGTTCAGTTAGATTGAAATCGAAATTCGGTGTGACATTACAGCCGACGATTAAATGCCCAGGACGACGGCCTGTTATTGTCAAAACAATTTGCATGTGCGAAGGATGCCGAGGAAAATAAATCGAATCAATTGGTGAAATATAATCCGTTGTTGGCGAACGATTTTCACCATAGACAAATGAAACATTCATGGCATCGTCATGTTCCGAACTGAAAATACGAGAAGAAAAAGTTTGAAGAACAATTCGTTATTTTGTTTTTGCTTTACACTAATTGAATTGTTGTGGAAATATTCTCGCCAACAGCGACTGTCAGACTATCAGGATCAAATAGAAGCGCGTGACTATTCGCGTAGTATTTCTGACAAACTAAAAGAATAAATATAATTAAATTCATATTTGTCTTAATTGATTTTCAAGTCAAACCTGAAATATGTAAAAGTGTGAACAAAATCACGATGAACATTTTTTTTATTTGATTGATTGAATAAATACGAATGTCAAAAAGTGGAAAAGAAAGCAAAAAGTACGATAACAGTTTTCTTCGAATAAGATGCCGTCGAAGATGTCACTGGTGACAAACAAACAAAAGCATGTTTTTTGCTGTTGGTTGATGATGCTCAATAGGAAACAACATTCATCATTTCAATTCGATTATGAATGCAGATTTTGCTGTTTTTCGTTGGAATTCATTTCGATTTTCTATGAATACAAAATTGAAAGTTCATTTATTGGCATACGAATTCTTTTTTTTGTCCTGTCAGCAGCATCTCCCAAGAGAAAAAAAACGACCATCAAACAAGTCTATGTTCTTTTTTCTCTTATCGGAGATAGCGTTCGACCAAAAAAACGACATTCCCCGCTTCTCAGCGAATAGTAATCCGTTTTGTCGTTCTTATTTTTTATATTTTAGATCGAAGTAGACAAAGAAAAAAAAAACAATGATTTCGTTTGAATCAAAATGAAAATTTTAGTCAATTTCCGATGCGAACGTCGTTGAAGTGTTTCGTTTTTTATTTAATTGTTGGAGTAATTCTACTCAATCTCTATTTTCTCGGTCAACTTTATTTACAAAATCAAACTAATGTTGATAATGACCAACAGCAAATACAAATACAACGAAAATCAAATGAATTCTTCCATAAACACGAGCATATCGAGGAAAAATCAAAAGAGTTTCTTGTACCAATACGTTCAGCTAAAAATAAAAATGAATTTCTTGTATTAGATTGGACTGGTCATCAGCATATTTTCCGTGAACAAGATCCAATACAATGTGAGAAGAAGAAGAAGAAAAAAAAACACATTTCTTTTTTTATTTTTCGTAGGTGATTTTTCTCATATAACACAAGAAAAATGTAACAAAAAATTTGAATCATTAACAAATGAAATTCTTCGTAAACATCTTATCGACCGATGTCTTCGTCTATTAACATTAACTGTTCGTTGGACAGATGATCAATCACGTTTACAAGATGCCGATTTAGTTTCCTATCATTCGATACATATGCCATCGAATAATCTTCCAAAATTAGAACGTACCGACGAACGACAACAGTATTCAACTGTCTATGTTCTTGAAAGTGAAGTTCATTCAACAGGTGGTTACGATTGGCATGAAATCGATTTTCCTATGTGGTATAATCTCGAACGATCCTATCCCGAACCGGCAACTTATTTCGATGTGAAAAGTTATCTGAATAAACTCTTCGCACCCGTACGTGTACCATTTGATAAAAAACAAACATCTGCTCCCATCATTTGGATTATATCCAATTGGTAAAAAAGAAACGACACACATACTCATCGAATTGTACATTTTTTTAAATATTTTTTTTTCTTTTAAAGCAATGCATACAATGGTCGACAGACGTTAGTTCAACAATTGATGCAATATATTCCTGTTGATTCCTACGGTGGCTGTTTGAATAATGCACAATCAGCACAAGCTCAGTCACGTGCACAGTCAAATTCCGAATTGTATGCATCTTATAAATTCGTTATTTCAATTGAAAATTCCAATTGTGAAGATTATGTAACGGAGAAATTAATCGATGGACTTTCATCGACATCAATTCCGATTGTAGCTAGTCGAGATGGCAAACCTGATTATACACATTTTGCACCGAAAAAATCCTATATCAATGCGTATGATTTTAAAACTGTTAAAGATCTCGCTGAATATTTAACTTATCTATCGAATAATGAAACAGCTTATAATGAATATCTTTGGTTTCGCCGTGAGCCAGCAAATAAATATGCAGTACGATGCTTTTTTTATTTTTCCCTATTTCTTCCAAATTGCTCTTTCTATTTGATTAGGCTTCGGGTTATACTGAACGATCACTAAGTGAAAATCTTCGTTTAGCCGATGAAATCTTCGGCACAAATTCCACATTTCGACAGTGGCTATTAACTAAAGAAGCGAGTGTCAATAAATATTGTAAATTAGCTCAATTTATTCATACAACTTATTGGAAATTAATCTACAAACGAAAAAAATTCAATCGACCGAGTTCTAGTGACGTTTGTTTGCCTGCAAATGACATTGCAACATATTTTACTAATAAGACAAATGTTAATTAGACAAGACGCGAGAAAAAAAAATTACATTCCACCGAGATCAATTGTGATTTTTTTGCTATTTGTTGTGTATGTTTTTTTTTCAAAAAAAAAAAAGAAGAAATATTTCAGCATAATTGATCTATATATCACATTAGTTTCGATTAAATTAAAATCTTGTGACTTTAGTTTTCGTTTCATCGGTGTCATGAATTGTTAATAGCGATATGTTTGATATTGGCTTGTCCGTCTTTGATAGATGGTAAAGAGTTCAATATGAAAAATGAAGTCATTACACTCTTTATCTTTGTCAACTTACAACCACGGAGAATTGAATTGAAGATGAAAGATTCGAATTGGTTTTTTCTAGAAACTAAAAACATGTTCGTGACGTATTTTGTCTATTTAATTAAACGGAAATCTCGATAATATACATAAGAGATCTCTTAGCTAATTCTTTTCATTTTTTCCACGAAAAATACACTTATTTACGAGAAAATAAAAGAAAAAAAAAGAACGGTCTGTTAATAGTTGATTAAATATTCACCCATGACAAAGCAAGAAAAAAAACAATATATGCGTTGATTTCTTTTTTGTTTTATAAAAAATATTCGAACATAAAGATACACATTGGTTCTGTCGAGTTTAATATCGATTTGAATTTACTTTTTTATTAGATTTTTTCTTTTTGATTTTCGATTGTATTCGAGATGGCTTTTTTCTTTTCGGTTGATTTGGCATCAATTGTGTTTGCTTCTTTCGAATTGACTTCTTTTTACGATACATTTGAAACACACAATATATAAATACTAACAAACAACACGCTAAACCAATGCATATAGAAATATATAAATTTCGATCGGTCAAAAAACTAGATGAATCTGATTTGATGAACATATTTCGTTGATAAATAATCGAAAGAAAAACGAAAAACAACAACAACAACAACTAGTGATAGATCACAACCGCCAAATTTATTATTATTATTCAACAAAGAGAAGTTCATCAACCTTGGCTAACAGATTTTATGTGAATTTTGACGAAGTCATTTGCCGGAATGAATATTTTATTGTAAAAAATAAATGAGTTTTCAACAGCAACTTAACCATAAGAGTTATTATTTAGTACAGAAATCATGACAAAAAATAAAAAAGAAGGAACTTTGAATAAAATTGATATTTTTGTCAGTATATATATATATAAACGTCTATTAACACTTATTCTCTATTTGAATTTGTGTTCATTGGTTCTTTGTTTTCGCCTACGCAACTGACGTAAAAGATCTAATCATTTTAAATAACGTATGTGGGCACTCAATATAATTTCTCTCCAAATTAACGATTTATCTATGCTATATTGTCGATATATAAACTCACTTTTTTTCTTTTTTTTCAAAAAAAACTAAATTTTTTTAGACAATAAACACAATGTTTTACAGTCTAACTTTCTTGACATTTATCTATGGATTTTATTCGATTAACTGTGCACCTCTTACACTGCCTGTATATCGAAAAGCTGAATTAGCTCTAAAACACTATATTGCCGATCCATCAGCCGATCCCGTTACTCATTCGTTATTAAATGTTCTTATTCATGATAAAAATGCTCGAGCATTTACAACTGATCAAGCCATTGAACAAGCAATAAACTCAGTTAAACAAATAAACGAAAAAAGTAATAATTCCTATTTGGAGAAATATCTTCGACAAGCTGTCTACGGTCTCAAATGTAACCAAAATGGAGCCGATTGTGTATCGTCTGTTGAAATAAACAATGCTCGACCAACACCATCAACTCATCTCAAACAACAGATCGTCGCTGCACTTGACAGTTTCTTTTCAGGATTGGATAACGACGAAGAGGAACATGATATTCCGTCATCAGAAACAGTTAATTCAAGTTAAACAATGAATTTACGTTCAGTTTTTTTTCCTTTCACTTATTCAAACATTTCAAACCTTCGAGTTCTTCGTCACATATTTTATTTAGATTTTTCTTTCTTTTGACATTATAATAAAATTGTTTCATCTAACTAATGGTTCACTTTCAAATTCATATACACTTGATTAACTAGTTCTATTTCAAAACCAAACAATGTACAAGCACACGCGCCTTTTCATTCTTTCTTTCTTCATGCATTAAGCGTGGTGCATAATACGTACTAATCGAAAACTATTTCTAATAGATATGTGATAGTATTTCATGATAAATTTATCTCTGTATTCTTTAAAAAAAACAGTGATTAGTAACCATTCAAATTGACCTCATACACGTACAATGGAAACATACTACAAATCTGTTTCTCTCAATTTTTCGTTCGTTCTCCACTAGCGAATAGTCGAATTATATATATTGGGTATTTTTTTCTCGCACATACGCACGATCGTTATCTCATTCTTTTCTTTGTTTGAAATAGACAATAGATATTAAACAACACAAAACGACTGTACATCGTATCAATTATTCAAATGACTTCGTTCGATAGTACACCACTGAATTTAACCGATATCTATCAAACATTCCTACAGACTACTCCACTTGGAACTCATCAATATTTATCACCATCGTCAACACCAGAATCATTGCCAGCACCGCCACCGAAAAATTCCATTCGATTCATTGAAAATGATCAAAATCGACATCGAGAAAAATATGATGGCCGTCAATGGCGAGCATTATGCATCTGGAAAATAAATAAGTGTACAAACATCGGTTATAATAGCCATAAATTATGTAGAAAACATTATTTAATAACTTTCAATAATGTTATTCCACAAAGAAAACGAAAACCATTAACTACTCATACATCATTGCCTGCAAGTAAGATCATTCTGACCTGTACTTTTATTCAATCACGTAATCCTTTTTTTTCAGCATTACAAGAATTTCCTCAAAATAATCTTCCACAACCAACTCCTACAACTACTGTTTCTGCTGCTCATAGTAATGACGATGACGACATACAAATCATAGGAGAGTTTTGTCCAGTAGGATCTAAACATAATTTCTCAATTAAAAATTTCTATTCTTCAATCAACTCATTAGACACCAATAGAACGACAGTCCTTAACAACTAATGTTAAACCCGAACATTCAGACTTCTATGTTTTTTCCGTTGATCATGTCGATGAAGTTGATTCACGAAACACCGTCAAAAGCGAACCAACGGTTAGTGTAATGCTCTCACACAAGTCCAACATTCTAAAAAAAAACATTTTTCAAATAAAATATGCACTTTCACATATGCGCCGTTACATATTTCTCTTTCAATCCAATTTAGGTCTCTATTCCTCCTTCAAATAATAAACAAAAAACATTCGACAAAGACATCGAATATCTTAGTTCGAAAACAAAACCCACAAGCTTAAACATCGAAGAATTTCTCTCGAAAAATCTGCCACCATTAACTGATTTCGAAGAAGAATATCTCGCCACACGTTTAATTCAAGAACTTCCGATTTCATCGCCAATGCTCGATGCTCAATTCTTCCTTCATCGGGAAGCCATTAGCGTCGTTCAAAAAAACTACAGAATCAAAGTAAAACACCCTCAACACCTATCTTCACTTTCCACATTACACAAACGGTACGTTCTTCTAGATGGATACAATCGCACCCGAATATTTCTACGATTTTCTTTTACGCCATCCACGCGCTGCATTACATCATAACAATTGGTTTTTATACTGTAAACAAACTCTACCTGTATCAGGATCTCCAATTGATACAAAAATGTGGACTCTAGCTATGATCGTTCGTGGCGCACTAACACCCGATGGCAATCGTCAATAAACGATTTCGTTTCTGTGTTCTTTCATTTTCTTCACTCGTCTATAGAAAACATGTTATATTTTATCTGTTCTCATCTAATGAAAATTGTTTGTGTTCGATAACCAATTATATATTCAATAAAAAATCTTCATATACTGAGTGAAACTTAGTTTCATGACCTTTTTATTTTCAATAATAACCGACAGAATACAAGTCAAAAAAAAAACAAATAATATTAAAATAGAAGTCATTTACAAAAAACAAAAAAATATATATTAATAATATGATGGATACGGTGAATACGAGAGTGAGTAACTAGGATACGAAGATGCGGAGGTCGGTGAACCGTATGGTGAATAATAATAACCATTATATGATGAATACGAAGAATTTGCTGATGGATATGACATCGCGGGCGTTGCTGGCCAATAAGCTACAGACAAAAACGTAAAATACATTTCAAAATATTTCATTTAAAATTATATTTACCTGTCGATGGACTGGAGGTAATCGATGGATCGAAGACTGGGTCGGGTTTGGCAAACAATTTCATATCCATAACAGGCGAGGCAAGAAATGATGGAATCGTATTTTCTTCTTCTAACGATTGAACAGAAGCTGACGAATCAACAGGTGTTGAATACGTTGCTGGGGTCTTACGAGTACGAGCACGACGATTGCTAAACCAGATCTAATCAGACAAATATAAACGATCCCTATTTATTCAAAATCAGTTGAATCACATACTTGAACTCGATTTTCGTCGATATCCAATTGTTGCGAAAGACGTTCACGTGTTGATACATCTGGATACGGCGAATGTAAAAATGTTTGTTCAAGCATTTGAATTTGTTCGGCAGTAAACGACGAACGATAACGACGTGTATTTACATTTCGAATAGGTCGCAATGGTAATGTGTCATTCAATGAATTATCTTGAATGATAAGAAAATTAATTGTAATGATTTCAAACCTCGTAATTAATTTACTTTTGCTTTCATCAGATTCTTCTGTAGTTGTTCCATCCTCGAGATAAGCTTCGGTATTAATTGATTTCGTTTGTCGTCGATTATTGCTTTTACCAATTGGACCCGGTTTGTATGAACCAGTTTCATTGTAACGTGAGAGAATTTTCGATACACAACCATGTGAAACTCGAAGCTAAAGAAAAACTCACATGTGAAAACGGAAAACATTCGTTTCGAAATGCAAATTTACTTGACGGCTAATGACACATGGACGAATTCCTTGTCGCGCCATTTCAACAATCTCACGTCGAACATCATCGTCCAACGGACGACCATTGATAAAAACTCCACCAAGTTGATTTACACGACCATGACCAGCGATAAGGGCTTCTTGTTCAGCTTGTCGATACATACTGTCCAAAATCCTACAATGAAAAAATAACAGATATAGATAATGAAGTGATAGTGGTTGGTTAGAGTTGATGTAGATGCGGTTGCTTGTTGATAGTTGACTCGTTGGTGTTGATGAATTGATTAACTGTGATGAAGAAACGAAAACGATCGACTTAATATAAGAGACGAAAGGTGTGAAGAAATTGATAGACATAAGACGGAAGAGAGAGCGAGAGAGAGAAACAGCCTGCTGCGCTAATAGATTAATAGAAGAAAGTGGCCTGCTTCCAATTTGTTGATATGTTGTTTAATCTGGAACGACGAATCGTCTAATTTGTTTTCTGATTGTTGATAACAAGTTATCGTCAATGGAAAAAATAAACTTTCAATGATCATCAAGCTGGTGTTAGTTCTGTATATTTTATGAAAAATGATTGATCAAACTAATCAACACCTCGGCATGCGATCGTATTTTTTTGATTTACTATTGGTCTAAATGAAGACATATGCGAAATAGAATCATCTGATGGAATAGTCATTGTTTCATTTTTTTTGTGTAACGGATACAATGTAAAATATCATAATAAATGGAACATTAAATTTTGTGGTTCAAGTAGCGTATGAAATATGAAGTATACAGAGTCTAGTGCAGTTGATGATGTTAGTTTATATTTTCATTTTGTTTATAATCCGATGAACTTTGTATTTTTATGATTCTTATGTTTTGTTCTTGAAAGTAGAGCAAAGTATTGCGATTATAGATAAAGTACTCGACTAGCCTTTGAGCTTTCTAATAATATTTTTTGCGTGGATAATGACGTCGGGGCGAAAGGATTTAATGTCTACAGACATATTTCTTTAATGAGGACGTGTCGTTTTCAGTTAAGGAACCTCGATATTACAAGAAAGTCATCTACAGAACATGTTAGATGCCTTTTAGAAATCTGATGCTTTAGTTAATTATTGTTTTTGAAGAACATTTCAATTTTGGACTAATAATACGTATTTCTCTAGATATTAATTTATTTTTAG